>FRDC01002302.1_pt1 | contig 32859 bp, 44 predicted proteins | sample 1106171 | NCBI WGS metagenome assembly FRDC01 (sample SAMEA3930566, study PRJEB13176) | freshwater metagenome | biome: Drinking water system; feature: drinking water; material: water | place: Singapore | collected 2014-12-20 | reverse complement strand
TTCAAGCATCTGGTTGAAGTCGCAGTCATAGAGCGTGCCATCCCACCCGATGGAAATCATCGACCGGCACATCACGCCAGCGGCCGCTGTAGGATTGAAGGCGTTGGCCAACCGCTCCATATACTGCTCGTAGTTGCCGCTCTCCACGAGAAACTCGAGATATCGGCTCACGGGCATGTTGGCAATCGTATAGAGATGGGTGAACTCGACGCCATGGCGACCCCGGAGTTCTTTCCGAAACTGCGCTTCGATGGCCTCTTGCTTGGGAGGGAGAAAGGCGCCGACCGGATTGTGCACGAGATTCAAGAGCAGGCCGCTCTCGGGGCGGCCGTATCCCAGCCCGTTCAGCAGGCGTAGCGCCTCGATCGACTTCTCGAAAATGCCGTCGCCTCGCTGCGCGTCGGTCTGGCTGGCGCGGTAGGAAGGCAGTGAGGCAATGATTTCAACCCGATGCATCGCCAGAAACTCGGCCAAGTCTGCCTGTGAGGGGATCAGGAGCACGGACAAATTACAGCGATCCATCACATGCCGACCGAGTCCGCGAGCGTGTTCGACCAACCATCGGAAATTGGGATTCAGTTCCGGTGCGCCCCCCGTTAGATCAACCGTGGGAATGTCGGTTGTGGCGAGCGCCTGCATGCACAGCTCTGCTGTTTCTCGCGACATCCGTTCGGTCCGATCCGGGCCTGCGTCCACATGACAGTGCTTGCAGGTCTGGTTGCAGAGCTTCCCTACGTTGATCTGAAACACCGTCATCCCGGTCGTTCGAAGCGGGAAGAGGCCGGCTTGATCAAGTCGGGTCGCAAACGATGAATAGCCGTGCGTGTCGGCGAGCAGCTTGAGCTGTTCAGATGCCGAGGCCAGCGGATGATGTCTCCCCAGCAGGGTCAGCGGCATGTCAGGGTCCTCACACACACAACAGTCCCTCTCCCGAGCCAAGCTACCTCAGCGTGCATGCGTTACCGCAGTCAAAACAGTTTCAGGGAATCGCACCTCGCAACACCCAAAATTCAGGGCCTGCCCTTGCCGGTTGGCTAACGCCCGTTGGACCGTCGGGACAATGCGATAGCAGACCTGCTTGCCTTCCCGGAGTCCTTCGACTAACCCGGCTTCGCGGAGAATGCGAAGATGGTGGGAGATGTGCGGCTGCGGGCAGCGCAATTCTCGCACAAGCTCCGTCACGCATTTCTCTTCGACCAGCAGGGACTCCAGAAGACGCAGTCGGGTCCCATCCGCCAAGGCTTTCAGCACCGTGGCGCATTGGCCCGTGGTCAGGATGTCGCCTATCGAAGCACGCTTTATCAACAGCAGGCTCCTTCAGGGGAACAACTAACGGCCTCACCGCTGACCATCTGGCCCGCGCGATTGATGATCGCAAAATGAGGCGCGTAGCCGTCAGTTTCTAATACGCCACACGTCTTGGAGCAGATCTCCAACGGTTCGCCCCGGCGGTAGATATGGTGGTCATCGTCGTGCGCTTCCAGGAACGGTCCGGCCAAGAGCGCAAAATCACCCGTCCACACACAGGGGGTTTGTTCGGGAAGCACCGCCACCCATCTCGGATCCGTCTGGTCGAGCGTCACAGGCTCTTGTGACAAGATAAACAACGGAGCAAACGGTGGTTGGCTCAGCACGAGGGCCGAGTCCGGTGTGAGTGTTTGAGGGACTCCGCGCCGGTAACATGTGCCCCGTTCATCCACCACGCGGCTGAAGGGGCCTCGCAATGTGGCATAGCGTGGGCCTGATGCCGGTGCATTGGCAAGGAGTTTGTAGCCGGTCAAGGTCACCGAGAAGAAGTGAATGCCGTCGATTCGCTGCCAGGGGGACGACTTGATCAGGTGAATGCCGACAAATCCCGCCTCCGTCATACCCGCCATGTAGTCGGTGAGCGTCAGGGCGCCAGACAGGCAATCGCCCCATTTCTCCGCATCGTGAACGAGGTATTGCGACACAGGCTGGTCGGCGACAATATCCGAGATCGTGAACCGCCCACCCGGTTTCGCGACGCGGAACATCTCACGGAAGACCTTGCGTTTGTCGGGGGCCAGATTGATCACGCAATTGGAGATGATCAAATCAACTGTGCCGTCCGCCACCGGCATGGCATCGGCCATACCTTTCTTGAACTCCACATTGGAAGCGGGGTAGCCGAGATTGCCGGCCACGATGACGGCGTTCCTGCGCGCGATCTCCAGCATCGTATCCGTCATGTCGATGCCGATCACGCGGCCGGTCTGGCCGACGAGGCGCGAGGCTTCAAAACAGTCGATGCCGCCTCCCGACCCGATGTCCAGAACGGTTTCGCCGACGTTCACTGTATTCAGCCCTGCGGGGGTGCCGCAGCCATAAGAAATCTTGAGGACCTCCTCCGGGATGAAGGTCTTGAGATGGCTCATGTCATAGCTGGTCGGGCAACACATGTGCTCGCCCGAGCTGGCCGCTCGGGCGTATCGATCACTTACGGTTTGGGTAATGTTCTCCCCTGGCATGGCTCCCCCGCTAATTTTATAAACATATGGAGATACGTCTATATATCAAACTGACCGAGTCGCCTTCAATCTCCAGCCGCGCACAAGATGGATGCGTCAGAGAGAAAGAATACAGCGAGGAGGACGAAAGGTTCTGTAAGCTGGCTTACAGTAACGACACACCTGGGCTCTTGGTCGTCAAAGCAGTCGAGAAGGTCGCTTATTCAATCGAATGCTTACAGAATATAAAATGCTTGCCCTCTTGACTCAGTACCATGGTACAGGGAGTAGAGTTTCATCGGAGGTCAGAAGATGACAGTTGGATGCACCATAGGGCAACTCGCGAAAGCGGTCGGGGTCAATGTCCAGACAGTGCGGTACTATGAACGGCGCAGGCTACTCGGTCCGTCTGCCCGCCGACCGTCGGGATACCGGATCTATGGCGAAGACGAGGAACGGCGGCTCCGGTTCATCAAGAACGCCCAAACCCTGGGCTTCACGCTCCATGAGATCGAAGAACTGCTTGATCTACAGGTCAGCTCGAAGGCCCGCTGTGGTGATGTTCAACGAAAAGCCGAGGCCAAGTTGAAACACGTGGAGGCGAAAGTGCGGGATCTGCAAGCGCTCGCCCGGTCGCTGCGGAACCTGATTCGAGACTGCCGGGCCGGGCAGCCGACCGATCGTTGTCCGATTTTGCAGAGTTTGGAGAAGACCGATCAGACAGTCACATTTATATCAAGGAGGGTTAACAATGACAGCCGAAAGACGACGCGTTGAGGTGTTTACCGCGGGCTGCCCGCTCTGTGAGGACGCGGTCAGACTCGTCACATCATTGGCCTGCCCACGTTGCGAGGTGCAGGTCTATGATCTCCGGGAAGGCTGTGCGACGAATGAATGCCGGGAGAAGGCCGCTCGCTACGGTGTCACGGCTGTTCCGGCGGTTGCGGTGAATGGCACACTGCTGGACTGCTGTCGCCGTGGTCCAATCGATGCCTCCATGCTCCTGGCTGCAGGCGTCGGCCAAGTTTAAAAAGGAGGAGATATGGAGGAGAGACGGACCACGCGACTGCTCAGGACAGGCCTGATCGGCTCGGTGATCGCAGCCATTTGCTGCTTCACCCCGATTCTGGTGGTTCTGTTTGGAGCGGTAGGACTCGGGGCCATCACCGGGGATTTGGACTATGTGCTGCTGCCGGCTCTGGCGGTCTTTCTTGGGCTCACGGCCTACGGAGTGTATCGACAAAAACAAGTGGCGGCTGCATGCTGCGTCGGCCATGAGCCACAATGAAGAAGGCAGTGAATTTGGGAGGGGAGCGCGATGTCTGACTGCTGTCAAGTACCAGTGGAACGACAGAAGTACAGGAGCCAACTTTTGTGCCGCCAATGCGGCAGCGAAGGCCAGCCCGTCGATCGGAACACCATTGATGCCTTACTCAAAGCCGAGTCGCTGAGTCAGGTGACTGGCAGCCAGTATATGTTCTGTGAGACACCGCACTGCCCGGTCGTGTACTACGCGGAGGATGGGAGTCAGTTCAGGAAAGAGCGGATCCGGGTGCGAGTCGGGCTGAAGGAGACCGAGGATCCGATCCCACTCTGTTATTGCTTCGGCGTCACAAAGCGCATGATCCGCGAGGAGATTGAGCGAGCCGGGCGGTCCATGGCCGCGACCCGCATTCGAGCCGAGGTCAAGGCAGGGAACTGCCGCTGTGAAGTGGAGAATCCGTCGGGTCGATGCTGCCTGGGGGAAATACGCCAGGCGGAGAAACGGGCGGCTGCCGAACGCACAGGGCGGCAGCAAAGCTTCGCACGTTCGTGAAAGGAGGAGATTGAGCATGCCGCCATCTCTCAAAAATCTGGACAGGATCGGGTCTATTAAGCCGCTCGCAACCGAGACGGCGACGCGATTCCTCAGCCTGGCGAAGTCCATGCTGGGATGGAACAGTGCTCAACTCAATCGGAAGGAAGAAATGGTTCGGAGGTACGTGCTCACGCGGTACCCACTGTTGGGACGTGCTCCGACACGCCAAGAGATGGTCACCGCACTCGACTGCGTCAGTGCGGAGGAGATTCAAGCAACGTTAGAACGATTACACGAACTGGATATGCTGTGCCTGGATTCCGGGAGTCAGGAGATTCGCCTGGCGTACCCTTTCTCCAGCGTGCCGACCAGACATCTGGTGCGCTTTCCAGGCTGGGGCGACACCGCACCGGTCTACGCGCAGTGTGCGGTGGATGCGCTGGGTATTCCGTTCATGGTACAAGAAGACGTTTCCATCGCGTCATCGTGCGCGCATTGCGCCGAGTCTGTCACCGTCAAAATTGAAAGGGGAGCGATCGTCACTGCCGATCCTCCCAGGACCGTCGTATGGGCTGGAACAACTCGGACCGGCCATGCAGCGGACTCAGTGTGTCCCACCATCAACTTTTTCTGTTCGCCCAATCACGCCATCGCATGGCGGCAACAGCAGCGGGATGTCGCCGGACAGGTTCTGGGTCTGGGAGAGGCGCTGTACGTCGGCAAGGGGATTTTTGAAGATCTGCTGAGGCCGCACCCTGGTGCGGTGTCGTTCGCCCGCACACCGGTGCCTCTACCTGAGACGGCAAACGCCGGGACGATGGCCAGCACCGCTGGGGGACTGCTCACAGCGTTCCTCGCGTCGATCTGCTGTATCGGACCAGCCGTCTTTGCCGCCCTTGGAGTGGGTGTCGGTGCGACAGGATTCCTGGCCAATACGGCCGGGGTCCTCAAAGCGCTGCTCCCTTATCGACCGCTGTTCATTGGACTGACTATGATCTTGTTGGGCATCAGCTTCTATCTGGCCTACCGAAAGCCGATGGTCGGTGACGTATCCTGTCAGGCCTGTGTGCCAGCGTCAGGCGTTCGACCGAATCGATGGTTGCTCTGGATCATCACCAGTCTCGCGGTAGCGGTAATGCTCGCGCCCTATTGGTTGGAGTTCACGACAGGGTGATGAACAGGTAGAACCTGACACCAAAGGAAGAGGTGAATCTCATGAAGACGACAAGATTTCTCAGAAGCTGTGTTGCGATTGCCAGCACGATTTGGATCGGAACTGCGGCAGGTACCTTTCTTCAAGAGGCTGGCGCGGCCGTAGAACAGCCCGCAGAGGTCATGACACTCAAAATCGAGGGTTGGACGTGCGCCAGTTGCGAAAAAGACATTCGTCGTGCGCTCCTGGCAGTGCCGGGCGTGAAACACGTTGACGTCCGCTATGATCTTGGCGGCGCCGTTCTCACGATCGAACCCAACCGAGTGAGTCAGGAGCAGTTGGTAAAGGCGGTCGCGAGCGCGGGAAATATTCTCTCCTCGTACCGGGCCACTGTGGTTCCGAACGGCACACTCACAGCCCAGGCCGGCGAAAAGAGTGTGGGATGGAAGTGGTTCGAGAATTTGTTCAAGTAGCGTCTCTTTTGTCCCCACCAATGGTAGGGTACCCCTCAGTTTGACGAGAGGAGGCTACGAGGGATTCTAATCCCACCAGGGGCCGAGAAGCGATTCATCTCAAGCATGGCTGTCTCGATCGCGGTTCGGTGTGAACCCTGCCTCCGGGCGTACGTCAAGATGGCGTATGCAAAGGGTGCCATGCCGGGACGAACTGTTCGAATCTCTCGAAGTTGCGATGACCATCAAGGCCGTCCAGGGGAAGACAAGCGCTGAAGGCGTACGCGGCGCACAAGGAATGTACGAACGTGGATAAGCCGGCCACCGAAGCCACCTAATTGCCCTCATGGAGAACTCCGAACAGAAGTCGTCTAGTCGTTCGTTAAAACAGGAGGACGATCAATGGCTCAGCGCGGACATTACGATCTGATGACGATTGGCGGAGGGTCGGCGGCCTTTGCCGCGGCGATCAAAGCTGCCGAGTTAGGGGCTCGGGCGGCCATTGTGGAAAAAGGCACGATCGGCGGGACCTGCGTCAACATCGGCTGTGTGCCATCGAAGACCCTCATTAAGGCCGCGGAACTCTGCTATCACGCCGCCTATACACAGTTTGAAGGATTGACCGCCTGTCCCCCGCCCTCGGACTGGCGGAGGGTGGTGCAGCAGAAGGACGAACTTGTGGCCGCGTTACGTCAAGGTAAGTATGTGGACGTGGCGGCTATCTATCCCACCATCACCATTCTGAAAGGAGACGCCACGCTTCTGGACGGACGCCAGGTGCGCGTCAATGACACCGTGTATGAGTCGGAAAAGATCGTGGTCGCGACGGGCTCTTCGCCCTGGGTGCCATCGATACCAGGACTTCAAGAAGCCGGCTTTCTCAATAGTGAGCAGGCGCTCAGCCTCGAGGCGCTCCCGGCGTCGATGATCATCATTGGCGGAGGCAGCATCGGACTAGAGTTCGCCCAGCTCTTTGCTCGATTCGGCGTCCAAGTGATGGTGCTGGAAAGCGGACCACACGTGGCGAGGGCGGAGGAACCGGAGATCGGGCAAGCACTCGTTCGTTACCTCGAAGATGAGAAGGTTCGGATCTGCACGAACGTCACCATCAGCCGGGTCGAGCGGCGAGACGGAGGATACCTCGTGCACACCCAGACCGACGGGAAGCCAGAAGTCTGCCGGGCTGAGTGCTTGCTGGTTGCGACCGGTCGCCGCCCGAACACGAGCGGGCTCGGATTGAAAGACGCCGGAGTCACGTTAGGATCAAAAGGCGAGATCACAGTGAACGAGCACTTGCAGACGAACAACCCCGATATCTATGCAGCCGGCGACTGCATCGGTGATCCCATGTACGTGTATGTCGCGGCGTATGCGGGGGGACTGGCGACCGAGAATGCCCTCAGCGGCGTCGGCAGAGTATTCGATCTCACGGCCTTGCCACACGTCACGTTTACCGATCCCCAAATCGCGAGTGTCGGCTTGACCGAGCGACAAGCGAGGGAGAAAGGGCTCCGTGTGCAAACCTCGCGGCTCTCGCTTGAGCATGTTCCGAGGGCGCTGGCTTCCCGGAATACCAAAGGCCTTATTAAGCTGGTCGCTGAGGAAGAAACCGGGCGATTGGTGGGCGCACACGTTCTCGCAGCCGAAGCGGGTGAGGTGATCCAGGAGGCCACCCTCGCTATCCGGTTTGGGCTGACTGTGCGGGACGTGGCTGACACATTTCATCCGTACTTGACGATGGTGGAAGGGCTCAAGCTGGCCGCGCTGACCTTGAAGAAAGATGTGAGCAAGTTGTCCTGTTGCGCCGGGTAGCGGAATTGGGTTGTGAGGGAACAACCCGGCAGGGAGGTGAAGGATGACGGAGTGTGGATGGATGCCCATGATGGGACCGGGTCTGCTGTTGATGGTGCTGTTCTGGGTATTTGTGATCGTCGGCGTCGTCTACCTCGTTCGATGGTTGATGCGGCAAGGAATAGCCGACCGGCCTGAATCAAGCCTCGATATCCTCAAAAAACGGTATGCCCGTGGTGAGATCAGCAAGCAAGAGTTTGAGGAAATGCGACAGGACTTGCAGGTCTAGGGATATCTTTTCCGGCGCAGCGCAGACGGAACTTTTCTTTCAACAAGGAGGCCGCACATCATGTGGCGCACGATCAGCAGTTTGGTACTTCTTGCCGTCATTACTTTGTTCACATCCAACTTCGTCCAAGCGCAACAGGCAACGCCGGCGCGAATCCTGGTCCACATGAAAACGTCGCTCACGCTGGACGATGCCCAGATCTGCGCGGTGCCGAATGTGGCCTGGGCGGCGGTCAAGGCGGGCTACGCGGTCACGATTCTGGTGGATGCGAGCGCCGTCACGTCAGTGACAAAGGGCTTTGGTTGGTTCAGAGGGTTGATTGGATCTGACTCAACGGCGCTCGATCGTGCGGGACTACCGGAGCGGGAACGACAGAGTTTGTCGGAGCAAATGGGCATTCCGCTCGAACAGGTGCCGCACAACTACGGCGAGTACTTTGATTTTCTGAAGAACAGGCTGGGCGTTGAAATCTACGGAAATCAGACGATGATGCTGCTCTACAAGATCGATCCGGCGCGCGTGTCTTCCTCAGTCACCCCGATTCCGCTAAATAAGATGGTGGAGTTGTTCGCATCAACAGGCCGAGTGATCGTGTACTGACCCCAACAACGTTAGTGCGGATGAGAAGGCAGATCAACTAGGAATTGAGCACCTGCCTCTCTCTCCTGACGGACTACACCCAAACCTGTCAGCAGGTAATGACCTGATACCCCTACGCTACGAGTTTCCTGAAGCTTGGATGCCCGTCATATTCCCCGGTCAGCTTCACGCCGCAGGCGACCACCTGTTCTTTCACCCCCAATGCCTCAGCGCAGAACTCGCACGCGCCCCCGATCCGGTTCTTCACCGCAGCAGGCAGGTCGTGTGCCATGTGATCGGACTTCTCCAATTCCGGAATCCACTTGAGGCCCGCTCCATCAAAAATAAGTTGCACGTCATCGTGGCCGTCCTTGAATCCTTCGTGGCTTCCAGCGCGTTCACGACGCGCCACAGCCCCTCATGGGTTTCTGTGTCGGCCAGAACAATGACCGCTACTTTGGACATGATGCACTCCTTTTAGAAGACAGTAGATGAATGAAAAATCCGCCGCTGCTTCCTGCATGGGCCGGAGGTCCGGCATAGCATAAAGGTGATGACGAGCGCACACCCTAGCGCGACCCCACATCGACTAATCTGTGGTGCGGCTTGCAAATCCTCACGACGAGAGTTTTATTCGTAACTTGTGAGGTGCCTTACAGATGGAGCGTGCGTCGGCAGGTAGAATCGCGCCAAGAAACGAACACACTTGTCAGTCACAAGGAGGTGCACCATGACTTGCACGAGATGCGATGGCCTGATGGTCAGCGAGTGGATTTGCGACCTTCAGGGGATGAGCAGCGATCTCTGCGCAGAGGGATATCGTTGTCTGCTCTGCGGCAACATTATCGACAGGACGATTCTCGAAAATAGACGGCCTTCAACGAATGCGACCGAGCCTCTCACGGGGTCCAGTCCTTACATGCCACGGCTCGTGGCGGCATGAGAGGCGATGGATACAGTGAGGAGGTGGCGTATGACTGCCCAAGACGACCCGGTCATGGCGTTGCGCATTCAACTTCACGAATTGCCCTGTCCGGCCTGCGGCGGGCATGAGCTGGTTCCGATGCTCCAGTGCGATTACTACCCGGATGGATGTCTCTGGATGGTGCGATGCCATGCGTGTCGGACACAGTATCATCTCGACCATCGCAGTGTGTCGGCATCCGGGTAATACGAGTGGCATGCTTTGCAAAACCCCCTGGAGTCATGGGCTGTAGAACAAGAAGCTCACATATCAAGAGAAAGGGTGAACATATGCCACTTGCACAATTGAAAGGACTCAGCGGGTTTCTCAGTCTGGAGCAGAAACAGGAGCTGATCCGCAAGGTCACGGATGCGATCGTCTCCGTAGAAGAAGAAGGGTTGTGACCCATCCATGGGTCATCGTAGAGGAAGTCCCGTCGGGTCAGTGGGGTGTCGGCGGCTCACCTGTTACGAACGAGGCCTCGAAACACATGGCCGCGCAGGGGAAGTAACCGGCTAATACCACGAAGGAGGATCATCATGAAGTTTCAGGTTCATACGAAGGAAACGGCTCCGGAAGCCTCGCGGGCGACGCTCGAAGCCACCGCAAATAAATACGGATTTGTGCCAAATTTGTATGGCGTACTGGCAGAGTCACCCACGGCGATCCAGGCCTACGCGGCCATCAACAAGGCGCTGGAGCAGAGCGCCCTCACGTCGGTGGAACAGCAAGTCGTGACGTTGACGGTCAGTGCCGCCAACAGCTGTGCCTACTGCATGGGAGCCCATTCCACGGTGGCCCAAATGATCCATATACCGGAGCAGATTCTCGTAGAACTTCGAGGTCAGCGCGACCTTTCGGATGCGAAACTCAATGCGCTGCGCCTGCTGGTGGTGTCTGTCTTGCACCATCGGGGGTGGGTGCCGGATGAGGATCTCAAGCAATTTGCTTCGGCAGGTTACGATGAGCGGCAACTGTTGGATGTGGTCACGATCGTGGCCCTCAAGACGTTGAGCAATTATGTGAATCACATTGCGCACACGCCGCTCGATCCGCAGTTTGCGTCACAGGAGTGGAAGGCCCAGGCCGCCACAGTCGCCTGACGAGCTCAGGCGGTCCCCTCCGACTGACCATCGGCTGGCTGAGTTCGACAAATGTAAGCTGCCTTACAGCGGATCTGCAGCGCGACCAGTAGGATGTGATCGTACTGGTCGGCCGTCCACTCACGTTATATCGGGATCATGATGTTCTCATAGTCTAGAAAGGAGGTCCGTCAATGAACGAGTCGTGATGTGCGATGGACGGGGAGCATATTTAACAAGTCGGCAAGAGAGTCGTACCAAGAACACATACCATAAAAGGAGATTCCCATGAACGCCAATACGAAAAAGAATGCCATCGTCCATTCTGCGCTGCTCGTCGCCTTGAGCCTGGCCGGAGCCCAGGCGGCGGCCGCTGCGGCTCCAAAGGAACCGGAACTGCCTGCCGGTTGGGAAGCGTGCGGAGGCGTCGCTAAAGCCGGGATGAACGACTGCGCGGTCAGGACCAGCCTCCATTCTTGTGCGGGCATGGCCAAAGGCGACAACGAGCCTGATTCGTATGTGTTTCTGCCGAAAGGGTTGTGCACCAAGATTGCGAAGGGCACCGTACTGGCCATCACCAAAGACGATCTGGCGAAAATGAAAGAGATGAGCATGAAGAAGATGTAGGGCGACCAGCCATGTCTTTTCAGCATTTCGCCCCGATCCCGGCGCAAGCCGGGATCGGACTGCGGTCACACCATTTTCGCGAGATCCTGGACGCGCCTCCGCCGGTGGCCTGGATGGAAACCCATCCGGAAAACTATTTCGGGGACGGAGGCGTGCCGCTTCGCGTCCTTGAGCGGATCAGGGGCCGGTACCCTTTGAGCTTCCATGGGGTTGGATTGTCACTCGGCTCTATCGATCGGATCGACCACGTCCATCTACACAAACTAAAAGCCTTGATCGATCGCTTCGATCCCGCCTTCGTGTCGGAGCATCTCTCGTGGAGTTCCGTTGGCGGTCGTTTCTTCAATGAGCTGCTCCCGTTGCCTTCTACCGAGGAAAGCCTGAATCATGTCTGTTCACGGATCGACGAAATCCAGAATGCCTTGCAACGACCCCTCCTTGTCGAAAACATCACCCGGTATCTGACGTGGCAGGATTCCACAATCCCGGAAGGTGAGTTCATCGCCACGGTCTCGCGCAGAACAGGCTGCGGAATTCTGCTTGATCTGAATAACGTCTACGTCAACGCGGTCAACTTTCACATGGACCCGTTCGAATTCCTGGAGGCCATTCCGGCTGCGGCTGTCTGGGAAATCCATCTGGCAGGTTTCGATCGCTTCGGGAGATGGCTCATCGATACCCATGGCGAGACGGTCTGTCCGGAAGTCTGGGGCCTCTTTCAGTGGGCGATTCATCATTACGGGCCACGCCCGACGTTGATCGAGTGGGATACCAACATGCCACCGCTGTCTGTCCTGGTCGATCAGGCCCAGCAGGCGGATATGATTCTTGGAGGCTGCCATGTTGCGGCTTCATGAGGTTCAGCAGGCGTTCGCCAATGCGATGATCAATGGAAGCCACCAGGCCGTGACTGGGGCGATCGTTCTGAAGGACTCAGCCCTGCGAAGCGTAGCGCTTTATCGCCGCCTGATCCGGACCAACTATACGCAGGTGCTCGCGGTCACCTATCCAGTTCTGCGCCGGCTGGCCGGGCCTCGGTACTTCGATATCCTCGCGCGTGGATATCTGAAGAAATACCCCTCGACCAGCGGCGATCTGTTTTCTTACGGGCAGCATCTTCCGGCGTTTCTTCACGAACTGCAGGTCCCCCGCCTACTGGTCGAACTGGCACGATTGGAATGGGCCTGCCATGAAGTGTATCAGGCTGCCGATGCTCCACCGCTCTCCCATAACCAACTCGATGCCATCGCATCGGCTGATCCGTCGGACGTGACGTTCCGCCTGAACGCGGCTGTGCGACTGCTTCGATTCTCTTTGCCGATCCAACGCGTGTGGGTGGCATTGCAACCGGACGCCCCGACAGATATCGCGGTCGACCTGCCGCTGCCGGAGAATGAAACCTGCATCGTCGTGACAAGAGCCGAAGGGAGAATCCGCCTGGCAACTCTCGCTGATCTCGACTACCGGTTGCTCGAAGCCATGGCCGACCGAAAGACCTTAGCCGAGGTCGAGCAGATGGCCATAGAGACCCACCCCGAGTTCGATTTCACTCGGTTTATGACTTCCATCATGGCTTTGAACGTGCTTGCCGGAGTTTCCGTAGAGGTGCTCTCATGACACAAGGGACTGGCTTGTTGACACGCGCGGCTATTGGTGCAGTTCCAGCCTACCGTCGGTTGGTCTTGGGGCTGGAGGCCGTACTTCCACTGTTCGACCTGACCGTCCGCCTGTACCTGGCGCATATCTTCTGGAAAGGCGGAATGGCCAAGCTCTCCAGTTGGATGTCGACCGTGATGCTCTTCACCATGGTCTACGATGTGCCCCTGCTGCCGCCCGAGATGGCGGCCTACCTATCCACAGCCGTTGAGTTAGGCGGCTCGTTTCTGCTGGCCATCGGTCTGGCCGGACGCTGGGCAGCCCTCTCGCTCTTTGGGCTTAATATCGTCGCTTCAATCTCGTACGGACAATTGTCCGAAGCTGCGCTCCAAGAAGCGTTCTATTGGGGCATTCTCTTCCTCTATTTCGTCCTGCACGGACCGGGACGGCTCTCGGTCGATGCGTTGTTGGAGTCTCTGACCAGAGAACGGGTAACGACCTGCCTGAGTGAGAATGATGGGTCCAAACGGACGGTTTCCCATAGCGCATAGGATTGTGAGTACAGATTCCGGAAGACATTGAAGGGAGCATCAGATGGAACGTGTGCCATCAGCACAAGCAGAACGTGACATGACTGATCCGGCAAGCTGGGGGTGAACAGTATGGAGCGTTCACGCTTCGCTACGCTTTCCGGCATGTAGGGGATTGGCATAAGGTGCAGGACTTGGTACAGGAGATCTGGTTGGCCGCCTGGCAAGCCCGCGATCGATTTGTCGGACAGTCCACAAAGCAGACCTGGCTGCTCAGCATTCTTCGGCATAAAGTGCTCGATCATTTTCGAGTGGCGTCCCGCGGACAGCCGCTGTCCGAAAAGCAGAGTGACCGGCTCAATGGGACAGGGTATCTGAATAGCCACACCTGGCCCGCTGCACAACTGCCTGCGTGGATGGCCCCCTCTCGCCAGTTGGAACGGAAACAGCTCCGCACGCTCCTGGACCGGTGTCTCTGCCGGATGACGGATCGCGTGAAAGCGGTATTTGCATTCTGCGATCTCGATGAGTTGCCGCATCGCTAGGTTGCCCAGCGGCTCGGTGTCACTGACGACCACCTCTATGTTCTGTCGCATCGCGCCAGGCAGAAAGTCCGTGAGTGCCTATCGGTGTAGTCGGTGAATCCCACCCTCTTACTTCAAGTCTTCCGAAGCGGTCGTAGATGATAGTTACAGCATTCGCACCGGACAAGAGCTGTTGGACCAGACAGACATACGGACGACCATGATCTACACACACGTCCTCAATCGAGGCGGCAAAGGTGTATGCAGTCCTGCTGATGCACGGATCCAAGAAGTAAGCCTGTCGCAGCTATACGCTATACCGGTACCATGCCGTCTGTATAGAACACCGATGAGACGGCATGGAGAGCGTTGACATGTGATTGAGCACGCGCAAGAATCACTCGCCAGTGTTCATTCTGGCTGTGCGTACTATGCGGGTCAGTATACTCAATAGTTAGGCTACGCAAAGGAGTTGAACGGTGTGAGTAAATTCATTGCCCTCCTTGGTGAATACACCCCGACATTCCCGCCACACGCTTCGACCAATGCAGCTATTGAACATTCTCGAAGTCTTTTGGGCGCAGATATAGCAGTGAACTGGGTTTCAACAGAAAATATCGAGCCAAAGCTATTTGAGCGTTATTCGGGCATATGGGTCGCGCCAGGAAGCCCATACAAAAGCATGGAGAAAACGCTATGGGCTATTCGCTATGCGAGGGAAAACAATATCCCCTGCTTTGGAACCTGTGGTGGGTTTCAGCATATTGTTATCGAATACGCCCGCAACGTCCTTGGGTTCAAAGATGCCCAACACGCTGAGTACGACCCCTACTCCTCAAAGCTCTTCATTTCGCAGTTGGCCTGTTCGCTTGCCGGCCGCGAGTTGCAGCTTAGCCTTGTGCCAGGGTCTCAAGTGGCTGCAATTTACGGGTGCTTGTCCGCCACGGAACACTACTACTGCAATTTCGGGGTCAATCCAGACTGCATCCGTGAGTTGAAGCAAGGGCCGCTGAGCATCTCTGGTGCAGACATCGAAGGTGAAGTCCGCGTCATTGAGTATCCCGGCCACCCGTTTTACATTGGTACATTGTTCGTGCCGCAGACGCGCTCCAAACCTGAAACGCCGCATCCGTTGGTTACCGCTTTTCTAGGGGCTGTAGTTGGCCGCGCAGCCTAACACTGCGCTTAACCCGACCTGCGCGAAAAGCCGCGCAGGCCGGTTAGCTTGAACGTTAGCAGTCTCGAATGAGCGACGAAAAAGCTTCAATCCCCGGGATCATCGCCCCTCCGCCGCTTCTCTACATAGGCGCGTTTGCGGTCGGAGGTGCCGTTCATGCCGTTTCTCCGCAACCTATCATTACTTCCGATTCGGCCATTCGGCTATTCGGAGCTCTCTTGCTAGTCTCAAGTAGCATTTTCGCGCGCTGGGCGTTTGTCACTATGCAACAGCTTGGCACAAGTGCCAGCCCTCGCAGGCAATCGGTAGCATTGTCAACTTCCGGGCCATTTGCTTTTTCGCGCAACCCAATTTATCTGGCAATGACTGGGCTATATATCGGTGCTGCCGCACTGTTCAACTCTTGGTGGCCTATGCTGTCGCTGATTCCACTGCTTCTGCTCATGCACTGGGGCGTTGTTCTTCGAGAAGAGCGTTATCTCCTGGCGCAGTTTGGCGACGCCTATGCTTCGTATAAAACCACCGTGCGGCGGTGGCTGTGACTGCTAACCCATCCATCAAGCGGGACACTGCGCTGCCGCGCACCGCCCCTTATGTCAGACGTTAGGTGCTCTGAGTATGAACCAGGCTTGCAGGAGAGCGTTGGAAACGTGGAGGTCGTGTCGGCGTCGTGAAACGAAGTCGAGTCACACGACGCGGCCAGTTACGCTCGCAGAAGTCGTTCGCGCGTATCGGCAAGACTACCAGAGAGGTGCCAGGACTGAGCTAGAGTACTAGCAAACCTCCGATGAGGACATAACTTCGCGGTGTAGCCGGTGAACCGTACCCGCTTGCGTCAGACGCGCCGAAGGGATCACGCTGATCGGCGCGATCATGTCGTGCCGAATTAGCAAGATGCTGAAAAAGTCCGCCAGCGGCGTTCTCGCAATCCGTAAAGCGTCGTTCGTGAAGCGTATCTTGCAGACCGAAACCGAGAGACGAGCGACGAATTCAGGGGACGGCCTGTTTGAGCATCTTGCGCGGCTGGTCGACTTGCAGAACGGTCCAAGCAACCGGCATGCGCCTCAAGAAAATGCAGCATGTCCCGGGTTTTTCTCCCGAGACTCCAGAAAAAGACTCCCGGTACCATTTTCCTTTCCTTGCCTTAAGCGCGAGTAACTCCTTTTCCAATTTGCCGCTGTTGCACAACCGCAACCACAATGCCTCCTGCCACGACCGCCAGCGCATCGACGAGACCCGATAGCAGCATTGGCAAAGCTGGAAGTTTCGACCAACCAGCCGTGACCAAATGATCGCCCAAGAACACCGCCGTGCCAAGTACGAGGCCGACCACAGCACCATGTAACCGGCCTGATCGTCCGCTTTTCACACGCGGCATCAACCAGACTAAAGCGATGGTGATTACCAAATAGCCTATGAGCAGCGGAGCAAAGGCCAGACCGTCTGCGTCAGTTCGAATGTACAACCCGAACATCGATGACACGAAGGGCTGCAGGATAGCGACTGAAAGTGTTGTCGCTACAACATTTGTGACCACATAGCACATGCCCAGGGGAAGAATCCACTTCATCATGGCTGCCTCCCCGCGATCACCGTTTCTGCAATGCTAATGGTGAGTGTTTTTGTTTGAAGAATAGGCATTTCTGTCTCCTTAGATTGAGTCAGTGACGTAGTGTCAATGAGGTTGACACTATAGAGCTTCTTGCACGATGTGTCAACCTGGTTTACACTGTGCCGTATGAAAAAACACGGAACTACCCCGTTGGGGCGATTGCTGCTAGATGCCTTTAATTGGTTCGATGCGGGCTTGTTGGGCTCATTGAAAGAACAAGGTTGGCCGGACCTTAGTCACTCACAGTCAATGGTGATGGCTTATTTGGGTAGCGATGGTATTCGTATTTCGGAGTTGGCTCGGCGCCTAGGTGTCTCAAGACAAGCCGCACAGAAAAGTGTTAAAGAGCTAGAAAGACTAAAACTGGTAATTACTGAAGTTGACCCAACCAATTCAAGCGCGAAAACTGTTGTTTTGACAACCCAAGGAAGAGCCAACGTTACTGCTGCTTTGAATATATTTTCTGAAATTGAAAAGCAACTATCGAAGCGCATTGGTGCCCCCGAATTAGCCAGCATGAGAGCGACGCTTGAAAAAGACTGGGGGGAACCAATAAATGTGAATGAAAAACGCATAACAAATCGTTCCAGCGAACGCGCTATCGCGCACCGCTGAATTCAAACGTTAGCCATCATCATATGCACCAACTCGAAACTCAGATCGAAATTGAAGCCCCTGTCGAGCGTATCTGGTCACTGCTCATCGACTTCCCGTCGTATTGCCGGTGGAACCCGTTCGTCCGCTCCATCGAAGGGAATCCAACGGTTGGCCAAGCGCTGAATATCTTCATACAGCCTCCTGGCTCCAACGGTATGCGCTTTCGGCCGACTGTGCTCGCGGTCGAACCCAATCGCGAACTTCAGTGGAAAGGAAAGCTCTTCCTGCCCGGCCTATTCGATGGCGAGCACTACTTCACGCTGGAGCCAAAGTCACAGGGCAGGCTAGTCTTTCACCAGGGTGAAGTGTTTTCTGGGTTGCTTGTACCGTTGTTAACGGCGAACCCTTGATGGCGCAACAAAGCAAGGGTTTATTGCCATGAACGAGGCGCTAAAGCGGGAGGCCGAGAGAACATAAGGGCTAGCCGCGTAATGGACTGCGGCACTTCGCAAGCGACACTTCGCGTGCGCATCGCGGACGTTAGGGCTTGAAGAATCGGGGATACATACACATTGCTGAAGTTTGTCCATGTCTTAGGAGCCATACTGATCGGTGGCGGACTCATTGGTGTGTGGGTATTTGATCTCTGTTCGCGTCAGGTACATCAACTCCCTCAGTTTGCTGAAGCAATCCGCAACATCGCAGTGTTCTATGATGGCGTCGTGGTTTCCGGCGCTCTCCTTTTGCTCGCGTCTGGGTCATGGATGATTGTTCAGTTCTTTTCCGGTTGGGATTTCGTAAACTTTCCCTGGTTGGCTGGAATGGTTGCCTTGTTCACGTTTGAGTTCGTGGAGGGCAATATAGTGACTCGTTTTTATTTCATGCGGTTACGCCGGTTAACGCAGGAAGCGCTTTCGTCCGGCACAATCACGCCTCAGTTAGAGAAGGCGCGGGCCGAACATATTCCGACATTCACTCATTTCCTCGACCTACCAATGTTTTTCGTCATGATTGCGCTCGGCACAATCAGACCGACTACTTGGACTCTATTTTTCATTGGCTCTATGGTGGCCGTAATAATGGCCACCATCCTTACAATCCTTGTGCCTTGCCTTTATCCGTGGTTAATTCGTTTGCACTTGTCGGAGCCGCGCCAATTCCGATTCTAGCTTGGCGACGTGTTCGTATAGCAGCGCGTTCATTGCTTGTATCTCTTCCATGGTAAACCGTGACGTAATGTGTTGCGGGCAATTCCAATCGAATGCCTCGATGTGCAACAGCATGGTCCGTTCAAGCGTTGCGTCATACCCTGGGACTCGCAACTTCTCCATCAATTCCGGCCTGTCTTTCGCTTTATTGACCTCAATGCGCGCGTAAATCTTCAGCCGCGACCGATTCGCATAGCCCATCAAGATCAGCGTCGCGCGGTCGTTCTGATGTAGGGTGTGTCATCAATTAAGCCAAGTGATTGAAGCGGCGAGATAGATGGCGCCGAGGAAGTTGGCGGCGCGTTTGTCGTAGCGTGTGGCAATGGCGCGGAACTGCTTGAGCCTTGCAAAGAAGTTCTCGATCAGATGCCGCGCCTTGTACAAGTCTTCATCATATGCGCGTGTGACCTTTCTGTTGGATTTTGGCGGGATAACGATGGTCGTTCCTGCTTTTCGCAGAGGGTCGATCACCCGCTTATCGGCATCAAACGCTTTGTCGGCAATGATCGTGTCCGCGTCAATGCCGGGTAGCAGGACCTCGGCGCCGTCAAGATCATGCGCCTGCCCCAGGGTCAGGATAACGCGCAGCGGAGTGCCCAGGCCATCGATGGCGGTGTGGATGTTGGTGGGTAGCCCACCCTTCGACTGGCCAAGGGCTTCCGTCTCAGCAGCCCCCCTTTTGCGCCAGCCGCGTGGTGGTGCGCACGGACGATGGTGGAGTCGATCATCACAGACTCACAGTCTGGATCGCCGGCTAGCTGCCGAAACACACGCTCCCACACGCCGGCCTTTGCCCACCGGTTATCCCGCTGAAACACGCTGTTCCAGGTGCCGAACTGTTCCGGCAGCTCCCGCCAGTGTGCCCCGGTCCGCGCGATCCACAACACCGCATCCACGAATTTCCGGTTCTCTGTTGCTGTCCGCCCTGGATCGCTCGCGTTGCCAGGCAACCACTCTTTCATCCGCTTCCATTGGTCGTCTCGTCGCTCACGTCTCGCCATCCTCCCTCCGGTGGGCGTTGAACAATGCCACCCCCATGCCGAGGCGGGAGCTGAATGTCAACAGACCCTACTGCTGAGCAACTGCTGGTTGCCTTTGCAGCCGGGAGGCCAACAGTTCTTGCTTGGTCAAGCTATCACCAAGCGATTCCATGATTTCGGCTAAATTGAGTTCCAATTGGATCTCCTTCTTGTCCTGCACTTCCTCCGGGAATGTCTTGAGCGCACTCCACGCATAAACCGACTCCTCCATCGCCTGCCAGATCGGATAACCGGTGATCGTCTCGAAGGCGCGTGCTTCCACTCGGACCGGACGCATGGCGACGCCGAATAGATAGCCTCCACCAAACCATAACGGGGTACTTGTCAGTAACTCGAACCCAATGTTCGCACCCAAACCGACTGGATTCCAGGACGTGGCAATCCCCAGGGCAATGGTCTCCGCGGTCATATCGGTGAGCATTCCTGTTACCAACCACTGCCACCGGATTTTCCCATAATCCAGGATACTACTGGCGATGACGAGATCAGCACCGAGGCGCTGGCGAAATTCTGCCAGCTGTTCGGCACTCGGAATCGCGCCGGGTTTCAGGTGTAACTCTTCAGCTAACGCGTCCGTTGTCGTGATCGGAGCGATCCGAAACCCTTGCCCCGCCGCCAACCGGCTCACGAGCAGCCAACGGGCTTCCTGTTGAATCTGAGACAAGGCCACAGTCAGCTGGGCCGTTTCCTCTTCCGGTGAGAGGGGCCCTTCCACAGTTTTCACGGTGGAGAGCTTCGTGATTTCTGAATCAAAGCCAAACAGTAAAATCGCGACAGTGGGTCGTTCGCGTAGATCTTCGACTTTGGACTGAACCGCAGGGTCAAAGGCGACACAGCCTGTAAGGATTGGTGCTAGGAAGCTCGATGCAATTACCAGAGGACGAATATAGGTTGAATAGAACCTCATGGATCACCTCCCGCTCGAGTCGCAACGGTTACGGAAGTATCCGCATAGACCTGGTCAATTGCGTCTATACGGCGTTGAGACTTGATGGGAGGGGATCAAATGCGATAGACCGACAACTGCTGGTAGAGAGGCAGAGAAGGGGGATCGTGTCGCACGACTCGCGTAAAACGGCAGACGGCGGTTACGAAGGGAGAGACTGCCGCTTGAAGGGCTAGGGTAGATGACGAGGTGGCACTGAGGGGCCCGAGAGCGGAGAGATTTGACTTGAGCCCCGAGGCAAGCTGTGCCAGCGCCGCTTCATCGAGATCCTGGCCCTTCTGCGGGTCTTCGGCGATCGCCGGGATGATGTGTGACTCTTCAATCAGTTCAAGGCAGCCGAAAAACACCCAAGCTGAGACCAGGCACCAGATGGTGAGACCGAAGACGGAGGTACGACGCTTCAGAAACATAGGAAAATGTTAGTCAATGTCCAGACATCAGTCAAGCTCAATTGGAGCCAACCACCGTCACCGCGAAGCACGCCCAAGTCTATCAAGGTACATGGCGTGCTGGGCCCAAAAAGGTAGGCTCAAATTCAACTTTTTGGGGACGATGGCACACGTATCCTTCCGGTGATAGACCACTTCCAAGTGCACCTAACACGCCGAATCCAGCGGCTTTCGGCAAACAAGGTGTAATGGGTTCATACGGCTGAGTCTGGCGAAAAGAACGCTGGAGCGCCAGGTTAGGCCACAAAGGAACTGCAGTATGAACGAACTGCCTACTTGTATTTGTTCCCGAGTCCTTCCAGCCCTGCCTTGCCTAGGTCCTCAGGTGTCATACAGGGATGGAATGACACGCTAGCGTTGAACCGCAGAAAGAAAGGTTCGGCGACTGCAGGCAGCCCCGAAGCCTCGGAGATATCGAGCACAAGCGTCCCACCCCGTCTTCCGTCTCGTGCCGCGAAATACGCAGCCTCGGGTTTCAGGTCCCCGAGAATCTCTTGGATGATCTGACCCGCGGTTCCATTCTTCACGAGGGTGTTGAATGGCTCAAGCGGAAATTGAATGTCGACGGGCATGCGCATGGTAGTCTCCTTAGGACGAGTTGCAACCTGCCGGTCTCCCGGCTCTCTGTTGTGTAGTTAGTACCTCGTTCGCCTAACTAATGAGCATGCTGCCCGGCAGAGTACGCGATGACAGACTTCGTACTGGTGCGAGATTCTTACAGTTGAGATCAATCGCTTGTCAAGTCTCATTCTCGCGCTGTATCAGCGTGTTATGCCGACCGGCATGATTCCGTTAGAGCCGCTAATTGCATCGGATCAAAGCCTGAGTCTATACGTCCTATGGGCCACGAGATGGAAAGACCCCGCGATCAAAATCTTCCATCTCCACCGGTCATAATAACTCCGTATTTTCCTTATGTTTGCAGCCCCTGCGATGGATGGCTCAAAACCAACTGGTTATGGACCTAACATGATTCCTCTGCGATCGTACAAGCCACATGCTTTGGACTCTCACCCTGGGCCATACACGTGTTACGAATGATGATGAACTGCATACGTGGCAAGCACCGACAAGGCGGCGCGATCATCAGATGGCCGTATTCGCTCGAGTGCCTGAAGTCCGGTTGACAGGTAGCGGTCCTGAGTTGCCTTGATACGATCTAAGATACCCTCCGACCTCAGTAAGGCCGCTAGATGGACCGGTCTACTGGCCTCTGTTTGCGGAATCCGACGGTATTCCCGAAGAGCAGTCGGCGAGCCATATCGTTCCAGGTAAATCAAGGGCAACAGCGGTCGGTTTTTAATGAGGCCAGTTCCCACAGGCTTTCCCAGCACTCTCGAATCTCCGATTATGTCGAGCACATCATCCTGGATCTGAAACGCGATGCCCACATTGATACCATATGTCCGCAAGGCTTCAATTTCCTCGGATGTTCCTCCTCCGACGATGGCTGGCAACGTGACAGCCGCGGCGAACTGAGAAGCCGTTTTTCCTTGCACAATCGCGAGGTACTCGTCCTCCGGGTTACCCGCACCGGTAGGCATCAGTTCATGGAACTCCCCGCGACAGCACAGCTGGGCATAGCAGTTGAGGGTGTGCGATGCTTCACTCGTTTTCTCCCAGCCGTAGATATCTTGCGACTCTTGCAGGACCCTGAAGGCGTGAAGAATCAAGTAGTCACCGAGTATGAGAGCTGGACCGATTCCTATCCGCACATGGAGGGCAGGAAGGCTGCGTCTCTCCGCTGCTTCATCCACGATATCGTCATGAATGAGCGACGCTCCGTGCAGCAGTTCGAGGGCCGCTGCCACTGAGATTATATTACGGGGCTCAATTCCAGTGGCGGAGGCGGCAACAAAGGTCAAGAGGGCTCGAAACCTCTTCCCTTCCTGAAAGTATTCAGTCAGCACGGCGGTACCAGGAGCTTTCTGAAGGTCTGCGATGATACGGTCATGGCAGCCTTGCAGATGCGTCGCATAACGCTTCAGGATAACCTCGAAGGTCTGAGGCTGAGCTATCAAACCATCCATGGAACTTCTCCCGATTGGTCGAGTGTTGATGTATTCAACTCGTTAGACCCATATCAATATTCGATGGAGGCCGATTCAACTTTCTACATGCCGACCCAATGGTGTTCGGTACATCACCGCATTTCCAGCACTCCTTCCTGGCCCTTCTCACGATGGCTCTTAAAGAATGGGAGCTTCTTATCGCAATAGATCGCAAATGAACCCGGGACTGTGGGGGTAAACTTGATCGTCACGCTTTCCCCTGCCGGAACCTCTTCCCTGATGTTCAGTTTGGACCGAGGATCGTCGATGATGACATTGTGAGGCACAACCCAGGTTATGCTTTTGAAGGTCAATTCAACCGGTTTCCCGGCTTTCACGATGAGGTGGGTGGGAGTAAACGTATAGCTGTCGGTTTCCACCACGGCGCGTTGGACGCCGTCGGAGTCGAATGGCACCTCGACCGAGAGTGGACTGTCGGCGAACAATATGAACACTGGCATGAGCAATCCCATGGCAAGCGACATTCCCGCAAACCAATATTTCCATACTCCCTGCTGTTGGATAACCATCGTGTCCTCCGCGAAATCATTTGTTTTTGAACTGCAAGAGGATGGTCGATAATCGCGAATAAGTCGGGCTAAGGGTGCGTTCTTACATGCTTTGGAAGCCGCCGACTTCTGTTTCCGGCGCGCAGGTCTTATCCAGCAGGAAATACACCGGGCAGAACCCTGTGAAGGCGCTCTGAATCAGCGTGACTCCGATCACGCCAGGTAGGAGTAACCAAGCAGGATGCAGGCTATAGCCCAACGCTATGCCAAGGGTGATCACCGCGCCGACGATACCATCATGGATTCGTCTTTTGCTGTTATTCATGATCTATCCTTCCCGTTGAAGATCCCAGAATAGAATCGACACAATCCGACGGAGGGTCTGTAAATCATACCAGCCCTCGTTCCCAGGATAAATAGCCATCATCGATTCGACTATTCGGCTCAGTCGATCCTGCGTTTGAGCACGATATCTCCGTAGTACGCCTCCGCCGACTCGCCGGTATTATCCGTATCCGTCATGATGGCGATCCCGGAAATCATCGGGGGCTCTTCTCCGAACGCGCGCTTGTAGTCTTCATAGACGTTGCGCTCTTCAGTAAGCCAGGTATTGAGCTTGGTCGGTCCGCTTTCCACCACAATCATGTGAACTTGTTCGGTGTAGGGGTTGGGCACCGCCGTCCCCACCGGCGCCCGACTCTCCCAGATGTAATTGATGGCGCCGAGCGGTGGATAGCGCCCATAGATCAGCTTGGCCGCTTCGTACTTCGCCTTGCCAAAGAGGCCCACTTTCGTACTGTCGTATTGAAAGGTGACGTAGATGCGGGCTGGATAATCATCTCCCTCTTTCTTTGTCACATTGCCAGCCTTCAAGATATTCGACACGTTCCACTGCCATTGGATGATGGGATATTCCTTCGGATCGATCAGAAGTTCTTTCGTGTACCCCGAAGAAGAGGCCTGACTGGCGGCCTTGACGACGACGCGCTCACCATCGCGTACCAGGTTGTATGTCGTGTGTTGGGGAATTTTTGGAAAGGTGAGCGGCTTCCAGCCGTCCGGCCATGACCCACTCGGAGCAGTGGTCGAAAAGGGGCCGACCGCTATGGTGGCGGGGGATCCGGCTTGTAGCCGGGTCGGATCACCCAAGATCATGCCGATCAGGACAAATACCACGAGACCGACGATCACGAAAGAAATATGCGGTGCCATACGCTCTGTCCTTTCAACACAACGTGCGTGAAACCTATGTATTTACGACGCGCTTCTCTATCGCCGCATCCACGCAAACAACCTGATCAACAGCTTTTTGGTCCTCTGCGTAAAATGCGCTTTACGCCAGAGGGTGACGACTTTCTTGGTGACCTCAGCCTGTGTGGGATAAGGATGGATGGTCGTAGCGATCGTCTTGGCGCCTGCTCCCGCCTTCATGGCAACGGACAATTCGCTGATCATGTCGCCGGCATGGGCGGCTACGATCGTCGCGCCGAGAATCTTATCCGTCCCTTTTTGAATGTGGACCCGCGCAAACCCGTCTTCTTCTCCGTCCAGAATCGCCCGATCAACTTCGTCGAGTTTGTAGGTGTAGGTTTCGACTTCGATGCCTTTCTCTTTTGCATCCTGCTCGTACATCCCGACATGGGCCACTTCCGGTTCGGTAAAGGTACACCAGGGCATGATCAGCGATTCGACGCTGGCATAACCCAACCCAAACGGGTGGGGAAACAGCGCATTCTGGATGACGATTTGGGCCATAGCATCAGCTGCGTGGGTAAACTTGTAGCGTGAACAGACATCGCCGGCCGCAAAAATCCTGGGGTTCGTCGTCTGCAATCGAGCATTCACCGTGATCCCGTTCTTGTCATAGTCGACTCCTGCCGCCTCCAACCCAATCCCCTCTATATTCGGTGTTCGTCCGACCCCAACAAGGATTTCGTCGACGGTCACATCGTACTGCTGGCCATGCGAGCCGACCGTCAAACGTGTGCCGCCTTCGATCTTCCCGACCTGCAACTGTTTTCCACAGCACAGCAGTTTCACCCCATCGTGAACCATCTGTTGCTCGACAATGTCCGCCGCGTCGCGGTCTTCGTTCGGCATGATCCCGTGCATCGCTTCAATAAGATAGACCTGGCTGCCAAAACGGGCAAAGGATTGCGCCAGTTCGCACCCAATCGGGCCGGCCCCGATCACACCGATGCGCTGTGGCAGCTCCGTCAAGGAAAAGACGGTTTCGTTTGTCAGGTACCCGGCCTCCTGTAGGCCGGGTATCGGAGGAGCCGATGCTCGTGCACCGGTGCAGACAGCGGCTTTCACAAACGTCAGGATCCGGGTACCCGCCGGTCCTTCGACTTGGATGGTATCGAGACCGAGAAAGCGCCCGCTGCCGATGTAGATGTCCACGCCCAGTTTGGCATATCGATGGGCTGAATCGTAGTGACTGATCCGCGCGCGCAACTTTCTCATGCGCGCCATGACTGCGCCGAAGTCATACGTCACGCCAGCGGGTATATGCAGACCGAATTCCGCTGCTTTCCGGAGATCGGCCCAGGCCCTGGCGGCTCGGATTACCCCTTTCGACGGCACACATCCGACATTTAGACAGTCTCCACCCATGAGATGCTTTTCGATCAACGCGACTTTAGCCCCCAGGCTTGCCGCAACGACCGCTGTGATGAGTCCCGCCGTGCCGGCTCCGATGACTACGATATTGTAGCGACCGGTCGGCTCTGGGTTGACCCAATCGGCAGGATGCACATTGGTGACGAGCTGCTGGTTGTACTCGTCATTGGGAAGAACCAACGACTGTCCATGCGCACTCATTGCAACGGTTTCTGAGACAGGATTCATCATCGTGTAGCACCATTCGTTATAAGTTATCGGTTGATCGATGACCTATTCATGACGCTGGTTTGGTTGCAAATCTTTTATAGGCGACCGGAACGAGGGCCAGCAGTCCCAAGAGGATAAAGGCGCCAATGACATTCGGCGACGCGATTTCCTTCAGGGAGTTCATGGTACCCAGTTGGCGTCCCGCATAGGCATAGACGAAGGAACCAGGAATAATGCCGAGCGCGGTGGCTCCGATATAGGTTCCCGCGCTGACGCGAGTCAGCCCGGATACGAGGTTGACCACGAAGAACGGAAAGAGTGGAATTAGCCGGAGGGTCAGCAGGTAGCTGAACGCATTCTTGGCGAAGCCTTCTTGGAACGGTCTCAGCGATTTCCCGAACTTCTGCTCCACGGTGTCCCGCAACACATACCGTGCGGTCAGAAACGCCAGGGTGGCGCCGGTTGTCGCCCCGAGATTGACGAACAGCGTACCAAGGGCGGCACCGAACGCGAACCCTCCAGCCAACGTGAGAATGACCGCACCCGGCAGCGATAAGCCGGTGACGATCACATAGGCCACAATGAAGAGGCCAACTGCAGCGACATAATTCGCCTCTGTAAACGCCAGCAGATGGTCCCGATTGTCTTTCAGGGCAGCTAACGACAAGAATCGTCCGAGGTCAAAATAGAAGAACGCCCCGATGGCCAGTCCGATCACCAGAGCGATGATCACCTTGCCCGAAGGATGCCCCTTAGCGGGCGTAACGGGTAACGTGCCCTGATGCAAAGGGGGCATCGGATGGGGCGTGTCATTCTGAGGCTCGTCTACGCACTGTGTTTCCATGGACTGGACTCCCTTCGTGTGGCTGAGCGAAACCTTATGGAGGTTCTCCTGCACATCAGGCTTTCCGGAAGTATCACCTCTCAACATGACTTCACAATAACCCACGTGCCGTTGAGATTCTGTGAGCCAGTTCACAGTGTGATAGGTTGAGGACGGCCAGGAGAACAGCCCCATCACACGGCACGATGTCGTTGTTCTTTCGCACGAATGTGTCAGGTGGATGACAGACCCTTTTCGAACAGACGATGCCACCGAAGGACTGTGGCATCAAGAGATGTCTTGCCTCATGGGAGGAGAAGTCATTAGACTGTCGGTCTGAATCGGCGGTGGAGCACATGGAACAGCCTTCCTCATCCTCCAATAAGCTGTGGTATCTCAAGCACATTCGCTTGTTCGACGGGATCTCTCCGTCTGCTATGCAGGAGATGGAGAAGATTACCCGAATGGAGGAAGTCAAAAAGCGCCAGCCTCTCTATCTTCCCGGTGATCCGAGCAGCAGTGTCTATTTGCTGAAAAAGGGGCGTGTCAAAATTGCCAACACGGCCCCGAACGGGAAAGAGGTCACATTTGAAATCCTGGAGCCTGGCGAAGTCTTCGGTGAGTTGGAGGTGTTGGAAAATACCCCCCGCTCGACCTCAGCGGAAGCCCTCGATGACACACTGATTTGCGTGATCCCACGCAAAGACTTCGACCAGTATTTAGCGATGCATCCGAACGTAACGGTGAAGTTGACCAAGCTTATCGGCCTGCGACTGAGGAAAATCCAGAGCCGCGTCGAAGACCTCGTCTTTCGGGATGTCCCGGCGCGTTTGGCCCACCTCCTGTTAGAGTTGAGCAAGACCGATGGTGTGACAGACCAACACGGGATTCGTCTGAAGGCCAAGTTGACCCACCAAGAAATGGCCAATCTGATTGGCTGTAGCCGTGAAACGGTGAGCACCATCATGGGACAGTTTCGGGATCAAGAGTTCATTCATATGGACGGACGGACGATCACCATTCTGAGACCGGACGCCCTTTCTCACCTCGCTTCTTGAGCAGTTCCTCTCTTGCTCTTCAATCAACGGGCCTCTTGCGAGCGACGGGAGCAGACGCTGTTCCCATCACCTGCACGTACATAGGCCCGTTGCCCAAGCCTAGGATTTCGGTTTCACAAGTTGAATCGAACGGGTCATACCAAAACAACACTGGTTCCCTGCGCAAGGTTGTTGTTGATATCTCGCGCCAAGGGGATTTGGGCCATAAAATACAACGAAGTCGCTTCCGTATATCGAGAGTTGAAGAGTTGTCCAATGTCGAGTTGGAATCCTGGTGTATAGGCAAAGTAGGTCGATCCGGTATTCGACACTCGGCGATCGAGGATCCGAGGATCGATCACCGTCGGTTCCTCCCCTGAAAACGGTGCGGCCGATTGCTCCAGATTTGCCGTGACGTTGTCGTGCGTGAGATAGCGGAAGTTGAATTGCTGAGACAACACAAGCCAGGGGGTCGTGACCAGATTCACGCCGGCGTTGAACTGATAGTCATCTCCAAACTGATACCTATTCCGATTGCGGAAGGTATGGCGATAGCTGGCGAAGGCGAACTGGCTCAACCGGTGGGGAATCAACTCATAGTTCTGGTAGAGCGAGCCGATGAGACCAACATGGCCACGCCCCAATTGCCCCGAGGATTCCAAGATCTGCCCCGAGCTGTCCCGTGCCTGGGTATCCCCGGTCGGCAGTTCAAGTACGAACCCCATGACGATAGCGTGGCGAAGCGCCGGCCACACATTGTACTTGGCCGTCATCCGCACGTCGCCGAAGCCGTTATCTGAAAAGTTGACGGGCTCCCCGGCCTCCGTTGCAGACTCGCCGAGCCCATCAATGTGCAGATGCTTTCGCTTGAGATATGGCACTGTCATTTGAAGAGCAAGCCGGTCCGTGAGGCCATAGTTCAAGACGAGCGTATAGGTCTGTGGATGGTTCGAATTCCCTGGTGGTGATCTAGAATCAACCGTTGCTGCGCCTAATCCGCAGCTGAAATGATCCCCGTGGCACCGCTCAGCAGCCGCATCGGAGTATAGTTATAGATCCCACTCACCGTCAGCACGCCTTGTTGCGGGACCTGTTGCTGTGCTCCGATCACCACAAAGCAGCTCACGGCGCCACAGGAGGTCGGCGCCTCCGATCGGATAAACACGGTGAGGAGTGCCAGAAAGAAAAGAAATGACACGTGTCGAGTCAATCGCATGGTACGAACTCCTTCAATGGTCGGTTCACGTCTTCCGCCGAAACGAAGACGTACCGAGAGAATGACGAGAGCGCCCGCTCACGATCCTCTCTGGGTGGACGTGCCAGGGGCACGGATACCAGTCCACGCGAGGTCGCACTCGGGCTGACGAACGATCTGTTGCTGACACCGGTCAGGCCTCGGAGGGCGGTCCTCGGGTGAACGAGTGAGACGGTGGGACATTCCGCCTAGGGGGCGGATGGTTGCAGTCGAGAACCGCTGCCTCTGCAAGCTGAGCGCCTGTCAGGGAGAAGGAGGTATTCATGGCCTGACCGGCTGCACAGAACCACGCACAGAGAGAATTCGAATGGCTCTTCGCGTGATGGTTCCCGTGATCGAACTCGTGCACGATCAGGTGAGGGCTGACCAAGACGATCGAGGCGAACAGCACCCCTGCCAGCACGATCATGAGAGGCAGTCGGAATGGAGCATGCATAGACAGAGGGATCCAGAAGCCGCATCCACGAGCCGCCCGTGATGGGCAGAGGTACTGCCCAATGGATCAATGATCTACGAGATTCCGCCTCAATGTTTGTGATGCCGGCCGAGAATTCGTCGTTCTGCCTCCAGCCAATGCTCCACATCGTGCCCATGTGCACACCCGCACTCACAGAAAAGCTGATAAGCAAGAGTACGGATGTCTTCTTGCGCCGCCTCACGGTCCGTCCCGGACGCGATTCCCTTCTTGGCGTCTTTTTTCTCTTTGCCCATAACTCCTCCCTTGTTGTGTCAGGTGGTCGGGATGTTCCCACTTACTCGTTCTTTTACCAGCCTTTTCAATCTGCCGGCTGTAAGGTACCTCACAATCACCGAGAGATTGCACCATGGTAGGGCCCAGGGGTTGAGGCGAGGTGGATGGTAGAGAAGCGTGCCGAATCGATGGCTGTTGGGAGCAGGGCCTGCAAAGCGGGAAAGTGGTGACGGCGGCGAGCACGGTCAGGATTGTTGGATAAAGCAGAAACCGAGACCACCGATATCCTTACCCTTAGGTCAGTGGTCCCCCACAGGAATCGCATCGCGGGGCACCGTCTACAACAGGACGCGTCGGCTGACCGGGTGCGAGATGGATGTGAGACGCCACCGGCATGTCGCCGCGCAGCAGACGAACCCAGCGCGCCGTGGGGTAGCGGAGCACCAGTTTCGGCAGGAGCAGCAGTACCGTCACCATGGCCGTCCCCGACAGAATCATCAGCCACGCGCCGGAAACCACCTGACTGCCTGCGTAGGTCAGCGCGAACGTCGGCGGAATCATCCCCACGAAAGTAACCAGGGCGAAGGTCCGGAGGGACATGTTCGTCAAGCCGGCGCCGTAACTGATCACGTCGAACGAGAAGAGCGGGACCAGCCGGGCCAGCAGAACAAAGATCGCCAGATGGCGGTCCGAACATCGTTCGCAAAATACAACATTGGTCCGCAGCAGTTTGGTGAGGATCTCCTGCCCCAACGTGCGTCCGATGAGAAAGCTCGCAATCGCGCCGATCTCTGCACCGATGACGGAGTAGGTTGTTCCCAGTATCGTTCCGAAAGTGGCGCCAGCAGCGATGACTAGGGGCAGATCGGGAAGCGGGCTGATGACAACGGAGGTCGCCATCAGCGCCATGAACAAGAGCGGTCCGAAGGGGCCGGCTGTGCGTAGCTGGTCGGCTACTTGCTCAGGCTTCAGCAGTTCTCCGAGATCAAGCCAGGATACCACCACGTAGGTGCCGACAAGGCCGACGAGAAGTGCTCCGAATTTCAGCCAACCGGTTCTTGTGGCCGCCATGCAGTTTCCCGTTCCGTCAAAAGAATTGAGGTGTGAAGAGTGAAATCCCAACAAAGGGCAGCACCCCGTTGATCCCCGGTATTGCGGTCGCCAAGATTGGCGTTTGAAATGTGGTACAACTGCACGCCCATCGTCCAGGTGATCCGGTCCGTCACAAAATTGTGCACTCCGGGGCGGTCTCCATGACAAATTCAACCTGTGTGATCTGTTCTGGAATCCGTGGTGCCAGATTGGTCCAGATCATGCCCGCGCCGGCATCCCAGAACGGCACCCATCGCCCGAACGACAGAAAATTGTATTTCAGGAGGAACGACCCTCCTGTCGCTTCCGCTGCAAACGGCTCGGTAAAACGAGCGAACACCGGTTGAACTAAGACTTCGACGTTCCCTTGCCACCAGCCAGCTCCCAGCGGATCGGTGAGCACTATTCCCACGCGCGGCATGACGAACACCGCGCTTCGGTTGGAGGAGGGGCCGTTGCCAACCACCGTTGTGCCCTGTGCGTAGCCCAGCGCCCCACCGAGTTCGAGGGCGCCTTTGGTCATCAGGTTGCGCGCTTCAAAGGAGGATTGCGCTATCGCTTCACTGCCCTCGCCCCAGACTACTACGATGACGAGTGTCGATAGTAATAACAAGGCGCCGATTTGTCGACGCACATTTCTCAGCATGTCGGGTCTCCTCGTACAGTCACATGGTCGCTCGTGTCATTCAACGCTGCCTTCCTTCGCATGACCATCCTCGCTTCCCTTTTCATCCATCATCGGACGAATGGCATGTTACGGCACATTCATGTCGCAGGTCTGTGATGTGTCTTACAGAGCAGGTGTGGTCAGGATTGAGCCGAGTCCGGCACGGGCGGGTCATGACCGGCAGATCAACGGAACCCAAAAACCCTTTGCGAACGGATTGACATAGGACCATCCCAGACGACGATACGTCTGCTCTGGAATGCCGATATCAGCTAGGAAGAGCTGTCCAGTTCGTTCAGGCAGCAGACCGGTCTTGGGGAGAGCCAGCGTCATGGTCCAATGGGGTTGGATACAGTCTCCAGGCCTGTGACCGGTTGTAGCGTCCACTCCCGACGGCACGTCGAGCGCCAGAATCGGCATGCCCGTGCCGTTCGACCACCGAATCAAGTCAGCGACAGGACTTCTTGGGGCGGAACGGAGTCCGTATCCGATCAGGCCGTCGAGGATCAGATCGACCGGTTCCGCGCTCAAGGAGGCGTCGTCGATTTCTCTGCCCTGTGTGGACCGGAAGATTGTTCGTTGAAATGCCGGAACTTCTTCAAGTCGGTCAGGCTCAGCGAGGCAGAGTCTGACGTTGATATCGCGATTGGCCAGGTGGCGAGCGGCGCAGATTCCTCCTCCGCCATTGCCTCCACTCCCAGCCAGCACGACGATGCGCGAAGCCGTCCGCTGCTCGCCAAGCAGCGCGATGGCGAGCAGCGCCAGGTTGCGCCCGGCATTCTCCATCATTTGAAACAGGTTGGGTCCGGTCGCTTCGCTGGCGAGGCGGTCCCCTTCCCGCATCTGCTCCGCCGTCACCGCGGGAACTTCGACTCCCGTGTCCGTGAAGAATCGCATGGTGTTCGTTGTGACCGTCATTCTGTATAGACCAGCAGCTGCGCGCCGATGATCAGGATGAGGATTCTCCAAACTCGTGTCATTCAGAGACCGCCGTTTCCGCAGAGATTGTCTGTCGCGTCT
>FRDC01001269.1_pt6 | contig 32880 bp, 31 predicted proteins | sample 1106171 | NCBI WGS metagenome assembly FRDC01 (sample SAMEA3930566, study PRJEB13176) | freshwater metagenome | biome: Drinking water system; feature: drinking water; material: water | place: Singapore | collected 2014-12-20 | reverse complement strand
TCGCCGTGGCGGAACTCGTCGTTGCACCATTCCTTGAACCATTTGAAGATCGGGTGGAAGCGCAGCTCCGGATGGCGTTCAAGCTGGCGATAGATGGTTATATAGCGGGCATAGCCGATCTTCTCGGAGAGATAGGTCGCGTAATAGATGAATTTCGGCTTGAAGAAGGTGTACTTCTTCGTTTTGGTCAGGAAGCCGAGGTCGACGCCGATGCCGAAATCCTTCAGGACGTCGTTGATGAAGCCTGCATGGCGGGACTCGTCGCGGCTCATCAGGCGGAAGAGCGCTTTGGCGTCCGGGTTCGTCACCCGCTTTCTGATTTCCGCGTAGAGGACGCAGCCCGAAAACTCCGACGTCATGGAGCTGACGAGGAAGTCGACGAATTCAAGCCGCAGATCTTCAGGCAGCGTTCTGAGAATATTGTCGAACTCCTCCGTGCGCTTGAAGTGACGCTTGTTCGGGTCTGATTCCATTTCGGCGATGAGCGCGTCCCATTCGGCGCGCACCGCGCTGACGTCGATGCGGTCCATGGCCGCAAAGTCTGTCGTATAAAAGCGCGGCGAAAGAATGGTTTCATTCGTCGCTAAGGCGGTCGTGTCAGGAACGTCGCCCACGGCTTCGATCGTTGCGGCAGTCATCAGAACCTCCGTCCAGAAAAACTGACTTCATATAAATCCGCCAGCTCGAAACGCGCCTTGACATAAGTCATCATCTTTTGAAGCCGCGTCGCGCGCGTCAGCGTCGCCTCGCGCCGCAGCGTCACGCGCTCGCCGAAGCGTAGCTTCACCGCCTCGCCGTGGACGAGAACGCGGTCGCCGACGCCCGGCGCCACGCCGTCAAGCTCGACATGGGCCTCCAGATTGTCGGCGTCATGCGCGATGGTGATCGTGCAGGGGACGGTGATGCGGCGGGCGCTGTTCATCCTGCTGTTCTTTCCAGGAGCTGCGCGAACTCGGCGGCGTTCGGCGCGCCAAAGCCGTTGAGGATGAGGCGCGCGCCGGTGAGGGGATCGGTCAGCATCAGTTTGCCGTCTTCATGACGGGAGAGCGTGAAGGGCGCTGCAGGATCCAGCTTTGCAAGCTTGCGGTCGCGGGCGAGCGCGCGCAGCGCGCTGCGGATAAAGCCGTGCTTGCCGGGCGAGAATACGAGGACTTCCGCGCCGCCGGCGTCGGTCGCGACAACGGCGCCGTCATCGCGGTCAGCGAACGCCACTGAGACGCTCTCAGTCGCCGGCGCAATCTCGGCCTGCCATTTGCCGAATCCGGTCAATTGCGCGAGCGATGTGACGGTCAGCATGAAGCCGATCAGGATTCCGGCGCCGATCAGCGGGACCTTCAGCGAATTCGGCTGATGGATTGCGCTCATGATTTCCTCCTCAGGCGGCGGCGGGCGCGCCGGCGAGCACTGGCGCTTTCGGCGCAGGCGCGGCGGTTGAGGCGGTGACCTGCACGCCGGCGGTCCTGACAGCCTCAGCAAGAATTGCGGCGACCCGCGCCGCGTCCGGAATCGCGCGCAGCGTCGGTTCGGCCTTCCCGTAGCGGAAGGGGCGCACATGCGGCCACAGATGCAGATAGGCGATGCGGTCGGGGCCGTTCAGCGTGAGCGCGATGTCGCCATGGCCGCGACCATGCGTCTTGAGCGCTGCGGCGGCGACGATGCGAAAAGGAATGTTGACCGTCTTCCTGAGCGCAACACCGAAGCGCAGGACGACCCGGCGCGTCGTGATCGTGTAGATCGTCTCTCTCTTCATGAGGAACGCGAGAAGAAAAAGAAGCCCCATCGCGGCGGCGAAAAACCCTGCGATTGCCGCAAGCGTCGGTGCGATTTCGGCGGCGGCGCCCGAAGAGGCCATCGCGGCCGCGCGCCAGAGCGCGATCACAATGAAATAAACTGCGACAGCGCGCACGCGAAAGGCGTGAACGGCGAGCGCGAGAAAGCCGGGAGACCCCTGCCAGAGGATCTCCTCGCCCTGCGGCAGTTGCGCCGGCAGGCCTGGGATCGGCTCCGGGTTCGCTTCGTCGTCGATTTCGCGTGCGCGCATGTCTTTTCTCCGTCAGAGCCAAGGTTCGGCGCGCGACGGCGTCGCATAGAGCTTGCCGCCGGCGTAGTAGCCGCAGATCTTGTCCTCTTCGAGCCTCGTCACCTGATCGGCGTTGCGCAGGCGGGGCGCGCCGGCGAACTGCGCCGCAAGGATCGAGTCTACGAGCACGCGTTTGCGATCGCCCTCGATGCGCGCGAGCGTCATCGGCAACAGCACCGTGCCGCCGGCGTTCGCAAGGCGCACTTCCAGATAGCGGATGATCGCTTCGGACCGGTCGACCCAGATGTCGGCGATCTCGCCTGCTGATTTCATGTCGGCGCCAAGCACCGTGTAGCCGCGTGGATCGCGATCTTCCTTGGCGACGTGAAGATGCCGTTCGGCGCGCAGCGGCGCGATGCGCGGGGCGCCGTCGACGGTGAGATCGGGCCAGTCCTTGCGTTCAGCGTATGACGCAGGCCCGACGCCGTCGCGCATCGGATCGCCGGTTGGAATGTAGGGTGCGCCCGGCCACGGCTCGCTGCGCTTCAGGGCGAGCTGGCGCGTGTCGCGAGGGCCGTGCGGAACGGTCAACGTTCCCTTGCCATGCGGCAGCTTGAAGGTCTTCGGTCTCGCGAACCAGAACGTGCCCGAAGGTTCGAGCTTGCCGCTGGTGTCAGCTTCCAGCGGGTAGCCTTCGCGGCGGTCTTCCCGGCGCAGATAGAAGATGAGGCCGAAGAAAAAGAGCGTGAAGGCCCAGAGCGAAATATCGGCAAGATCGACGCCTGGCAGCAGGTAGCCTTTGAACATGGTCGTTCTCCTTTTTCCGGTCAGCCAGGGAACGCGGCAAGACCGAACGGTTTTGGCGAAACACTTTCAGCGGCGCCGGATGAACGGGCGAGAGGCCCGATCGCGACGAGCGTTGAAAACAGCAAGAGGATTTCAAGGTGATAGACGACGCCGTAGCCCGCTGACGGCGTTGCGAGCGCAGGCCCCAGCGCGCCGGACTCGGCGATGCGCGAGACGATATCGCGAAGGACGCCGCCGACCAGGACGGCCGCGCCCGCCGCGGTCGCCTGCGCCGCGCCCCATGCGCCGAGCGCGAGGCCTGCATCGGCGCCTTTCGCCTGCGCCATCGCGGCCGTCAGCGTGCCGACCGAGAAAAGGCCGCCGCCGAAGCCGATCAGAAAAGTTCCGACACGGAACAACAGCGGCGAGCCGAGCGGATCGGCGAACAGCACCATCGAAAAAGCAAAGACGCCAGCGAGCGGGCCAAGGGCGGCGAGCCGGTGGGGCTCGATCCCGCGCGAAAGCTGCCGCGCCGCCAATGCAAGGCCGATCAGCGTGCCGAAAGCGAAAAGGGCGGTCAGGACAGTCGTCTCGCTAACCGACAGCGAAAGAACCTCGCCGCCATAGGGTTCAAGCAGGACGTCCTGCATCGAGAAACCGGCCGCGCCGAGCGCGACCGCGATGAGAAGGCGCCGGCGCGACCGATCGCCCGCGAAGCTGCGCCAGGCGTCGGCGAAGGCGGGGCGCGCCCTGTCCGGCGCGGTCAGCGCGGGATTGCGCGGCTCCTGCTTCCATAGCGCGACCATGTTGAGAGCCATCGTCGCGAGCGCCGAACCCTGGATGACCTTGATCAGCTTCAATTGATTGAAGTCGGCGAGAAGCCAGCCGAAGACGAGCGCGCTGACCAGCATGCCCGCGAGGAGCATCACATAAAGGAGCGCGACGACCCGGGGGCGTGAAGCCTCGGGCGCTATGTCGGTCGCGAGCGCAAGACCGGCCGTCTGGGTCGTATGCAGGCCGGCGCCGACGAGCAGGAAGCCGAGCGCCGCACCGATTTCGCCGATGATCACCGGCCCGTGCGCTTCGCCGGAAAGAATGAGCAGCGAGAAGGGCAGGATCGCAAGGCCGCCGAATTGCAACAGCGAGCCGAACCAGATGTAGGGTCCACGCCGCCAGCCGAGGGCCGAACGGTGATTGTCCGATTTGTGGCCGATGAGCGCGCGCAGCGGTGCGAACACGAGCGGCAGGGAAACCATCAGCGCGACGACGGAAGCGCCGATGCCAAGCTCGACGATCATCACCCGGTTGATGGCGCCGGTAAGCAGGGCCATCGCCATGCCGACCGACACCTGGAAAAGGGACAGCCGCAACAGGCGCGGCAACGGCAGCGTGTCGCTCGCTGCGTCGGCGAACGGCATCAGCCGCGCGATCGCGCGTCCCCATGCCTCCTTCCGTGCAGCGAGATCGGCGCTCATTGCGGTTTCAGCTCCATCGCCTGGCTGGTGTAAAAGCCGCTGGAGATCTTCTTCGTGCGCGACGGCGCCCAGCCCTTGAGCGCTCCTTCGCCTGCCAGCTTGCGACGCAGCGCCTGTTCGGCGGCGGGCCGGATCGCCGGCGCACGGTCGGATTTCGGAAAGAGCTTTCCGGCGGCGTGCATCGCGGAGAGAGCCGCGGTCTGCGGTGCGAAGGTGAAGAGCACCGCCCGGCGCGCCCTTGGCGCCAGGCGCCCCAGGGCGCCGACGATGTCCTCAGCGTCATAGTGAATGAGCGAATCCATCGCAACGACGTAATCGAACGAGCCTAGCTCGGCGTCGAGCATGTCGCCGGTGCGAAACTCGATCGTTCCGGCGGGACGTTCCTTCGCCGCGCGCTCGCGCGCGAGGTCGACGAGCGTGCCGGCGACGTCGACAGCGACGACGTCCGCCCCGCGCCGCGCCGCTTCCATCGCGAGCTGCCCGGCGCCGCAGCCGGCGTCGAGGACGCGCGCACCGGTGAGGTCGGCCGGCATCCAGAATAGCAGCGCCTTGCGCATCGCGTCGCGGCCGGCGCGCACGGTTGCGCGCACGCCCGAGACCTTCGCATCGGAGGTGAGCTTCGCCCACGCGGCGGCGGCGGTGCGGTCGAAATAGGTTTCGATCTCGCCGCGCCGCGCCGCGTAGCCATGCATGGATGCCGCCTCGCTCATCAATCGAACCCCAGAAAATCGAAGATTTCGCGGTCCTTCATCGGTCGCGCCTTGCAGGGCTCGACGCCCGCCCACAGCGTCTCGGCGAGTCCGATGTAGTCCGCCTTCACTTTCGCAAGCGCCGGAGTTTCCTCCATTTCGAACAAGGTCGATTTCTTGAGGCGCGACCGGCGAATTTCATCGAGGTCCTTGAAATGCGCGAGACGGCGCAGGCCCGTCGCCTCGGCGAAGCGGTCGATCTCGTCCGTCGCAGCGCTGCGGTTGGCGATTACGCCGGCGACCCTCACCTCGTAGTTCTTCGCCTTCGCCTCGATCGCCGAAACGATGCGGTTCATGGCGAATATCGAGTCGAAGTCATTTGCGGCGACGATGACGGCGCGCTCGGCATGTTGAAGCGGCGACGCGAAGCCTCCGCAAACGACATCCCCGAGAACGTCAAAGATGACGACATCGGTGTCCTCGAGGAGGTGATGTTCCTTGAGAAGCTTGACGGTCTGCCCGACGACATAGCCGCCGCAGCCGGTGCCGGCGGGCGGGCCGCCGGCCTCGACGCACATGACGCCGTTATAACCCTCGAAGACGAAATCCTCGGTGCGCAATTCTTCCGAGTGGAAGTCAACCGCTTCAAGCGCATCGATGACGGTGGGGGCGAGGCGCTTTGTAAGCGTGAAGGTTGAGTCGTGCTTTGGATCGCAGCCGATCTGAAGCACTCGCTTTCCGATCTTCGAAAAGGCGACGGAGAGGTTCGACGATGTCGTCGATTTGCCGATTCCGCCTTTGCCATACACCGCGAAAACCTTCGCGTTGCCGGCGTCGATGCGGTTCTCCATTTTCACCTGCACGCTGCCTTCGCCGTCTGCGCGCCCGCGGCGGGGCGCGACGGCGGGGCCGCGCGGGCGTTCAAGGTCAAGAACAGTCATCTATTGCAGCTCCTCATGCGGCCGCTCCCGCGGCGACGCCTTCCAGTCTGTCTTCGAGGTCTTCGCCCGCGCGCCTCAGCGCAGCGAGCGTTTCGGGATCGGGGGACCAGTAATTCCGGTCCGACGCTTCGATGAGGCGGTTTGCAACGCGCGCGCACGCCTTGGGATTGAGGCTCGCAAGGCGCTCGCGCAGCGCGGCGTCGAGCACATAGGTCTCGGTGATTTTCTGGTAGACCCAGGCAGGAACCTCGCCCGTCGTCGCCGACCAGCCCATCGTGTTGGTGACGTTCGCCTCGATCTGGCGCACGCCTTCGAAGCCATGCCGCAGCATCCCCTCGTACCATTTGGGGTTCAGCGTGCGCGTGTGCGTTTCAAGCGCGACCTGTTCCTTCAGCGTCCGCACGGCGCCGGCGCCGGCGGTCTGGTCGGAGATGTAGAGCGCGGCGTCATCGCCCTTGGCGCGCTTCACCGCCCGGCCGATGCCGCCGAGCGTGTCGAAATAATGGTCGATCGTCGTCACGCCGAGTTCGACCGATTCAAGGTTCTGATAGGCGACATCGACATGGGAAAGCAGCGACTTCAGCACCGATGGCTGCTGCGCTGGAGCGCCGGAGACGCCATAGGCGAAGCATTTGCGTCGCGTGAACGCCTCGGCGAGTTCGTCCTCGTCGGTCCATGCGCTTGAGTCGATAAGCTGGTTGACGTTGGCGCCATAAGCGCCGGTTGCGTTTGAGAAGACCCTGAGCGCTGCAGTTTCGAGATCGCAGCCTTGCGTCGCCATGCAGGCAAGGGCGTGCTTGCGGATATAGTTCTGGTCGAGAGGCTCGTCAGCCTTTGCGGCGAGGAGCGCCGCCTCGGCGAGCATCCGCGTCTGAAGGGGCAGAAGGTCGCGGAAGATGCCGGAAAGCGTCGCCACAACGTCGATGCGCGGCCGGCCGAGTTCGGCGAGCGGCGTAAGGCTGGCGCCGCAAAGGCGGCCGTAGGAGTCGAAGCGGGGCTTTGCGCCCATCAGCGCCATCGCTTGCGCGAGCTGGGCGCCCTCGGACTTCATGTTGTCCGCGCCCCAGAGAACGAGCGCGATCGTTTCCGGCGCGGCCCCCGTTTCGGCGCGATGGCGCGCAAGGATGAGCGCGGCCTGATCCGCCGCCGACTTCATGGCGAAGGCGCTCGGCATCCTGAACGGATCAAAGCCGTGGATGTTTCGACCCGTCGGGAGCATTTCAGGCGTGCGGATGAGGTCGCCGCCCGGCGCCGGCGCGATAAAGCCCCCGTCGAGCGCACGCAGGATCGCGGCCATCTCGTGGTCTTCCGACAGGTGGCGGTTCGCATCCGCCAGCCGTTCGGCAAGCGCGCGCAAGTCGGCATCGGCGGCGGAAAGGCCGCACTGCTTGATCGCATGCGCGGCCGACGCGCCGCCGGCGATGAAGGGGACCAGTTTTTCAGCTTCCGGCGTCTGGCTGGCGGCGACGATCGAGGCGAGCGTCGCGGCGCGCTCCGAGGCTGTCATGGGCGCGCCGACGATATGGAGGCCTTCTGGAATCAGCGTGCGTTCAAGCGTTGCAAGGTGGGCCGCGATATCCTCAATCCGCTCGCCCGCGACGCCGACGGTTGCGGCCTGATCGGCGATCAGCGACGAGAGGCTGTCGAATTCCTGCGCATCGGCCGGCGTCATCCGCCAACGATCGATCGTCGATCTGAGGTCGGCCAGATCGCGGTGAAGCCCGGCGTTGGCGACCGCAGGCGTCAGATGGCTGATGAGCGTCGCGCCGGAGCGCCGTTTTGCGAGCGCGCCCTCGGTCGGATTGTTGGCGGCGTAGAGATAGAAGTTCGGCGTGTCGCCGATAAGGCGGTCAGGCCAGCAGGCGGCGGACGGGCCGGTCTGTTTGCCAGGCATGAATTCGAGCGCGCCGTGCGTGCCGAAATGAAGGATCGCATGGGCGCCGAAGTCCTCGCGCATCCAGCGATAAAATGCGGCGAAGGCGTGGGTCGGCGCAAAGCTCTTTTCAAAGAGCAGGCGCATGGGGTCGCCTTCATATCCGAATCCCGGCTGCACGCCGACGAACACATTGCCGAAGCGCTCGCCGAGAACGAGGATCTGCGATCCGTTCGAGAGCTGGCGACCGGGCGCCGGACCCCATTGCGCCTCGATGGCTTTGAGATGCGGCTCGCGGCGAATGTGAGTCGCGACAGGAATGCGATCGTGGACGTTTGCGTCTGCGCCGAAGCGGTCGGCGTTTCCCTTGAGGATTCGCTCGCGCAAGGCGTCGACGCTTTCGGGCAGATCGACGGTGTAGCCCTCGCGCTTCATCGCTGCGAGCGTGTTCCACAATGACTCAAAGACGGCGAGGAACGCTGCAGAGCCTGTCGCGCCGGCGTTCGGCGGGAAGTTGAAAAGGACGACGCCGACCCTTTTCTCGGCTCGCGCGGCGCGGCGGAGCGCGACAAGCTTGGCGACGCGCGCGGCGAGCGTCTCGGCCCGCTCAGGGCAGGCGCGCATCGCGCTGCCGCCGTCCTGCGCCGGGAACGCGCATTGGCGCGCGCAACCCTTGCAGGAGCCGCCGCTGCCGACCCGCCCGCCGAAGACAGTCGGCAGGGTCGCCCCGTCGAGTTCCGGTATCGCGACCATGATCGTCGTCTCGACGGGTGAAAGGCCGGTCGCGCCTTCCGCCCAGTCTGGCAGGGTCTGGAACTCCAGCGCATGGGCGGCGACATAGGGAACATCAAGACGCGCGAGCATCTCTTGCGCGGCGCCCGTGTCGTTATAGGCGGGCCCGCCGACGAGCGAAAATCCGGTGAGCGACACGACGGCGTCGACGGTCGACCGCCCGTTCGCCATGAAGAATTTTTCGATGGCCGGGCGTTGATCAAGGCCGCTTGCGAACGCCGGAACGACCCGCAGGCCCTTCGCCTCAAGCGCTGCGATGACGCCGTCATAATGCGCTGCATCCCGCGACAGGAGGTAGGAGCGCATGACGAGAAGGCCGACCGTCGGCTGACCGCGGCCCTGCTTCGGCAAGGCCTTGAGGTCTTCTGCGATCAAGGCGGGCAGCTTTGGATGATAGACCCCGACATCAGGATAATCCTGGGGGGCAGCAGGCTTCAGCGCGCCGCGCAAAATCTCGCGCGGGCCCGCGGCATAGCGGTTGACGAGATTGAGGACGAGATTCGCGATGTTCTCTTGCGACCCGGCGAGCCAGTATTGAAGCGTCAGGAAGTAGGCGCGAACGTCCTGCGCGGCGCCCGGAATGAATTTCAGGAATTTCGGCACCTGCCGCAGCATTTTCATCTGCCCGGCGCCAGATGAGCCGTTGGCGGACTTTCCGCGCAGACGCTTCAAGAGCGCAATCGGACCCGACGTCGGCTTGTCCATGCGAAAGCCGCCAAGACGGGTCAGCCTGACGACTTCGGCGGCGGACAGCGCGCCGACCATTGCGTCGCAACTCTCCCGCCGGGCCTCGAGATCGGGCAGCACCGCGCGGATGTGCTCGTCCATAAACAGCATCGAGGCGACGATGATGTCGCCGCTGGCGATGTCGGCCTTGCATGCGGCGAGCGCTGCGGGATCGCGCGCCCAGTCTGAGGCGGCGTGGAAGGAGAGCGCGATCGAGGGCGCGGCTCTTTTCAAGGACCGCCGCGCAGCTTCCACCGCGCCCGCAAGATGGGAATCGAGCGTGATCAGGACGACCCTGACGGAGGGCGCGTTACCGCGCCTATCGGGCGAAGTGCGCTTTGGCGTCATAGAGCGTCTCAACGGTGATCGCGGCAAGCCGCTTCTCGGCGGCGAACGTCTCGGTGTTCCGGCGCGCCTTTCCGCGCACGAAGAACGGAATTTTTTTCAGCTCCTTTTCAGCCTCCGGCGTCCACGCAGCGCTGTCATTCGCCGCTTGCGGCGGGGCCGTCTCGCGCGCGCCCCCATGACCGCCAAGATGCGACGGCCCGGCGGCGTCATTGAATTCGAAGTCGTCGCGGAACATGTGGAGGAGGTGCTCTTCAAGCCCCATCACGAGCGGATGGATCCAGCTGTCGAAGAGAACGTTCGCGCCCTCAAAACCCATCATCGGCGAATAACGAGCCGGGAAATCCTGGACATGGACCGGCGCCGAGATCACGGCGCAAGGAATGCAAAGGCGCTTGGCGATATGCCGTTCCATCTGCGTGCCGAGCACGAGTTCGGGCTGCAGCGCGCAGATCGCCGCCTCGACCTCGAGATAGTCGTCGGTGACGAGCGCCGTGAGCCCGAGCGAGTCGGCCGCGTCGCGGACCTCGCGCGCGAATTCGCGGTTGTAGCAGCCAAGGCCGACGACTTCGAAGCCGAGCTCTTCTGATGCGACGCGCGCCGCGGCCGCGGCATGGGTTGCATCGCCGAAAATGAAAACGCGCTTCCCGGTCAGGTAGTTTGAATCGACCGAACGCGACCACCAAGGGCTGCGCGAGCGGTCATCGGCGAGCGCCGGCGCTGGATCGACGCTTGCGAGCGCTGCGACCTCATTGATGAAATCGCGTGTTGCGCCGGCGCCGATCGGGACCACGCCCGTTCGGGGCATTTTCGCGTCACGCTCAAGCCAGCGCGCCGCGCTGTCGGCGATTTCCGGATAAAGGACGATGTTGAAATCGGCGCAGGCGAGCGCGGCGATATCAGCCGGACCGGCCCCGAGCGGCGCGGTCACGTTCACGTCGATCCCGAGCGCCGCCAGAATCCTGGTCACTTCGACAACGTCATCGCGATGACGGAAGCCGAGCGCCGACGGGCCGAGGATGTTGCAGGCGGGGCGTCCGGTCTTCGCTGAGCGTTTCGGGACGCTGACATCGGTCAGAGACCGGACGATCTGATAGAAGGTCTCGGCGGCTCCCCAGTTTTCCTTCTTCGAGTAAGAAGGTAGGTCGAGATTGACGACCGGAACCGGAAGGCCAAGCGTTTTGGCGAGCGCGCCCGGATTGTCCTGTAGCAGCTCGGCCGTACATGAAGCGCCGATCAGCAACAGCTCGGGATTAAAGCGCTCGAAGGCGTCCAGCGCCGTACGCTTGAAAATCTCCGCGGTGTCGCCGCCGAGATCGCGCGCTTCGAAGGTCGTATAGGTCACGGGCGGACGCGTCGTGCGCCGCTCTATCATCGTGAAAAGGAGGTCGGCGTAGGTGTCGCCCTGCGGCGCGTGGAGGACAAAATGGGTGTCCCGCATCGCCGAGGCGATGCGCATTGCGCCGACATGGGGAGGGGCTTCATATGTCCAGACGGCGAGCTGCATCAGACCTTCAGCCTCGTCTTGCGGTCGAGCGGGCGGGCGAAAAGTTCCGCAAGGTCCCCCGCCTGGTCGTAACCCTGGATAGGCGTAAACATCAGTTCGATTGACCACTTGGTCGTCATGCCTGCGGCCTCGAGCGGATTGGCGAGGCCGAGGCCGCACACGACGATGTCGGGCCGCGCCGCGAGGCAGCGGTCGAGCTGTCGGTCGACGTCCTGGCCCTCGCTAAGGGCGGCGCCGTCCGGCAACAGCGCCATTTCTTCGGCAAGGTGCGATCGATGGAGAAAGGGCGTTCCAACCTCGACGAGGTCGGCGCCGAGTTCGCGCGACAGAAAGCGCGCCAGCGGAATTTCAAGTTGCGAGTCCGGAAAGAAGAAGAGGCGCTTGCCCGCCAGCGACGCGCCGCGGCGACGGACCGAGAGTTCAGCGCGGGCGCGCGCCGGCGCGGTGGCGCGCCCGATGTCGGCGGCGGGAACGCCCATCGCCGTCGCCGCGGCCTCGAGCCAAAGCGTCGTACCTTCCGCGCCGAGCGGGTAGGGGGCCGGGACGCGCCGCGCGCCGCGTTCTTCCAGGGCGCGCGCTGTCATGGAGAGAAAGGGCTGCGCGAGAATGAAGCGCGTCGCGGGGCCGGCGGCCGGCATGTCATTCGCGCGGCGCGCCGGCAGGAAGCCGACGTCGCCAAGCCCCATATCGGCGAACAACCGGGCGAACTGATCCTCGACGACATCGGCCAGAGCGCCGACCACGAGAAGAGACGGCGTGTCGTCGAGCGCGGGCGGAAGATCCGGAACAAGCGCGGCGAGGCAAGCGTCCTCGCCCTGCGTGAACGTCGTTTCGATGCCGCTGCCGGAATAATTAAGGACGCGCACCGAGGGTGAGAATCGGCGCGACAGGCGTTCGGCGGCGCGCGACAGGTCGAGCTTTATGACCTCCGAGGGACACGATCCGACGAGGAACAACAGCTTGATGTCCGGCCTGCGATCGAGAAGCCGCGCGACGGTCTTGTCTAGCTCTTCATTGGCGTCGGCGACGCCGGCAAGGTCTTTTTCTTCAATGATTGCGGTCGCAAAGCGCGGTTCGGCGAAGATCATTACGCCTGCGGCCGACTGCATCAGGTGGGCGCAGGTCCGCGATCCGACGATCAGGAAAAAAGCGTCCTGGATCTTGCGATGAAGCCATATGACGCCGGTGAGGCCGCAAAAAACCTCGCGTTGGCCGCGTTCGCGCAGGACTGGGGTCTCGCAACGCTCCCGATGGCGCGGCGTGATGTCGAGGGCGACGCTCATGCGACCGCTCCCGGCGTCGGCGCCTCGAGGCGCGCAAGCCGCAATTTCCAGAGAAACTGGCCCGCGTTGACGACATAGGCCGCATAGGCGGCAAGCGCGACGCCAAGCTGCGCCGCCGGCCCGCCGACGCCTGCAAGCGCCATGAAAAGATAAGCGGTATGGAGCGCGAGGACGAGCATCGAGAAGACGTCTTCCCAGAAGAACGCACGCGCGAAGAGAAATTGTCCGAACACGATCTTTTCCCAGATCGCGCCTGTGATCATGATCGCGTAAAGCACGAGCGTTTTGGCTATGACCGACGCTGTTGCGAGCGCCAGCCCCTCTCCGGTCGCGAGCGTGCGCAGGACGAGCGTCAGCGAGATCAGGAATACGAGGAACTGAATCGGGGCGAGAACGCCTTGCACCAGCGTCCAGATTGTCGAATCGCGGCGGCGCCTCTCCTCGGGGGAATAAAGCGGCTGTCGCTTCATTTGCGCGTCGCGCTGCGTGTGCATGCCACCTGATCCGCCTGACAAGGTCAGACGCTAGTCGCGCCGCGCCTCAAGTGTCAACCCAAGTTGACGTAAAGATGGATTGACATTCGGTTGTGGAATGAGCGAGGCTGACAATCCGCTCGTGTCGCTTCCCTAGAGGAGGGAAAACTTGCTAGCCTCTGAGCGACTCGCGGGTAGCGCGCTTTTGCGTTCTGCCCGTCGCGCCGCGATCGAGGCGCACATGACGGTTTGCGTCATTGCTTGCGCTTCGCCGCGCCGGCCACGTCGCAGGGGCGAAGTAAGGTTTTCCAGGGACAAGTCAGTTTTTGCGTTGCAGCACAGATCGCCGGCCCACGCCTGCCCTCGAATGGGAGAAGCGTACCGATGCCGACCTCGAAGCGGACCAGAGATGCAACACGGCCGGGGCTTTTCTGGGCCGGGCTGCTGCAGAAGGGAATCTCGATGACTGATTTCTTTCCGGGCGCCCTGCAGAAGGCCGACCAGGAACCGCCGCAAAGAAATGAAGGCGTGCTTGTTCCGTTCATTCGCCTCGGCGAGCAGCTGAAACAGGCGAAAGCGACGCAATCCCACCCGGAAAGTCGCGACATCCTAATCAAGACCATTGAGGGCGAGATCATCCCTCGCCTGATGCTCACGCTGAGGGATGCGCGCGAAACGGAAGCGCCCGAGGCGTCAGGGCTTGTCTCCCCGACCGAAGAAGAACGGTCCCGTTTCCTGTGGTCGGTGATGAACGAGAGCGCGGCCTCATCGCGCGCCTTCGTGTCCGCGCTGATTGCCCGGGGCGTTTCGAGAGAGGCGATTTTCCTTGATCTTCTGACGGGCGCGGCCCGCCGTCTCGGCGAGATGTGGGAGCGCGACGACGCAGATTTCACCGATGTGACTATTGGGCTTTGCCGGCTTCATCAGATCATTCGCGAGCAAGGCGCCTTCGTCTCGCCCGAGCTTTCTTCAGGCGCCGAGTCGCCGAGCATCATGCTGGCGACCAGCGGGCAGGACCAGCACGTCTTCGGGGTCGTGATGGTTTCTGAATTCTTCCGGCGCGCAGGCTGGCGCGTCTGGTCGGAGCCAGCCGCGCCCTTGGCGGACCTTTCGGCGCTCGTTGCGCGCGAATGGTTCGATGCGATTGGCCTTTCGGCTGCTTGCGATACCGCGCCGGAGAGGATCGCGACAGAAATCAATACGCTGCGTCAGGCATCGAAAAGCAGGCAAGCGATTGTCCTTGTGGGCGGCGGTCTGTTCAACAAAAACCCCGAACTCGTAGCGGCGGTCGGTGCGGACGCAACGGCGGCGGACGGGAAAGCTGCGGTCGAATTAAGTCGCCGGTTGGTTGTTACTGCGTTGCAGCACGGCTAAGCGGCGGCGGTCGGGGAGTTCGAGAGTACTGGTTCTGAGATGGATGCTGCAACGAACCGCGAAGCGATGGTCTCCTTCAAAAGTCCGAAGCGATTTTTGGCGGGGCTTGACGCTGCGCTGACGGCGAAGGTCATCGCCTCGGCGGCCGACATTGCGCTCATCGTTGACAATGGCGTCATCAAGGACCTGGCGCTCGGCAATGAAGATCTTTCCCGCGAAGGCTGCGACGCCTGGCGCGGACGGAAGTGGATTGAAACCGTCACCGTCGAAAGCCGCGGCAAGATTGAGGACCTTCTTAACGGTGACGCAGCGCGGCCGCCGGTCTGGCGGCAGGTCAATCATCCGACGGCGCATGGCGCCGACATACCAATCAAATACACCGCGGTCAGGACGAGCAACGACAATCGGATCGTCGCGATCGGGCGAGATCTTCGAAGCGTCGCCGCGCTTCAGCAGCGCCTTGTCGAAACGCAGCAGGACCTCGATCGTGATTATGCAAAGCTCCGCGAGGTTGAGGCGCGCTATCAGTCGCTTTTCCGCGCGGTGTCCGAAGCGGTGCTCATCGTCGATGCGGCGCAGTTGACGATCGAGGAGTCAAATCCGGCCTGCGCGCAGATGCTGGCGACATCGGTCGATCTTCTCAAGGGAGCGGCGCTTTCGTCGCTGTTCGACAAGGCCGCGCATCGCGCTCTCGAAGCGGCGGCGGCGAAGACGCTGACCATGGGCCGCGCCGAGGAAGCAGACCTCGCCCTGAAATCCGGACGCAAGACTACGGTGATGCTTTCCGCATTCCGGCAAGACAACACGACGCGCCTCATCGTGCGGCTATTCGCCGATAAACCGTCAGCGTCGGCGGCGCGCTCGGATTCCATGGGGGTGATCGAGCACCTTCCGGACGGCCTCGTGGTCGCCGGCGCGGATTTCCGCATCATCGCGGCCAATCGCGCCTTTCTCGATCTCGCGCATCTCGCAAGCGAACAGCAGGCGCTTGGCTCGCACCTCGTTCAATTCCTGGGGCGTTCGACGACTGATCTCAACGTGCTCATCGCAAGCATCAAGAATCATGGCCATGCCCGAAATTTCGCGACGGTGCTGCGCGATCGGCACGGCCACACCGAAGACGTCGAGGTCTCGGCGGTAGCGGCCCCGCAAAACGACGCAACCGTCTATGGCTTTTCGGTGCGTAGCATTGCACGGCGCCTGAAAGTGAGCGCCAATTTCGCATCGGAACTGCCGAACTCGGTCGACCGGCTGACAAGCCTCATCGGGCGCGTTTCCCTGAAGGAGATCGTGCGCGAATCAACCGATGTGATGGAAAAGCTCTGCATAGAGGCGGCGCTGGAGATCACCGGCGACAATCGAGCGTCGGCGGCCGAAATGCTCGGCCTCTCACGGCAGGGACTTTATTCAAAGCTCCGCCGCTTCGGCATTCCGGAAAAGGAATAGCGGGACAAGTGTAAAGTTGGATTGACGCTTTGGAGCGTCAACTGTACGCTTCGGTCCTGTGTCCGAGATCGACGCCCCGCTGCGCGCGCCTGCGCCGCCGAAGCTGCCGACGCTGTCGGCGCTGACGGAACTGTTGAAGCCCATCACTTGGTTTGCGCCGATGTGGGCGTTTGGCTGCGGCGTCGTTTCATCGGGCGCCTCGCTCGACGGGCGCTGGCTGTATTTTCTTGGCGGCGTGATCCTCGCCGGGCCGCTGGCCTGCGCTGCAAGTCAGGCGGTCAATGACTGGTTCGACCGGCACGTCGATGCGATCAACGAACCGAACCGGCCAATTCCCTCCGGCCGGATGCCGGGACGCTTCGGATTTTATGTCGCGATCTTCTGGTCGGCGCTGACGCTTTTGATGGGCGTCGCGCTCGGGCGCTGGGCGTTTGCTGCATCCGTCGTAGCGGTAGCGCTCGCCTGGGCATACAGCGCGCCGCCCTTGCGTCTGAAGCTCAACGGCTGGTGGGGTAACGCAGCCGTCGGCATCTCCTATGAAGGCGTCGCCTGGTACACTGGCGCCGCCGTCATGCTCGCTGCGGCGCCGGGATGGCCGATTGTCGCGCTCGCGCTTCTTTATTCAATCGGCGCGCACGGCATCATGACGCTCAACGACTTCAAGTCGATCGACGGCGACCGGGAAATGGGGGTGCGCTCCTTGCCGGTTCAGCTCGGTCCCGACCTCGCCGCGCGCGTCGCCTGCATCGTGATGGCGGCGCCGCAGGCCATCGTCATTCTCGCCCTCATCGCGGCGGGCAAGAGTCTTTTTGCGGCGATCGTCGGCGCCGCGCTCCTCGGGCAGATCTTGCTGATGCGCCGCCTCCTCGAAAATCCGCGCGCCAACGCGCCATGGTACAACGCCTCTGGCGTTCTTCTTTATGTGCTCGGCATGCTCGCGGCGGCCTTCGCCGTGCGCTCCATGAGCGGAGGGGGCGCATGACGAAGCCGCAGCAATTCCTCGGCTGGCTCGGCATTGCGCGCCTTGGTCTTGTGCAGGCCTCGCTCGGCGCGATCGTCGTTCTTGCGACCTCGACGCTCAACCGGGTCATGGTGGTCGAGCTTGCGCTCCCCGCGCTCGTGCCGGGCGCGCTCGTCGGCTGGCACTACGCCGTTCAACTCTCGCGCCCGCGCTGGGGCCATGGCGCCGATGTCGGCGGCAGGCGCACGCCTTGGATTTTTGGAGGGATTGTCACTCTTGCGCTGGGCGGCGTCGCCGCGGCGGCGTCAACCGCGCTGATGCAATCGTCGATCGTTTGGGGACTGTTCGCCGGATTCCTGTCTTTCCTTGTCATAGGCGTCGGCGTCGGCGCATCAGGAACCAACCTGCTCGCGCTCCTGGCGATCAAGGTCAGGCCGGAGCGCAAGGCGGCGGCGGCGGCCATCGTCTGGATCATGATGATCTTCGGCTTCGTGGTGACCTCGATAACCGCCGGCGCTTTGCTCGAGCCCTTTTCGATGGCGCGCCTCATCGCTGTCGCCGCCGGCGTCGGAACGATCGCCGTCGTACTGACAGCGCTTGCGCTTCTGGGCGTTGAAACCTCCGACGGCGCAGCTTCGCCGGCAGCCACGACCCAGCGGCGCGCGTTCCTGCCGGCGCTGAGGGAAGTCTGGAACGATCCGCAGGCGAGACGGTTTTCGATTTTCGTTTTCGTTTCGATGCTCGCCTACAGCGCGCAGGACCTGATTCTCGAACCGATGGGCGGCCTCCTTTACGGGATGACGCCAGGTGAAACGACAAAATTGTCGGGCGTCCAGAACGCAGGCGTCCTGCTCGGCATGATAGCGACGGCGATCATCGGTTCGACGGTCGGCCGGTCAAGTGCGCGCTTCATGCGGAAGTGGACCGTGCTTGGCTGCATCGCTTCGGCGGCGGCCCTCGGCGCGCTCGCCTATGCGGCGACGTCGGCCGGCGCTGCGCCGCTGCGGCCTCTGGTTTTCGCACTCGGTTTTGCAAACGGCGCCTTCGCAGTCGCGGCGATTGGGTCGATGATGACGCTTGCGAGCGCGGGCGCGCCCGGCCGCGAGGGGATGCGGATGGGCGTCTGGGGCGCCGCCCAGGCGACGGCCTTCGGTCTCGGCGGATTTCTCGGCGCAGCAGCGCTCGATGGCGCGCGCGCGATGCTCGGCGCGCCGGCGGGCGCGTTTGCTTTCGTTTTCTCGGTCGAGGCCGCAGCGTTCCTCGTCGCGGCGCTTCTGGCGCTGCGCGTTGGAAAATCAAGCGCGGACGACCTTCGCCTTCCGGCGATGCCGGCCGGCGAGGCTGTCGCGGCGGAATGAAACAAAGGGAGCGTTAGATGGCGTTCGAAGGCGGAGCTCGCGAGGATCTCTATGACGTTGTCGTAGTCGGAGGCGGGCCGGCCGGCGCGACGGCAGCAGCCGATCTCGCCGCGAAGGGCAGGCGGGTGCTTCTTCTCGACAAGGGGCGACGCATCAAGCCGTGCGGCGGCGCCGTGCCGCCGCGGCTGATCAAGGATTTTGCAATCCCGGATTCCCAGATCGTCGCCCGGGCGACCTCGGCCATGATGATTTCGCCGGCCGACCAGCGGGTCGACATGCCTGTGGGCGGCGGCGCCGTCGGCATGGTCGACCGCGAACATTTCGACGAATGGCTGCGCGAGCGGGCGCGCGCCGCCGGCGCCGAGCGGCGCGCTGGCTCTTTTCTCGATGTCGAGCGCGGCGCTGACGGCGGAGCAGTCGTGCTGTTTCGCGCAAGGGATGCTGCGAAAGATGCGCCGCCGTCGAAAGTCCGTACACGGACGATCATCGGCGCCGACGGAGCCAATTCAGCCGTGGCGCGCGCAACGATCAGGGGCGGCGGCGAAACGCCCTTCGTCTTCGCTTATCATGAAGTGATCGAATCCCCGCCCGCGGGCGCAAACCTGTTCGATCCGGCGCGCTGCGACATTTATTATCAGGGCGAGCTGTCGCCGGATTTCTACGCCTGGGTGTTTCCGCATGGTGAAACGACAAGCGTCGGCGTCGGTTCGGCGAACAAGGGTTTTTCATTGCGAGGCGCCGTCGGCGCTTTGCGCGCGAGGACAGGTCTCGACGCGATGGCGACCATACGCTGCGAAGGCGCGCCGATCCCGCTCAAGCCGCTCGGGCGGTGGGACAACGGCAAGGACGTCGTGCTGGCCGGAGACGCCGCCGGCTGCGTGGCGCCGGCGTCCGGCGAGGGAATCTATTACGCCATGGTCGGCGGGCGAATGGCGGCCGAGGGCGTTGAAGAACTCCTTTCGAGCGGCGATGAACGCGCGCTTGCCCGCGTGCGCAGGCGTTACATGGCCGAGCACGGCAAGGTTTTTTTCATTCTCGGCGTCATGCAGCATTTCTGGTATCGCAATGACAAGCGGCGCGAGCGCTTCGTGACGATGTGCAAGGACCCCGATGTGCAGCGTCTCACCTGGGACGCCTATATGAACAAAAGGCTCGGCAAGCCCGATCACGCCGCGCATATGCGTATCTTCTTCAAGGACCTTGCGCATCTTTTCGGCGTCGTCGCGCCTCAACGCTGATGCGTGGCGAAAAGCCGCCCGGCATTGCTTGCTCTCGCTGCGCCGGAGGCGGTCGCCGTCATCGGCGGGGCGATGACCGACACCGGCCCATGGTATCGCAGCCTCGAGAAATCGGCGTCGCCGCCGCCAGCAGCTTTTTCTTTTACACGCCGCGCCGGCCCGGCTGGGCGCTTGCGGAAGTCGCGACGCAGTGGCTGTCGGTTCTGGCGTTTGGCGTGTTTCAGGCGCCTGTCCGACGGCTCGCTGCGTTTTGTCTGGCGCCCTATCTCGTGTGGGTCACGTTTGCCGCCTACCTAAATTGCCGGGTCGTCAAGCTGAACGCCCCCTTCGGCCGCGCCTCATGACGCTCGATTTCATATCCCCGCGCTTCATCGACTTTATTCTGTGCGCGGTCGCGGTCGAGGCGGCTCTGCTTTACATAGTGTTCCCCGGATTGAGGCGCGCCAGCGATCTCTGGCTGACGCTTGCTTCAGGGGCGGCGCTGATGACGGCCTTGCGGTTCGCGCTGGCGGGCGGGGAAATGCCGCTTGTCGCCGCTCCGCTCACGGCCGCGCTGTTTTTTCACACGCTGTACCTGCGGGCGCGGGTCGGTCGGCGGGACAAGTAACAGATACGTTTATGAGCGCGCTTTGGATCACAGATGTCGCGCCGGCGTCGTTTTGCGATATCGGCTTGCAAAATCCGGTTTATTTCGCCGTCGGACAAGTATACACCCTGCGGCCTGACGGGATCGACCCGCGGGGTCGGCGATTGTCGATCACGCAAGCCCGAAGTTTTCACGGAGGATGCCGGATGCGTTCTGTAGCGACAGTTTTTCTTGCAGCGGCGGGCGCTTTCACGCTCGCGGCTTGCGGCGGATCGAACGAAAGTTCTTCGAGTTCCGCAGCGCCAGCGGCGGTGACGCCCGCTGCGCCAGCGGCCGAGGCGGCGGTCGGCGAGCCCGCCGCGTCTGAGACGGCCGAGGCGCCTGTGGCGGAGCCGGCAGCGGTCGAGACGACGGCGGTGGCGGCGGCGCCTGAAGCCCATGCCGATGCTACAATGCCGATGGTCGATACCGCTTCCCCGGCGGCTGATGCGGCTGTCGTGCCGGCGTCGGCGACGGCCGCGTCTGGCGAGGACTACGCGGCTTTCACCGGCAATGCGGACGCTGGCAAGAAGGTGTTTGTGAAGTGCCTTGCCTGCCATTCGGTCGCACAGGGGCAGAACAAGGTCGGCCCCTCGCTCTATGGCGTTGTCGGCCGCCCGGCCGGCTCGATCGCCAACTTCGCCTATTCGGCGGCGAACAAAAATTCCGGCATCACCTGGACTGAGCCGGTGCTGTTCGAATACCTGAAGAACCCGCAAGCATACATCAAGGGCACCAAGATGGTGTTCCCCGGCTTGCCGAGCGGCCAGGACCGCGCAGACGTAATCGCCTATCTGAAGTCAGCCGCCCAATAGGCCAGGCAAGCGGCAAATGAAGTTGGCGCGGGCGGCGACGCCCGCGCTTTTTCTTTTTAAGCCCCGGGCGCGTGACCCGGCAGATGGATTGCGCTAACGCTCGATGACGGCTTAAGGCGGCGAAAGGCTTCATGGCGGCGGCGTTTCCTTTTTCGGCGATTGTCGGCCAGGAAGACATGAAGCGGGCGTTGCTGATCGCGGCTGTCGACGGTCGCGTCGGCGGGGTACTTGCCTTCGGCGATCGCGGCGCGGGAAAGTCGACCGCGATTCGCGCGCTGGCGGCGCTGCTGCCGAAAATCGATGTCGTGCTCGGTTGTCCACTTCGGTGCGACCCGCTCGCGCCGGCTCCCGCTTGCGAATTCTGCGCGCTTAAATCGAAAGAAGGGTTGAAGGCGGCGTCGCAACCGGCGCCGGTGGTCGATCTGCCGCTGGGCGCGACGGAGGACCGGGTCGTCGGCGCGCTTGATCTCGAGCGGGCGCTTGCGCGCGGAGAAAAGCGATTCGAGCCGGGGCTGCTTGCGCGCGCTCATCGCGGCTTTCTTTATATCGACGAGGTCAATCTCCTTGAAGACCACATCGTCGATCTTCTGCTCGACGTCGCGGCGTCGGGCGAAAACGTCGTCGAGCGCGAGGGGCTTTCTATCCGTCATCCCGCGCGTTTTGTGCTCGTCGGCAGCGGCAATCCTGAGGAGGGAGAACTTCGGCCGCAGCTTCTCGATCGCTTCGGCCTCTCGGTTGATGTGAAGACGACGGTCGACCTGCGGGAGCGCGTCGAAGTCGTCAAGCGCCGCGACGCCTTCGATCGCGACCCAGACGCGTTCCTGAAGCTCTGGTCGAGAAAGGACGCCGCGATCCGCAAGAGAATTGTCGCCGCTCGCGAACGCCTCGACACGGTTGCGGCGCCGGATGAGGCGATCGAATATGCGGCGCGCCTCTGCCTGGCGCTTGGCGCTGACGGCTTGCGCGGAGAATTGACGCTGCTGCGCGCCGCTCGCGCGCTGGCCGCTCTCGAGGGCGCTGCAAGCGTAAGCATCGCGGACATTCGCGCCGTCGCTCCGATGGCGCTTCGCCATCGCCTGCGCAAGGATCCGCTTGATGAGTCCGACGGTGGAGCGCGGGTCGAGCGCGCGCTCGCCGAACTTTCGGCATGAGCGCGGCGCCGCGCCGCGATTTCAATCATCTGGCGCAAAAGGCCGCCGAGCTTCTGGCCGTCGATCCAATCCGGCTCAAGGGCGCAATCGTCCGGTCGGCGCCGTCGCCGGCGCTCGATGCCTGGATTGAATCGCTGCGCGCCTTGCAGCCCGCGGGCGCGCCGTGGCGACGATTGCCGCCCGGCGCTGCGGCAAGCCGGCTCGTCGGCGGTCTCGATCTCTCCGCCTCGCTCGCGGCGGGCCGTCCGCTCTTCGAGCAGGGACTGCTGGCGGCGGCTGATGGCGGCGTCATCGTCGCGCCGATGGCGGAGCGGCTTGAGCCGGAAACAGCAGCGATCCTCTCCGCCGCGCTCGACGACGGGGCTGTTCGTGCCGAGCGCGATGGCTTCAGCCGTCTCGACGAATCGCGTTTCGCCTTGATCCTGATCGATGAAGGCGTCGGCCCTGATGAAACCGTCGTTACGGCGCTCGCTGATCGCGTCGCGTTTATCGTCGATCCGGTCGCGCCGGTCGTCGGCCCCGGCGACACCCAACACCTGGCCGCTGCGCGCGCAAGATTGAATGCCGTCGATGTCCCGGAAGAACTCATGGAGGCTCTCGCGGCGGCGGCGCTGCGCCATCGCGTCCTGTCCCTCAGGGCCTTGAACTTCGCTGTATCAGTGGCGCGCGCGAGCGCTGCGCTCGCCGGGCGCAAGACCGCGACGGCGGAGGATGCAGCGCTCGCCGCCGCGCTCGTCATCGCGCCGCGCGCCGCCCCCCAATCACCCGACGAAGGAGCGCAGGATGCGCCGCCGCCTGACGATGAATCGGCTTCCAATGAAGAACAGGAAGCGGCCAGCGAAGGTCCAATCGCTGACCGCGTCGTCGCGGCGGTGAGAGCCGCGATTGACGCCTCGCTGCTGGCGGGCCTTGCGCCGCGCCGCAGCGGCGGGGCGCGCGCCGCGGGAAAGTCCGGCGCCTTGAGGAAATCCCTGCAGCGCGGGCGTCCCTATGGTTCTCGCGCCGGCGATCCTTCGCGCGGCGCACGACTGCAACTTGTCGACACCTTGCGTGCTGCGGCGCCATGGCAGAAAATCCGCGGCCGGCGCGTTAGCGATGCGCCGATCGCGGTCAGACGCGAGGATTTGCGCATCGCGCGTTTTCGAAAGCCTGAGCAATCGCTCGCGATTTTCGTCGTGGATGCGTCAGGTTCCGCTGCAATGCAGCGCCTCGCCGAAACAAAAGGGGCTATCGAACATCTTTTTGCTCGGTCTTATGCGCGGCGCGATGAAGTCGCCATGATCGCTTTCCGGAAGACCACCGCAGAACTCGTGGTGCCGCCGACGCGCTCGCTGGCGCGCGCGCGCCGCCTGTTGGCGGATCTGCCGGGAGGCGGAGGCACGCCGCTTGCCGCGGCTGTCAATGCCGCCTCCGCGCTTGCGGATCAGGCGGCCAAGCGCGGCCGCACGCCGACAATCGTTTTTCTGACCGATGGGCGCGCCAATGTCGCCTTGAACGGGGAGGGTGGCCGCGACATTGCGAGGCGGGATGCGGCGGCGGCGGCAAGGCGCCTGCGCGCATCAGGATTGCGCGTGCTGCTGATCGATACGTCAACGCGCCCCGAGCCGCTCGCCGCTACGCTCGCCGCCGAAATGGGGGCGCTCTATTTGCCCTTGCCCCATGCCGACGCGCGCCTTCTTGCCTCGCTGGTCGCGCCGCGATGAGCATCGGAAAGCCGCGCTGGAACTCTGACGGCGCATCCTGGCCGCATCGCGAGGCGAGCGCCTTCGTTGAGGCAGGATCGCTCAATTGGCATGTGCAGCGATATGGCAAGGGGCCCTCGGTCTTCTTCCTTCATGGAACCGGCGCCGCCTGTCATTCCTGGGCGGGCCTCGGCGAGGAGCTGAGGGGTGAATTCACGATAGTCGCGCCCGACCTGCCGGGTCACGGATTCACATCGACGCCTCGCGCGTCGTCAATGTCTTTGCCTGGCATGGCGACCGCTGCTGCGGCCTTGCTTCAGTCGCTGCGCATCGACCCTGACCTTATCGTGGGTCACTCGGCTGGCGCGGCGATCATGATCGAGATGCTGGCCGAGGGCCTTGTGCGACCGCGCGCTGCGCTCAGCATCAACGGCGCACTCGCGCCTTTCGGCGGCGCTGCTGCGTTCCTCTTTCCAGCCATGGCCAAGTTGCTCTCGCTAAATCCCTTCGCGCCCGCGCTCTTCGCCCATGGCGCCGCGCGCCGTGACCGGGTGATGGCGCTCATCGAAGGAACCGGCTCCAAAGTCAGCGAGCCCATCATCGATTGCTATGCGCTGCTCCTCAGCCGCTCAGGGCATGTCGCGGGCGCATTGGCGATGATGGCGAACTGGAATGTCGAACACCTTCGTTCGAAGATCGAGCGGATCAAGGTTCCGATTGTTTTCGCGGCGGGCGAAAACGACCGCGCCGTCCCGCCGAGGCTCGCGCGGGAAATGGCGGCGCTGGCCCCGGCTGGGACGTTTCGCGCTTTTCCCGGCCTCGGCCATCTGGCGCATGAAGAAGACCCCGCGCCCTTCGCCGCCCTGATTCGCGAGATCGCTGCGGTGCGGTAGCCCCTTCCGCCTTGCGGAGAGACGAAAGACACCGCACTATGTCAACTTATGTTGACAGGTCTCGAACGCCCGAAATCCCAGCGCGACGGAAAACCGCACGCGATCGTCATCGGCAGCGGGTTTGGCGGGCTTGCCGCCGCCGTGCGTCTGGGCGCACGCGGCTACCGCGTGAGCGTGCTTGAGCGTCTCGATGCGCCGGGAGGACGCGCTTATGTGTTCCGGCAGGACGGATTCACGTTCGACGCTGGCCCAACGATCATCACCGCGCCTTTCCTGTTTGAAGATCTCTGGCTTCTGTGCGGGCGCGACATCGCGCGCGACGTGACGTTGAGGCCAGTCGATCCCTTCTACACGATCCGCTTCGATGACGGGTCGGCGTTCCGCTATTCAGGGGACGCCGACGCGATGCGGCGTGAGGTGGAGCGGTTCTCGCCCGGCGACGTTCCCGGCTATGAGCGGTTCATGGAAGCGAGCCGCGCGATCTGCGAAGTCGCATTCGAGAAGCTCGGCCACGCCCCGTTCGACAATTTCACCGACATGGTGCGCGTGGTTCCCGACCTGGTGCGCCTCGGCGGGCGCCTTTCCGTTTACGATCTGGTGTCGAAATATATCCGGGATCCGCGGCTTCGCGTCGTTTTCAGTTTTCACCCGCTCCTGATCGGCGGCAATCCGTTCAGCGCCACGGCGGTCTACGCGCTGATTCCCCATCTTGAACGGCAGTGGGGCGTTCATTGCGCGGTCGGGGGAACCGGCGCGCTGGTCGATGGCCTTGTCAACCTCATTCGCGGCCAGGGCGGCGCTGTGCGATATGGCGCGGACGTTTCAGAAATTCTTGTTGAGGACGGCGCCGCGATCGGCGTCCGTCTTGCGGGCGGGGAGACGATCGCCGCCGACATCGTCGTTTCGAACGCCGACGCTTCGACGACGCTTAGAAGCCTGCTGCCGCCTTCGGCGCCGCGCCGCTGGTCAGGCGCGCGGGTTGAGCGCGCGCGCCATTCGATGAGCCTATTTGTCTGGTATTTCGGCACGCGGAAAAAATTCGCCGATGTCGGCCACCATACGATTCTGCTTGGACCGCGCTATCGTGCGCTTCTTGACGACATTTTCAGGCGCAAGGCTCTTGCCGACGATTTCAGCCTCTACCTCCATCGGCCGACAGCCGCCGACGAATCGCTCGCCCCGGAAGGCTGTGATGCGTTTTATGTCCTGTCGCCGACGCCCCATCTCGGCGCTGGCGTCGATTGGCGCCGTCATGCGGAGACCTATCGGCAGGCGATCGCCCACCGGCTTGATGAAACCGTGATGCCCGGCTTCGAACGCGAAATCATCACCTCCCGGATGATGACGCCGCTCGATTTTCAGGACCGCCTCAACTCCTTCATGGGCGCCGCTTTCAGTCTAGAGCCGACCCTGCTGCAAAGCGCTTGGTTCCGCCCGCACAACCGTTCGGCGGATATCAGGAATTTCTTCCTGGTCGGCGCCGGCACGCATCCCGGAGCCGGATTGCCGGGCGTCCTGTCCTCTGCGCGCGTCCTCGACCGGGTCGTGCCGCCAGCGGCGGCGTTATGCAGGTCTTGAGTCCCTCCGCCGCCGACATCGAAGAATGTGCGGCCGCGATCCGCGGCGGCTCGAAGACTTTTTTCGCCGCGTCACTGTTGCTGCCGAAGGAGATCAGGCGCGCCGCCTATGCGATCTACGCCTTCTGCCGTTATTCCGACGATGCGATTGACACCGCCGGGGGCGATGGCCGAGCGCTTCAAAATCTCGATCGCCGACTTGCGCGTCTTTATGCTGGCGACCCGGACGATCATTTCGCCGATCGCGCCTTCGCCGAAGTGGCGCAGCGCCACGCGATCCCGGAAGCGCTTCCGCAGGCGCTTCTCGAGGGGTTCGCCTGGGATGTCGAAGGACGCCGCTATCCGACGCTTTCGGATCTGGAGGATTACGCCGCCCGGGTCGCCGGCGCGGTCGGCGCGATCATGAGCTGCCTGATGGGCGTGAGATCGCGCGAGGCGCTTGCCCGCGCAACCGACCTCGGCACGGCGATGCAGCTCACCAATATCGCGCGCGACGTCGGCGAAGATGCGCGCGCCGGTCGCTTCTATCTGCCGCTTGACTGGATCAACGAGGCCGGCGTCGACCCAGAGGCGTTTATCGCCGATCCGCGATTTTCGCCGGCGCTCGGACGCGTCATTGCAAGGCTCCTGGCGCGCGCCGAGACGCTCTATGACCGCGGCGCGGCTGGGATCGCTTTCCTCCCGCTCGATTGCCGCGCGGCGATTGGCGCGGCGCGGCTCATCTACGCCGAGATCGGCGCCGAGATCGCGCGACGCGGGCATGACAGCGTGACGCAACGCGCTGTCGTGCCGATGGGCCGGAAACTCGCCCTGCTCGCCGCTGCGCTTGTCGGCGTTCCACAGAATGAACGTGTGCAAAGGCTGCCGGCTCTCACCGCCAACAAGTTCCTGGTCGACGCCGCTTGGTCAGATGCAGCGCCGCCGCCGCTCTCGACATTCGATGACCGGATCGGCGGCGTCATCGACCTGCTGTCGCGGCTGGAGCGGCGTGATCGTCTGGACGGCGCCGCCTTCAGCTGAGGACGATCGAATTGGAACAGCCGGGCGTCCTCGTCTTCGTCGAGACCATAATTTTCTCGATCATTGCGCTTGCCTGGGCTTCCTGGGAGTATTTCTCGGTCAGCCGCCTGCAAAAGAAGCACAAGGAAGAGGCGGAACGCGCGGCGAGCGGGGGCGAGGATCAGAAGTCGTGACGCGGCATCCGGAACGGAAGCATCGCCCGCACGATCGGCGATCGCAGCCTGTCTCCTGAAAGGCTTTCGTGAAAGCCGGAATAGCGCACGCCTCCGATTGAGGTCTCGACGAGCGATCGAGAGTAGAAGGGCGCATCCTCCAGCGTTCTGATAACGCGCGGGTCCTCCCCGCCGATGCGCCGTTCCATGCGGAACACCGGTGTCGGGTTCGCAAGACGCAACGCCGGCCTGTCAGTCTCGGTGATCGCGCCGTCTTCTCCGATTTCGAGCGCGAGACGGCGCGGTTCGCCAGTGCGCGGCGCCGTGTCGTAAAGAATGAGCGGCGGGCGCCCGCCGGTCTGCAACCGCGCCCAGTTCCAGCCCTTGAACGCATCTTCGAGCGGCGCATCGCCGTCATTGGAGTCGAAATAACCCTCGCCTCGCCAGGACAACTCCGGATCCTTGAAATCGACTTCGAAGGCGGCGGCCGGCGCCAGCGGGCGCCAGCGATGGCGTCCTTCGGCATCGATCATGAATGTTCGCTGCGTAAGGCTACGAGGTCGCACGGTCACCGTGCCGCGCAAGCGCGCAGGGAAGGGGGCGGCGCGCTCGTCGATGGTGATCGTCAGCGTGTCCGCCGTCCACGAAAGCGCACTCGCGCCGATCGTCAGGCAGTCTCTTGAAATAATCGTGCGCGCGGCCGATCGCTCCGTCATGGCCCAGCGAGGACGGGCGCCGTAAAGCGCGACATTGAGCGCGCAGTGATCGTGCGGGGCGCGTCGCCCGGCCCAGGCGTAATAAGGGGAAAAAACGCTGCCGATGAACGCGATGATGGTGAGCGCCGCGGCTCCGTCAGGGCTTTCAGCGTCGAAGTACCACCATGCGTAACCGCCAGGCGCTACGCCGAGGTCAAACCGAAGTCGCTCATCAAGCATCGCGCCGCACTCATTCCCGAAAGCGCCGCCATGGGGACGCCAGGTCCCGGATGCACGCTGCCGCCCGCAAGGTAAAGCCCCGGAATTCGGGTCCTGACGCCGGGGCGCTTGAAAGTCGCACGCCAGCCGTGCGACGGCGCGCCATAGATCGCTCCATCCGTACCGGGATAATCACGGGCGAAATCGACGGGGGTCATGCATGATGCGTGCGCGATGTCGAGCGAAAGGCCGCAGGCCCCGAGATGCTCGATCATGCGCTGCCGGGCGCGCGCTGCGTCGCCTGCTGAATAACTCGCGCCGCGCGCCGGCGCGTTGATGAGGCAGAAAACAGGTTGGCTTTCCGATTCGGCGCGGCCGGGCGCCCAGACGTAGGTCGTCGGTTCGGCCGGCGTCTCGCCAGCGCTGAAGACGGAGTCGAACTCGGCCCTGTAGTCGCTTGAAAAGAAGACATTATGGCGCTCGAGTGAAAAGCCGTTCGCTTTCGCGAGGAGCGCGAAGGTCAACGCCGACTGCGAACGCTCATTAGCGGCTCGAACGGACTTAGCCGCCGCAGCGCCCAACAGCCCGTCGGCGACTGCGCCGGCGTCGCCATTTACGATGACGGCGTCGGCGTTGAGCCGAGCGCCGGCCGACGTGCGAACCCCGGCCACATGCCCGTGTTCAACGATTACTTCGGCCGCGTCTTCCCCATAGCGGAATACAGCGCCTCGTGCGGACGCAAGGCGCGCGGCTGCGCGCGCAAGCCCCGCCATGCCGCCTTCTGGGGCCCAGACGCCCGCCTTCTCGACCGCCGCGATGAGCATCAGCGTCGCCGGCGCCTTGAACGGCGATGATCCGCAATAGGTGGCGTACCGCCCGAAAAGCTGCATCAGCCGGGGATCGCGGAAATAACGTCTGAGCGCGTTCCAATAGGTGCTGAACGGGTCGATGCGCATCACCTTCATCAGTCCGGGGCCAGACACCAGCCGCAGCATGTCGGGCGCGGGCGACCGCATAAAACTGTCCCGTAGCGTTTGCTCGATGCGGCGGGCGTCGAGGATGAAGCGAAGAAACCCTCGCGCTTCGTCGGCGCCGGCGAAAGCGCCGACTGCGTCCGCCGCGGCCCGGTCATCGGCAAGGAGATCGAAACGTGATCCATCCCGCCAGCCATGGCGGGCAAGGATGTCGAGGCGCATGGCTGGAACGTCGCCGTCAAAGTCGGCGCCGGCGGCGGCGAACAATTCCTCGAACACCCATTTCATCGTGAGCACCGTCGGTCCGATATCGGTCCGGGCGTCGCCGATCTTGATGTCGCGCATTTTCCCGCCTGGTCCGTCGCGCCGCTCGAGCACCGTCACGTCCGCCCGGCCAGCCAGCATGATCGCCGCCGCAAGGCCGCCCATGCCGGCCCCGATGAGGATGATTTTCTGTTCCGCCAGCCTGTCGCTCCAGGGTTTCGCCGATTGACGCTCCGAGAAAAGGCGTCCATGTTAATAGACGCTAGCAGGCGTCAGCATGGGTTGACAGTCTTTCTGCAGCGCACCGGAGACAGCCGATGACGCCCTCCGCGCCCGAAGTCTCGGCCTTCATCGAGCGAACGCTCGACAACGCTCTCTCTCGCGCGGCCTCGCCAGACTGCCCGCCGACACTTGCTGCTGCGATGCGCAGCGCGGTTTTTCCCGGCGGCGCCCGGGTGCGGCCCCAGCTTTGTCTTGCGGTTGCAGGCGCCTGCGGTGGACGCGAGGTTGCTCTCGCCGGCGCCGCCGCCGCTGCGATCGAGCTTTTTCATTGCGCATCGCTTGTTCATGACGATCTGCCCTGTTTCGATGCGGCGGACACGCGGCGTGGTCGACCCTCCGTGCAGAAGGAGTTCGGCGAGGCGATCGCAGTTCTCGCCGGCGACGGCCTTATCGTCCTCGGTTTCGAAACGCTGGCGCTCGCTGCTGCGCCGGCGCCGGAGCGTCTCGGACCGCTTCTCGCCATCTTGTCGAGTTCGGTCGGCGCGCCGCGCGGCATCGTCGCGGGTCAGGCCTGGGAGAGCGAGACGAGCGTCAATCTTCGTCAGTACCAGCGCGCGAAGACGGGCGCTCTTTTTGTTGCGGCGACGATGATGGGCGCTGTCGCCTGCGGCGCCGAACCGGCGCCGTGGCGAACGCTCGGCGACCGGCTTGGCGAAGCGTACCAGGTCGCCGACGATATTCGAGATGTCGCCGAAACGGCGGACGCGACCGGCAAGCCTGCCGGTCAGGATGCGGCGCATGGCAGGCCATCGACAGCGCGCGAGCTTGGTCTCGATGGGGCGCTCGATCTTCTCGACGCCCTGATCGCCGACGCCGAGACGTCGATCCCTGAATGTGAGGGAGCGCCGGCGCTGCGCGCGCTTGTACGGGCGACAGCGGTAAGGCTGACGCCGAAGCATCTTGCCCGCAACCTTGCCTGAGAAAAGCTGGCGCGAGCGCTGGCTGCGCTGGCGGAACCGGCGTCTCGCCGATCCGGCGTTTCAGCGCTGGGCGGCGGCTTTTCCGCTGACGCGCGGCCTCGCGACGAAAAAAGCGGCGGCGCTGTTCGATGTGACCGCAGGGTTCGTCTATTCGCAAACCCTTGTTGCGGCTGTCGAACTAAACCTTTTTGAATTGCTCCGCGAAGGCGCGCGGGATGCTGCTGAAGTTGCACGCTGCTGTGAAATTCCGGAAGAATCCGCGCTGACGCTCCTGCGCGCCGGCGCTGCGCTCTCGCTGTTCGAGGATGTCGGCGAAGGGCGCTTTTCGCTCGGCGAGGGCGGCGCCGCGCTCCTCGGCAACCCGGGCGTCGTCGCCATGATCGCGCACCACGCGGCGTTCTACCGCGACCTTGCCGAGCCTGTCCGGCTGCTGCGCGAGCGGCCGAAAGACACCGCGCTCGCGCATTATTGGCGATATCCCGTCGTCGAAGACCGAGACAGGCTCAAGGGCGAGGACGTCCGCAATTACACGAGTCTGATGGCGGCCTCGCAGTCCTTCATTGCCGAGGATGTGCTCGGCGCCTTCCCGTTCGGACGCTATCGAAGACTTCTCGATATCGGCGGCGGGGCCGGCGCCTTCCTCAGCGCCGCGCTCAAACGTCACCCAAAGCTCGAAGGCGCGCTGTTCGATCTTCCGGCCGTGACGGAAATTGCACGCGGCGCCTTGGAGCAGGCAGGTCTTGGGGCCCGTGTTCGAATCACCAGCGGCGATTTTTTCCGCGACAGCCTCCCGAAAGGCGCCGATCTGGCGACGCTTGTCCGGGTCATTCACGACCATGACGATGACAAGGCGCTTGTCCTTCTGAAGGCGGCTTTTGCTGCGCTGCGGCCGTCCGGAACCCTCGTCATCGCCGAGCCAATGGCCGGAACGGAGGGCGCGCGCGCCATGGGCGACGCCTATTTTGGCCTTTATTTACTGGCGATGGGCAGCGGTCGGCCCCGCTCCGCGGCGGAAATCGCCGCCCTTCTCCGCGCGGCCGGATTCCGCAGCGCACAATTGCGACCGACCTCGCGGCCGCTCCTTGTGACCGTTCTTGTCGCGCGCCCGTAGGCCAAGAGTGTTTACTTTGCTTGACACTACAAAATGTCAACCTAGAGTGACACCATGCAATCCGTGCCCTTCGAGCGAGCGTCGCCGGCGCACCCTTCCAAACGGGATGGGGCGCGCGGAGCTGTCGAACTCGCTTCGACCGCGATCATTTTTGAGGGCGCGAGAAGAATCACTGCGGAACGCGTCGGTTTGCTTGCTCCTGGCGCTGACGATCTGGTCGTCGATATCGATTTCTCGGGCGTCAGCACGGGAACCGAACGGCTGATGTGGGCGAGTGAGATGCCTGCGTTTCCGGGCCTCGGCTATCCGCTGGTGCCTGGTTACGAATCGGTCGGGCGCGTCGTGGCTGCCGGCGCCGGCGCAGAAGGCCGCATCGGCGAGACGGTGTTCGTTCCGGGGAGCCGCGCTTTCAAGGATGTGCGCGGCCTGTTCGGCGGCGCGTCTTCGCGCGTCGTCGTCGCTTCCGAACGCGCGGCGACGATCGACCCCGCGCTCGGCGACAAGGGCGCGCTCCTGGCGCTTGCGGCGACCGCCTATCACGCGATCAACGGCCACAGGCCGCCGGACCTCATCATTGGCCATGGCGTGCTCGGGCGCCTTCTTGCACGGCTCGCAATCGCGCTTGGCGGCGCGGCGCCGGTCGTTTGGGAAATCGATCCTGACCGGGCTTACGCGGACGGCTACGCCGTCATCGATCCCGAGTGTGACGGCCGGCGCGACTACGGCGCAATTTACGACGCCAGCGGCGACGCGGGCATTCTCGACGAGCTTGTCAGCCGGCTCGCGCCCCGAGGCGAAATCACTCTCGCGGGATTCTATCGTGATCGACCGTCCTTCAATTTCGCGCCCGCTTTCATGCGCGAGGCGCGGCTCAGGATCGCGGCCGAATGGGCGCGCGAGGATTTGACCGCGGTCATCGGACTGGTTGCGACGGGCGCGCTGTCGCTCGACGGCCTTGTCACGCATGTCCGCGAGCTCGGCGCGGCGTCGGAAGCCTATGACACCGCCTTCGGCGACCCCCTTTGCCTCAAAATGATCATCGACTGGAGACAGGTGCATGGCCGCTTCCTTTGACGCCCCCGAACCCCGTTCGGCGGCGACGCCGACGGCGGCCCTGCGGGCGAGCCTCGTTGCAGAGGCCGCGATCGAGCCCGATCCCGCGCCGTCTGGCGCGGTGAAAAAGGAAACGCAGATCATCGCGATCTACGGCAAG
>FRDC01001458.1_pt2 | contig 32886 bp, 39 predicted proteins | sample 1106171 | NCBI WGS metagenome assembly FRDC01 (sample SAMEA3930566, study PRJEB13176) | freshwater metagenome | biome: Drinking water system; feature: drinking water; material: water | place: Singapore | collected 2014-12-20 | reverse complement strand
ACTAGATTTGGACTGGGGTGTGGGGCAACGCCCCACTAAAGGCTGAAGTAAGGATGCCTCCCTACCCAGCCTGTCTAGATAGTATTGCATCAAGGGCTTTCACCCTCGGGGGACACCCCCATACTGGTACAGGCAGGGCAGTACGTCTACCACCTCCGCCATAACCACCCGCAGGCATCTAGACTAATACGGGACTCGCGTCCCGTTTCGACCTTCCGGTCTCATCAGTTAGTCAGCCCACCCCTTGTAACCCTTCGTATTCGCTTCCACATCCTTCTTGACAACCCGACGAGCATGACGTGCAGTCAGGTTCTTCAGGTAACGGGCGGACTTCCGCTCATTACCCTTCCACCCCTTCCGATCAATCTGCCCATTCTTCACGACCACCTCCTTACTTGGGATATGGGACGAACTCCCCTCTTGGGGATTGTAAGGGGTTTACCCCTTACTAAGAAACCCCCTAATCTTTCGACTAGGGGGAATCGGTCAGTGATTGTGGTTCTAGACGGCTCCGCCGTCTACCGGGGTCGTAAGGGTTTCCCCTACTCAGCCGATCTGGACCTTGGCCCAGCCGCCGAGGTTCTTGCGACCGACGTTCTGACCGCAGAAGTTGTCGGGAGTCATCGTGACGCCCTCATGCGAAACGCTGAAGTTCCGCACACCGGCACCGGCACCCCGAAGGGCGTCCAGCACGTCGTAGAGACCCTGCGGGAAACGGTCCCCGAGGATCGCCTGACGCTCCTCCAACTTCTTCTGCATCTTCCGAATGTCGCCGACCGCGTCGAGGATCAGGAGCAACGCTTCCGCGTCCTCCTGCGACCCGACCTTACCGTTGGACAGGTTGAACTGCCCCCCGGCCAAGTCAGCCACCTCGACCGCCGAACCCGAACGAACCACATCACCAACAGCAGTAGCGGACATACGTCCCTACCTTTCCCAAGGGCTGAGCCCTTGAAACCAGTACCTAAGGTATAACTCTCGAAGGGTACCCAGCGAGTACCTTAGGACAGCGTCCCCTACGCTGCGGAGGTTAGGGGCTTACGCCCCAAAAACTAGGGCTGACCGTTGGGTCTAGCCCCAGAGGGTAAGGATTCACACGCGAGACAACTCGATCTTCACTTTCGCCGCCAACTCATTCCTCCACTTCTCTCGCCCCTCATCCGCGTTCCACCTTCCCAATCGCCCCATGACCCGAAGGATGAAAGCCGCACCTTCGTTTGTCGCCCACATATAAGGTGTAGACAACATTTCAAGACAATCAAAGTACATAGAATCTCCTTTCTAAGACACGGGGGGGACTTTCGTCCCCCCCGAGGTTACTGCTGTTAGTAACATTATACAGGGTGGATTCAACTCCGCGTAGGCACAACCTACTTCCCTGTCCCCCGCGTATTGGCGAGGAGTTCCAACCTACAGCGGTTCCGTACTCATGACGGTTCGGCCATAGGTCCACCTTTTGGGTGCCGGGCGGTATCTCCACCTGCAATGAGGTGGCCTACGTCTAGGGCATTTGTCCAAAGGCTACTCCCCTTTGGTCCCTAGATACATCGACCCATCACTGGGCCGACCCGGAGACTTGACGTATTTACCGGTCCTTACCGGAACCAAGGTCTTAGTAACTCCCCCATTTGTTACGTTTCAGTAACTCACAGAGGACTAGCCCTGGCGTTCTTGTCTAGGGGGTGTATAAGCAGCCTCTGACCTAACCCCTCCTGGACCCGAAGGCCTACTAAGGGAGTCATACTCCGCCCATCACTTTTCCCACGCCATTATGTAGCCGACCCAAGGTGCAAGGCAAGTTTTCGACCGTTTTTAGTGGCCTACACACTCACTCTACTGCATAATGATCGGCAATCCTACGCTGCACCCGTTGGGGTGTAGGTAGACCAGTTTCCCCTCCCCCCCTCCCTTCCCTTCCCCCCCCTCCCCTCCTTTCCTCTAAAGCACATCGGTACCCTAACATGCCCCAAACATCCAAAAAAGTTTTTGTTCGGTATTTGTTCGGGTGGGCCTGGTTGTAGAAGGATACGCGCGGCCGATACAATAGTCTCTAATAGTAAATAGAGAGTGATGTAAGTGTGACCGAGTTATATCACTCTCCACTATTCTCTATTTCCTATTACATCACTGTTATGCAACACAAACATAATAGAGGCATTGTTATATAATAGTCGATATAAGTGTTGCACTGTTATATTGCAGGTGCAATCGTGTTGCAAGATAGTGTTTACTAACATCCGCACGCAAGTATATAAAGTACTCACTAACATAGCAAGTTAGTTAGTGCTTACTAACAAGTTGTGTTTGGGATCTTTTAGGCTAACAGAACCCTAACGCCTGCGGCGGGCTATGTTTGTAAGTACTTACTAACCGCGATTAGATGTGGGCGTACCCTCCCCGCTCCCTTTGGGCACTTTTTAGTGCTTTGTTAGGGGTGGGCCAGTTTTTCGTATTCCGCAAGGGTCGGCTAGGAGTTTCCCCCTAGCCTGCCCGATCCCTACTCACACAATGAAGCCCGCCGACCGACAAGCCCGAACGAAGTCCTTACGACTCCAGCCCCGAACACAAGCCGAACGCCACGCGTCTTTCAGGAACTGTTCGGTAGGGTTCCGTTTGGTATCGGCGTCGATCAAGCGATCCAACACTTCGGGCGATACCGAACGAAGCCCAAACGTGAATCCCTGCGGCGCGACCGGTTCCTGTTTGGGTTTTGTTTGGTCATCATGATCGTAGAACATAAACCTGACGTTCTTGACACGTTTGCCGGTCTGCGTCGCCTCCCGAGACTTGAAGCCAGCCCATGCCCAAACGGCAGCCGTACAGACCAAGTCCTTCAGGGTTCTGTTAGGGTTTTTCTCGTTGTGCTTGTCGGACCATTTGACCGCTTGGATGTACGCCATCTGTACGGCATCGTCGATGCCCTCCATCGAACGCCGATCAACCACCCGTCCGGTCTTTGTAAGGTGGAGAGCGGTACCCTTACTCTGTCCAAGCGGCTGAGTCTTCTTTGTCCACCCCTTCCCCCTAACATCCCCCTTACTGGCCTGGCTGGTGATGCGCGCCCGACACAAGTCCCTAACAATATCCAAACGGAACGGGTCCGAATCGGTACCGAACCGATACCGAATGGCGGGGTCGAGCAACACCGTACCGTAGCCGAACGGCCTACGATTGGGGGGACAAGGGGGACCAACGAACCCGTCCGGGTTCCGTTCGGTACGGGTGAACGTTGAAAAACGAGGGGAGACATCGGACGGAACGATACGGTTATTGTTCGGCATGATACAATCCTTACTCTAAAAACGCGAAGCGTAGGATAAACGCTACCCTACAAATACCGTACCGATGCCGTTAGGCTTTCGGTTGGCGTTGCCAATCCAATCGGGCAGATTCAATCATAACCCGATACGATTCGATACGCTTAGCCAAGCGTATACGCTCGGTTGGGGTGTTGGTCCATTGTTTCATGGTATAGGCAAGGTATCTACGTTCCGCCTCTAAGATATGGGGGGGTGCGTCGATGCCTGCCATGCGATTGTGTCCGTTTGCCATAAGGGGAGTCTACCACACAATCGGCTAGCGTCCGAGTTATCCACAATGGAATAGTAGAAAAAAAGAGTAGGATTCACACAAAGTTAGCCTAACGGTTAGCCTAACGCAAGTTAGTGTTAGGGTATCCCTAACAAACAAAGGGGATGGGCCGATGGTACACCCAAACTGGAATGGTTTATAGAGGATCGTAGGCCGCTTGCTAGGCCCAATAGAAGTTAGTAAACACTAACACCGCTGTCCAGGTACGGCTATTTGTTCGGGGTTTGTTGGCCCTAACGGAGGCAGTACAAACGGGCCGGGGTTCCCACTTACCATTTGGATAAAATTCAATAAGATGGGAACTTATCCCTGCCCCCATCCTTGATTACAACTGCTTATGCTTTTGTATCCTTATATTATTTGAGTAATGATTTTGCAACGAATTGGAAAATCTGAAGAAGTAATCAAAAATCGCCCAACATACCTAAAACTATGGGCACTTTTGGGGACTGGTCCCCAATCCCCTAAGAAATATGGATTCCTATATTTCTATCCTTATTATCATCCGCCCCCATATTACTCTTGAATAAAATCTGAAGGGGGTCCAAGGGGACTCACCCCTTGTGCCACATTTTTGTGGATTCCGTGTATCTTCCTTGTATGACCTCCCAAATTAAATCTCTCATCAACCGTAAGGGCGACGCCCACATCTCTCTCCATAGTCTTTATGCCGTTGGCATCATCTCATTAGTAGTGCTGGGCGGTTGGTTGTTTAGGGCCACGCCCCTAACTTCATGGTTTGGACACGGCGTGACTATGAAGCCGATCACATGCCTCCTTGCCTTAATCACTTGCATTAGCATCCTCTGTATCCATCTTCGCTGCACCATATTATCTTTGATAAATTCCTTTCTCCTCTTCAACCTATCCTCCCTCATCTTGATTGCCTCAATTATTAAGGCTGTTCCTGTTACCAACGAATCATCTGATGGACTTCCGTCCATTGGGACCAGCCTCTCTTTTTTAGCTCTGGCAGTAGGCTGCCTCATTACAGCCTTGGGCAATGGCCACATGCGGGTACCCCGCAAATTCCTCGCAATTTTTGTGGGCACTTTGGGGGTAGTGGCCTTAATCGGCCATGTCCTTGGATTCCCCTCCCTTTATTGGAACCTATCCGTTTCCTATGGGATGGCCGTTCCTACGGCCCTTTGCTTCATTTTCCTTGGCCTCTCTTTACATGAGGCGGAGGCCGCCCATTAGGTTTGATGGGCGAAATTAACCTTATATTATTTGACCGTTCCCACTCTGTGGCCGACGCTATATTAAAGCGTGTATATAAGGATGGGTACGCTTAAGAAAGGCCACAGTATGGGTTTAAGATTTAATCAGGGGGCTTCACCAATGGTGCGGCTCTCAACTCCAAACCGATTCACTAATGGGACGTTGACCAATGCTGCTTTTAGCGTAGTGTGTAGATTTCAGCCGTCAACAGCCGATGGACAGAAGACCCTCTTTGCCTGTGCCTCGGGCGGTCAGCCCAACGAGATGAATTTGTTTCTACCGCAAGACGGGGCCATCTTCTTCAATGTTGACCACGCCACAACTTCCGCCCAGTGGACAACAGCGAATAGGACATTCGCATCGGGTTCGTGGTACAACTTTGCTGCAACATTTAATGGTATTTACTCCGATGCGTCGGGTTTAACGGTGTATGCGTCAGGACTAGCCGGTAGCGGTATTGCTGGTCTCTCTGCTTCTACCGTCGCTTTAGCGACGTATCAGGCCCCTGTCGGGTCTCCCTTTACTTTTGCCGATCCTTTGTATTTTGGCAACGATGTAATCGGTGCCGAATCTCTTCAGATGAATCTTAGGGATGTGGGGGTCTTTGAGGGTGTCCTATCCTCTTCCGATATTGAATTATTTGGTAAGGGCCTCGCCCCCTTTCAATTAACGTCTGCGACGCTTCGAGCATCGCCTGCCGAGACGTTGAAAACGTTTCCATCTACAATGGTTGGTATCGACCGTGTCAACGGGTCTCTTCTTACCGTGAGCGGAACCTTTAATGGTGCCGGTCACTCAAATTTCGACGGCCCTATTTGGGATGCCGAAACCGGCACGCCGTCCACTTTTGCTACCGGCACCCGCAGTCGCTATCATGCTTCATATGTTATTAAGGATGCTAATAATCGCGTCTGTGAAATACCTGATTTGAGTGGACGTGGGGCTCACTTTTGCCAACAAACTGGAGTTCGTCAACCAGTCTACGAAACCATTAACGGGCGTCCCGCCGTCGTCTTTGATGCTTACGGTTCAAATCAGCAGGGAGTCCTCTCTGGCATCATCAATGTGGGCACAACTGCTATTGCTACCACCCGCTTTGATCATGGCCTCGACACTGGTTATTCCGTAACTGTTGCAGGCTCTACTCCTACCAATTACAACGGCACCTTCACCATTACAGCCTCGGGCCTTCGTCAATTCACCTACACTATGGGTAGTGATCCGGGGGCAGCCGCCAGCGGTATCCTCACCTATACTCTTCCCGCCGCATCAAAGGTGCTGTTTGTTAGGGCGACGGGTGGTGAAGTTTTCTCTTCAGCCAGCAATGCTCATACTTTTGCTTGGATCGGCGGGGCCGCCGCTTGTGCGGGTCATACCTCTACAAGTACCAATATGAATTTAATTAGGACAAGTGACACGGGCCTAACTTCACAGTGTGTTTTGGCAGTTCCTTGTAGCGGTAATGGCAAGGAAGGTATCATAATGAACATTGCTGGACAAACGCCTACATCTCAAACTGGCGTTCTAATCCCAGGTTCGAATGTGACTTCCGTAGTAGCTGCGTGGAAGGGTAGTAATGTTTCACCAGCCATTACAGCCATTTGTGATACAGCAACAGGCGTCTTATCTTATTCTTCTACGGCGACAGCTAATAGATATGTCTACGAAATGGGAGGTCATACTGATACTCATAATGCTGTTGTTTGGTTTATGCACGAAATGAGAGTTTGGAATGATGATAAGGCGGCGGTCCTTTCCACTGTTGAAAACTACTTGCGTAGCCAGTGGGGACTTTCTTCTCCTCAAGTCGTTCTCTGTGTCTTTGGCTCTTCAACTCAAGAGGGTCAAGGAGCGGCCCGTTCTTTATCTTACGTAACACAACTTAATACGAATGGTGCAGTGAAGGTTGTTAACTTGGGTGAGGCCGGTATTTCTGCCGGGTCCGTTCTTCTTAGCAGTACCTCTTCCCCTACTGGTACCTTTACTCGTAATGAAATTGTTACCAACGCCGCATCTGCCAGTGGTACTTTCGTTGCCTATGATTCTGGTTCAAATCAAGTTTGGTTAACAGATCATACCGGCACATGGGGCACTTCGGGTGTTATGACGGGGCAAAGCAGCGGGGCCACCATTGCTTATGCCGCATCTCAAATTACGTCGGGTGCCCGCTCCGTCTTTATGGCTTCACGTCTTGCTACTGCTGCCGCCATCTGGGCTTTATACACTTCGGCTGGCAAAGCCGCCCTCATCTCATCTGCTTCTAATGGCATGGGCAACGCAACCTTAGCTTCTAAGAGCGGTATGGAAATGGCTGCACTCCGTTCCTTCGTCCTAACTGCTAAAGCAGGAACGCCCGGTCTTCGTGTCTTAGTACAACCTCACCAACCTCGCTCTGGTGGGTCACTCTCTGAACACGACGCTTACAGAAATCTATTGCGTACACAAGAAGGCACGGATTTTGATAAATTATTAGACTTTAGCACTTTGCCCCAATTTGATACTTATACTGATGCATCCGACTACTCGAACTATGATTATTACCACGCAGACTTTACTCATTTGAATATTAATGGGCACGCCCTTATTGCAGCGTACGAGGCTCCCATTATCACTAGTTACTTTGGATTAGATGTGAGTACTTTGGGGGCATTTCGTCTGTCCTCTCTAAACTTTCTCAGTAATGTCTTAAAAGTACTTAAGTCAGGGATGTAGTATGAGTTATGGAAGTGGTCTTAATATTTTGGCGAGTGTCGAAAGTCGTCTGCCATATACGAGCGGACTCGTCGTCAGCGGCGTTTATGTCGCTGGCAGTGGTATTACTAGTAATTGGAACAATATATTGGGGGCGAGTGGCTCCTTTGACAATGTAGGCACATACTTTAATACAGCGGTAGGCACGGGCACAGTGGTACCAATTCTTCTTTTTACTATAAATCCTGCCTATACCACTACCCTCAACAATAAGGATTTGTTGGGTGTAACAGTAAGATTTCGATCTTATGCCTCTGGTTCTTCCATGACCGGTGTAACGATGACCGGCTTCTTGTTTGGTGCCAATACTCAGTATGGATACAAATGCACAGGAATTGCAACAGGTACTTGGACCGACCATATCTTGGGTGGAAGTGGAGATAATTGGGGTCTAACTCAAGTAACAGCCGCCACATCTAACAGTCTTAAATTGTATGCCTCATTTAATGTTCCGGCAGGTTCTTCAGGTGCCGTGTATGTAGATGGTATACAGACAGACTTTTATCATGTAGATCATCAAGACAAAGTAGTAATTTCTCACGATTTCAATGGATATTTAACCAATCCCCAATATAGGCGACAGAGATAAGTAATCTACAAACATTTCGCCCAGATTTTAGACCGGTCGGCCCTTCCGGTACTATCCTTTGTTCTGATACAACCCAGCCGTATGGTGTTAGTTGGAAATACAACACAAGTCAAAGAACAATTACGGCCCTTGCCGAAACGAGCGGCTCAGCCTTTATTCCGTCCTATTACTTGGCGGGTACTGGTATTCTCAATCCTCTTGTCGGTCTTGGTTACAACTACACACCAAGCGGTCTGAACATCCAAATGCCCAGCGGTAATTACTTGCCCACCGGTATCAGTCGTTACTTTAATGTGTCAGGTGGAATTCCAGCATTAGCAGTTGGTGTCGGGACCGGCATCATCTTCAACATGACAGGCATCTATGATGATACTCTTTCAATTACAGTCCGAGTTTCCGGCTGTCAAGAATGTTACTACGGAGTGACCGGCATTCCCGCTTCCTACAATGCCACCTTCATTAGTGGACTACCTCTTAAGTCTCTTCAACCCAGCCATAACGTCACAGTGAGTGGCACCCTTTCTTCCTCTAATTACCTATGGTATTGTCATAGGCAGGCCCTCTCCGACCCCTCCTTTACTGACTGTAGTAATAATTTGAAGGGCGGTTTTACCAAGGTGGCATCTGGCGTCTCCTTCACTAATGCGGCAGGTTTTAATGAAAACTATTATATTTGGCGAACTGATAACCCCGGCCTAGGGGCCGTCCAATTTACTGTTGGTGTATAATAGGTTATGCCCATTGATATTGTTGCTACTTTGCAACCTAAAAATAATGCTGGTTTTGCTGTAGTTAATATCTCAGATGTGAGGGGCGGATACCTATCAGTTGCCACTTCTGGCATTCGTGATTTAATTCCCTCTGGGCTTCGTGCCACAGGTATGCAGGTTCACCTTCAAAACAGCAACTTATGCTATAGGCTTTCAGGCGGTATCAGTAATGACAATTGGATACTCGACCTCCCTATTGTAGCATCCTCTTACTTTAGCGGTTCCTTTAATCCTACGGGGGCTTGGACTTTTTCCCATAACTTGGGATTTTACCCAAGCATTACTGTCTATGATTTAAATAATAATCAGATATTGGTAAGAATTAAACACAACTCAATCAATGGGGCGACTTTGTATTTTAACAGTCTCACCTCTGGATACGTGTATTGTTCGTAGGAATTTAGCATGGCTTATCAATTACCTTTACATGTAGATTTAAATTTTCAGGGCAATGAAGCCCAAAATTTAGTTATTCAAAATAGCGGGGGACTTCCCTCCTCTCCTAGTAATGGTCAAATCATATTTCACAACGGAGTTCCTAAGTATTACTTAGCATCTTCTGGCAGTTGGTTTTCAATGTCAGCCGTTTCTACTACAGGTTATTGGGCGAATTTGCAGGGCGGCACTTCCATCAATCAGTCCTTTATTGTAAGTACTGGTGGCTTAATTTCCTTTACTGGTGCTGGCATCATTAACACCAATCAATTCAATGGTAATACTGTTGTAGCAGTTGTAGATGGTGGTACCGCCCACTCTTCCTTCCCTTTGGGCGAACTCCTTATTGGTAGTGGTACTTCAATTGCTCACGCAACCGGCTTAAAGTTTCAGTCTTCTGGTCCACTACAACTTATTATTAACAATGCAGTAGGTTCTGGTACACTGGCTATTACGCCGGAATCAAATACTGCACCTATCTACATTTCGCCCCAATCTTTACTAACAGTTCCTTTAGTCAACACTATTGAATACAATGGAAGTGGTCTTTACTTCTCAGATCAAAATGCGGTACGCTGGAAAGTGGCCGATTTTAGTGACTCTATTAATTCTTTCACCGGTCCCACCTCAATAATTAAGGGAGGTACAAATGCTACTTCCTTTTCTGCAAACGCAGTTCTTTTCATGGACAATAACAATGTGAGAATGACTGGTATAGTACCAACCGCTACCTCTGGTCAGTTTCTTGCATTTGACGGTTTGATGTGGAAATTAGCTACCGGCATCACAAATGATTCTATCATCAAAGCACCTACCAATTATGTAAGAAATGCGATTAAGGCTGGATCTGGCATAAAAGGATTAGTCATATACTCTACGGGATCTAGCCCTATTTCTACTGGAGGATATCAGCAAAATAGTTACTTCGAAATTCAAAGTCGTTCTGATAATGCGATTCTTCAGATTTATGAAGAGGGCATGATACCACAAATACTTATTTGCTCGCCTTCTATAAGATTTTTGGGTACCGGTATTTCACCCGATGAAGCTACTCTTAGCATGTATTCTAGTTTAGGTATTGCGGGAAGCATCAATACTAATGGCGACACAGCGGATGGTGGAAACTTAATAACTCACAATGGTGGAGGTACCTTAAATACTTATACTGGCTACTTGCAGTTAGGCATTGATGGAACCCGCACAACACTGACCCGTTCTTCTACAACTAATCGGTCAATTACTATACCGGATAGGGATGGTACTTTTCTCGTTGCCTCAGGTATCAATGCGGCCACCTCCGGTCAATATATGGGTTATAATGGTTCCTATTGGATTCCATCCACTGTTGTGGCTAGTGGTGGCAGCGTTTCTGACGGAGATAAAGGGGACATTACGGTTTCTGGTGCAGGATCGGTATGGACAATAGACAATGACTCTGTTACTTATGCTAAGATTCAAAATATTTCGGCGGCGTCCAAGATTCTTGGCAGAGGTAGTGAAAGTGGTTCAGGAGATACAGAAGAAATATCTGTCGGAGGAGGCTTGTCTGTCTCTGGCACAACTCTTATAAGTACCGGTATATTTCTAAACAGTGTTTCAACCACTAGTCCGATCAGCATTTCTGGAATTAACTCGCCTGTAATTTCTACAAACATAACGAGTAATCGCTTGATTGGTCGTACTACAGCCGGTAGTGGTGTCATGGAGGAGATAAGGGCATCTACCGGACTTGTATTAAATAATCTTAATTTGTCTGTTGATTATGGAACATCATCTTCAACTGCCTGTATAGGTAATGATAATAGATTGACAAAGTATGTTGATAGTTTTGATGGTATATTAAAGCCATCATTTCCACTATCTAGTACAAATATGCAAGTTACTGGAGGGGCGGGATATTTTAACTTTTTAGGCCGAGCATCTACCCCTTTTCCTATCCGAAGACTTTATGTTAGAGGAACTACCGCTGGGGTAGGGGCTCAGACAGCAGAAATGGGCGTATTCAAATCACCCCTACCACCCAATGCATCTGGACAAGTTGTTACTTGTATTTGGGCTACAGGTTCTATAGACTCTTTCCTTTCCGTTTCTGCTACTACAAAACATGGTACTACAGTAGATAATTCTGTGGCGTGTTCGTCCGGTGACTACCTCTGGTATGGTATTCGGATTAACATGGCTACAACACAACCATTTGTAAGAGCCTGTACAGCAGACTGGCGATTGGGTGGTCTGTTGGTAGCAACAGGATCTTCTGTATTTGCCGCAGGGTCTGGTTATATTGCAAATCTGTTGCCTAACTGTGAAGATAGTGCCCCATATATTGTAGGCCTTGTATAACAACGCATTATAGGAAAATTCCATGTCTTTTAATATCACTAGTTCAAATATAACCGTGCAAAAAACTTGGAATCCTATTACTGCCAATACCGACATTGTTTTGATCGCAGGATCTAGTTCTAACAATGTGGGTAGTGTTATACTGGATTTTGGTAATTTTCCCGGCAAGTCTGATACATTCGTTGATGTCACGGGACTTAGTGGTATTACTTCAAACAGCGTTGTAGCCTCTTGGATATCCCCATCTTCTACGGCGGATCATTCTAGTGATGAACATATGCTTGAAACCTTGGAGGTTTATGCCAGAAACATTACTCCGGGTATAGGATTTAGGATATACGGTATAAACACTTCTCAATTAAATGGCCCTAAAGGTAGGGGTACACGAATATATGGTAAGTGGAATGTAAGTTGGCAGTGGTTTTAAGAAGGTTATATTATGGCTATACAAATACAAGGTCTAGGTGGTACTGTTGTTGAAGTTGACGGTGATAATTTTAAGGCCCTTCGGTTTAGTCCCAGACCACTAGATCATGGTGCTTTGGGTTCATATACTTATGGTGGTTTTACCGGCATTTTGCCTGCCGCTCTTGGTGCTAATTCTGAGATTTTTCAGTTTAGATGGGCCCATTCCTCTGTACTTGCTATCATTCGAAAGATAAGAATATCGGCATGTGTAAGTACTACCTTTTTTGCTGCTGGAGGTCCTATACAAATTGATTTGATCAAATCTACTTCTTGGACAGTCGCAGGTACCGGCGGTGCTGCTATTACACCCTCTACAAATTTAAAGAAGCGTAGTAACATGGCGTCTTCATTACTGGTTTCGGGTGATGCAAGAATTGCAACTACTGCCGCCTTGGGAGTTGGTACAAAAACATTAGAAAGTAATTCACTTTCTACTGTCGTAGCCCCCGGACCTATTACGGCTTCTTTAAATGGTCAAATTATAGCACCTGGAACTATTTTATGGCAGGCTGAGGTTGGAGATGGTGAGCATCCACTTGTTTTTGGCACAAAACGAGGGTTTTTCCATTAGATCTGTAGCAGTACCAATAACAGGTACTTGGATGGCGGCTATAAATATTGATTGGACAGAAGTATCAAGTTATTAATATGTTAAATCTCAAGTATTCAGACGTTCCCTCTCTCAATCTCTATAGTCTTTTGTTTAAAGAGAACGGTACCGCATGGGCTTCTGGAAGTTTTACAACCTTTTCCTCTGGTAACTTACTTGCTGGGAATCATCCTATTAATATGTTCGAGTCTCGTAGTGGTTACTACGAAGCAAATGTAAGTGGTTCTGCTATAGACATCAACGCCTTGCTTCGAGTAGAAGTATATCAGAGGATTGCTGCTTCTGCCGTATATGGTAACGACCTGCTTAAAGCTACTGCCGATATAGTATGGAACAAACAGAGGGACCTAGGATCTTTGCAAGTGCCGAAGATCGAGTCCAAACCCTTCATAGGGAATTTCATTTTGGGTGAAAGACTTCCTATTAACAATTATGTGAGAGATTCTTTTGGTAAGTATGGAAGTGGAGTTGTTCTCCTAGGCTTTTCCATCCTTAACAATGCCGAATCTCCCATCACTAATGGAACGATTGCTCCAAGAGGTCTTGATGATGCTTGTATATACAATACTGGGGTAACTCTTAGTTCTGCTTCGTATTCGTCTGGTACTTACCTGTTGAGAACTTCTGGTTACTACTACGATGGATTAGGCCCAAGCATACTACTGCAAAACGAATCCACCTTTTCAATCTATGTTCCTACGAGCATCCCATCTGTAGATGTTGCTGCCCAACTTGGATGTGCCAGTGGCAAAGTCAATGACAGTTCGGCTACTACCACAACCTTTGTTACAACTCTTCCTTCAACTCTAGACAATACATATAATGGTCAAGTGTTAAGATTTACTGAGGGTTACTTAATTGGACAGGGCCGAATTATCCTTGATTATGTGGGGGCAACTAAAGCCGTAACATTAAATAAGCCCTTTGTCACAGACCCAGTTAACAATACTTCCTTTATTGTTTATCCATTGGGTGGCGAGCTAGGGCTTTGAGGAACTTCCTTGTAATTGGGGGGTATGACAAGTCCCCGCCCAAAACCCTTTTTAATCTCTAGATTCTGCCTTTTCCGCCTTACTGATTTAAGGGTTTTACCAAGGGCACTCGCCATTTCCTCATCCTTTAAGATGTAGGCATTATCCGCTAAGTATTCTGTCTGTTTTAATGTCCAACGGGGTTTTGTCTTATAAGGTGTAGCCATAAATATCCTCTAATATAAATACCCAAATTATAAACTTCCCATTGAAAAATCTTTAAAAAAGAGTATATATATACATGAAGAAGTTGAATTTACCTAATTTAGACGTTATTGCGAAGGGCGAAGATTTAGATCTTTCAGAGTTAGAAGGGGCAAAAGCTTCTTCCGACGACCCTATTGATATTGTCAAATTACGGTCGATGGCTTCTGGAACGGTGATTATAGATGACAACAAGGATAAAACTAAGTCAGGCGGATAAAGAAGAAGTAATTGCTAGGGTAGCAGATAATCATAAGCACAAGACATTTGATGTTCATGATCAAGATGATATTATACAGCAGGTGTGGTTGATAGCTCTGTCTATTATTGATGATTTTGAACCCTCTAAGGGAAAGGTTGTAGATGTTAAAAAATCATTAGAGCATTGGTTGAATGCATCTATATCAAATCGCCTGTCTAATTTCTATAGGGATAAATATTTAGTGCCTCAGCGAATGATGCCCAATAAGAGTGATGTAAAACCACACAATCTTCTTAGTGCCTTAGATATTGATATTGTACGAGATACTATTAAGTTTAACTGCAATGCTAAATCTATGGAAAATGAAATTTGGTGTGCAATCTTTACCGGTCTTGATCCTGTCAATCTTGATATTTTAGAATCTCTTATGAGTGGGGAAATTATCAATTGTTACTACAAGAATAAACTCATTTCAAGCATCAACCTTATCTTGGAGGAAAAATGGCCGAAAATAAGCCTCTCGGGCCTTTAAGTATTGATGAAAAGAAGTTTATTGAAATCCATTGTTTACAAGACAATTGGACGGATCGCCGTATTGCCGAAGAATTAGGGCGAGATATCCTTACTGTTTCGAAGTATAGGAAAAAGGTTGGTATCCACAAGGGTTCTAAGGGCAGTCTCAAAACTGAAATTAAGGATATTGTTAAAACAAGTATCAATAAGCAGAATTTAGATGATGCTCAAAAGATTCAGGCCCACAAAAACACTTTCAAACGAACCAATAGGTACAAGGCACTTCAAAAGCAGTTAAGCGAAACTGACCTTGAGGTCTTTGTGGAGCGGTGGGGTAGTTATTCGTTACAATTTGAGGACATGTCTGAATCTGAGCAAGACATCCTTGAAATTCTTATTTCTTTGAAGTTGAGAATGGAAGATAATAGAAAGGACTATAAGAATGCCCAAGAGTACGAGGCTGAATTAAAGACAAAACTTGCGGGACGAATGGATAAGGATTTAGATCTTGAGAATGAGGCCGATCGTTTCATTTATGAAATGATGATGTCAAATAATAGGGCTAAACAAGAATTGAACAAGGATTATAGGGAAACTACCAACAAGTATGAAAACTATGCTAAGATGATGAATGCGACGCGTGAACAGAGAGAGTCGCAACAAAGAGTAGGGGCGGATACCTTCCTTTCCTTGGTACGTATGATGAATGATACTCAACGGAGGCAGGAAGTTGGTATCTACAATGAGAGAATGAAGTTGGCGACTGCTAACAAGAAGAATCAGATGAAGAAGGCCTATAAGTTTGCTGATGGTAGTATAGAACCCCTCTTAATGGATGGTTCGGATTATGTAGACAATCCGGAGAATCCAAAGAATTTGGCGGATGTAGAAGATGTTAAGTTGATTGAGGATACGGAAAAAGAAGTAGAAGAAGGTAAGGAAGAAGAAAATGAGTAAGACAGCATTAATTACGGGTATTTCTGGTCAGGATGGAAGATGTTTAGCGAGATATTTATTGGATATAGGATATAAAGTATATGGTCTTATTCGTAGGGTTTCACATCCGGATCTTTCTTTCATAGAAGAGATGGGTTTACAGGACGTGATTTTAATAGAGGGCGATCTTTCTGACAGTCTTAGTTTACGTGAAGCTATTCAAAAGTCTAATCCCGATGAGGTATACAATTTTGCTGCTATGTCACATGTAGCAACCTCCTTTTCTCAACCGGAATATACAATTGATGTTACCGGTGTTGGCGTATTACGATTGCTTGAAGTAATAAGAGAATTCAATCCTAAAATTAAGTTTTACGCCGCCAATACATCTGAGTTTTTTGGCGATGCTATTGAAATTCCTCAGAACGAAAAGACAGAATTTCGCCCCCGGTCTCCTTATGCAGCCGCGAAAATCTTAGGACATCATTTATGCAAGGTTTATAGAGAATCTTACAATATGTTCTGTGTTTCAGGCATACTTTTCAACCATGAGCATAAATCGAGATCGAAGACATTTGTAACAAGAAAAATTACAGACTATATTGGTAGACTAGTTAATGACAAAGTATCTCAACCTTTAGATCTTGGGTATTTAGATGCGAAACGTGATTGGGGTTGGGCACCGGATTTTGTTTACGCCGCATATCTAATGTTGCAACAAGAACTTCCCGATGATTATGTCGTTGCTACTGGCGAATGCCATACCGTTAGAGAATTTGCTGAACTTGCCTTTAAAAGAGCGGGTATCAATCTTCAGTGGCGTGGCCATGGCGTATTGGAAGAAGGTTATGATGCTGATACGGGTCGTACACTTATCAAGATTAACCCTGAATTTTATAGACCTGCCGAAGTGCCTATTTTGCTAGGAGATTCTACGAAGGCAAGAGAAAAATTGGGTTGGAAGCCTTCTGTTACCTTTATTGAATTAGTTCACATGATGGTTGATGCTGATATAGAAAGGAATAAAGAGCGTGATTGTTCCACGAACGAAACCAATTACTCAAAAGCGACTTGAGCAAATACTTAAGGGCAGAAATGACCAAAAGTATAGGAATTGGAAGGATGCCGTTCTCGCTAGAGATGGTTTTGTTTGTCAATTTCCTAACTGTCAAGAGAAGCAGAAATTAGAAGTCCATCATATTAAGAGATGGACCGACTCTGCTCATTTACGTCATGAGATTTTCAATGGTATTACTTTGTGTAAGAAGCATCACGCAAGTATTCAGGGGCAAGAGAAGTTTTGGGAAATACCCTTCTTTGAAATCGTAAAAGCAAACGCTGCAAATAATAAAAAGATATGAGTGTGAATATTGGCCGGTTTGATGAACATTCTGATAGATACTAGAGAACAACAACCATTACTTTTTGAAAATTATTCAGATATTAAGTGGTGTCGTGACACGCTCGCGTGTGGGGATTATACGGTTGCTGGTCATGACTTACCCACCGACGATCATTCCGTTATTTTTGAGCGTAAAAAGAACTGTCTGGAATTGGTCAGTAATTTAGGTATGAATTGGGAGCGTTTTCAATCAGAATTAAAGTTAATGACTCAATATAAGCATAAGCAGATTGTTGTTTGTGCCCCTAATAACTTTCAGTATATTTTTGACAAAAGATACACGAAGATTAATCCAGAGTTTGCATATAAGAGAATTGCCCACATCTTTACTGAGTATCATATTCCTATAGTTTTTATGGATACTAGGCAAGAGGCAGAGACCTATATGTACAGGGTCTTAGTAGATATTTACAGAAGGGGATATTCTCATTAATCCACTCAAAAAAACAAATATGAAGGAAATACCTGAAATACTCAACGGGGCACATGCCGATGAGTATCTCAATAATGCTTGGATGGAGTTGGGTGATATTCGTCGTTATAGACTAGTCAATCCAATGCTTCATGCTAAGTGGAACAATGAGCAAAAGACGCCGGAAAACATTGTAGAGACTTGTCGTGATCCTAAATACTTGCACTTTTTTACTAAGTATGTTTTGAACCTTGATCTTCTGCCCTATCAAACTGTCATTCTTGATACCTTCTGGCATAAACCCCTCCCTATGATTATTGGGTCTAGAGGTTCGGCCAAAAGTTTCATGTTAGCCGTTTATCTTATTTGCCGTTCTATTATTCAGCAGGGTTGTAAGTGTGTAGTGGTAGGTGCCGCCTTTCGTCAATCCTTAGTTATCTGGAATTACATTTTTCAAATATGGGATAATGCCCCTATTTTAAGGGATATTTGTGGTGGTAAGAATTTTGGTCCCCGTAAGGATATTCATAAGGCGTATTGGAGGGCGGGCAGCAGTGAGTGTATTTTTCTTCCTTTAGGTTCTGGTGATAAGATTAGAGGTATTCGTGGCAATGTCGTTGTTGCTGATGAATTCAGCAGCATTCCTGTTGATATCTTTGAAACAGTTGTGAGAGGTTTCGCCGCAGTAAAATCTGAAGGTGTTCACAACAACGTTATCAAGGCTTATAAGCAGGAGATTGCTGACAAGTATGGATTCTCAGACGCATTAGATGACAAAGATTATGATGATAGTCATAACACCTTAATGAAAAACAACCAGATTATCATTGCTGGTTCTGCCTACTTTCAATTCAATCCTTTCTATAAATACTACAAGCAGTATAGGGCAATTATTCAAAGTGGTGGCAATAAAGAAAAGTTTAAGGAAATGTGTCCCGATGTAAAAATTGATGAAGAGATTAATCCTAAGGACTATGCCATCATTCGTATTCCATACGCCGCCCTTCCCAAAGGCATGATGGATGAAACCATTTTGCAACAGGGTCGAGCCACCATGGATCGTATGATCTACGACATGGAATACAACACCATATTCCCATCCGATTCCGAAGGTTTTTACCTAGCCTCTATCCTAGAGGCTGCGACATGCCCAGTTACTAAGAATGGAAAAGAAATCATATTCCCTGCGAAGTTGTATGGTCACAAGGATCGTCTTTCGGTTATGGGTATCGATCCTGCATCTGAAAATGATAACTTTACAATTAACATTATTGAAATACAAGATGATTCGGTTGGAGGAATTGTTTACCAGTGGAAGACGAATAGAAAAGAGTATGAGAAGCTTAGAAATGATAAAGTGTTGGATGAAGATATCCAAGACTACAATACATTTTGCGTGAGGCAAGTTAGAACGCTTCGCCGACGATTTAACATTGCTATGATTGTGATGGATGCCAGTGGTGGTGGTATTTCTTTGAAGGAGGGTTTACGCGACCCTTCCAAACTCCTTAATAGTAGTGATGACATCATTCTGGATATGGATGATGAACTCATCAAGAACGTGGAAGGTTTAAAAATCCTCAAAATGATTGAGTTCTCAAATGCGGGATGGAGGCGTGAAGCCCATTATGGATTGCGTAAAGACCTCATGGATAAAAATCTCCTCTTTCCCTTCTATGATTCGGCAGGTATTGAAGAAGAAATTGTTAACAATAGCAAGAATGGTAACTTCTTTGATACTCTAGATCAATGCTATTTAGAAATTCTTGAGTGCAAGAATGAAACAATGATGATTAGGCACAGTATTACTCAGGGTGGTACTGAAAGGTGGGACGTACCCGATATTAAGGGAATTGATTCAAACCAAGTTTCTAAGACGCTTAAGAGAGATAGATTTAGCTCTCTACTCCTTGCCAACTGGGGTCGTCGTCTTATTATCCATGATCAAACAGTAGCCAAGCCGGTTGAACCCGAATTCATGCTGGCTATTAGTCGTAAGGGTGGACAAACAAACAACGCTGTCACTTTTATGCAAACAGATGCTGGAAATGGTCGCAAAATTTGTTTTTAGAGTGTATAACACTACTGTAGTGAGATTACAATATGGCCACAAACAGTTATGATGCCGCCTATGCCAGCAATACCGATTCTTTGGTCAGCAGCAATGCCTTCGTATCCAATCAAAGGTGGGGTAAGTCTGATGCGGGTTTCTATAGTAATATAGATCCTGGCATTTCGGTACGCCCTCCTTTTGGGCGGGAAGACTATAACTATTTTCGTCCTAATGAGGCTGTACCCAATGGGAAGAGGCAGGGTGATTATAGACGTATTATTTCTATGTGTGTCGCCGCTTATGAAAGTGTGGGCGTCATTAAATCAGTTATTGATTTGATGAGTGAATTTTCCGCTGAGGGTATTGAAATCATCCACGAGGATGAATCGCCCAATGAATTTTACAAGGCTTGGTCAAAAAAGATTAATCTGAATGATAGAGCAGAGCGGTATGCTAGTTGGCTTTTTAAGGGCGGCAATGTAGTTGTAAGGCGTCAGTTTGGTAATGTAGATACAAGTTCTGTTCGCAAATTGAAGGTACAGAAGAATACGGTTAATGCTGCTAAAATCAATCCGGGCTATATTCCCCTTGGATATAAGTTCTATAATCCTGCTGGTATTGAAATCGTGGGTGGTGCTGCTGGTTCTTTATCAGACAAAAAGGTTTATGGAATTAAGATCCCTGTGAACATGCTGGAGTCTTTTTACAATCCAAAGAATAAGATGGAGCAAGAGGTTTTTGATGGCCTTCCCCAAGAAATTAAGGATGCGGTTAAATTAAAAAGACCGGCTAATGCAATAGGCACAATGATTATTCCCATTCCAGAGGATAAAATATATGTCGCTCATTACAAGAAAGATGATTCGGATGTATGGGCAAAACCCTTCCTTTACGCCATTCTAGATAACGTCAATTACAATAATAAGATCAAATTGGCAAAAATATCAGGCTTGGATGGTTGGCACAACGTTCTTCGCCTATGGAAGTTGGGCGATCATACTCGCGAACAGTATCCTTCTCCGGCTCTCTTCGCCAAATTAAGTTCTATTCTAGAACAAAATAGTGGTGCGGGTGCGACCGATATCATTTGGCGTAGTGACATTGCTTGTGAAGAATTCTATCCTCCTATTGACAAACTGGCAGGTTTGGAAGAAGATATTGAGGGAATTCTTTTGGGTCTGGGCGTGCCCTCTTCTCTTGCTGGGGGTAAAGAAACTTCTGCTGGTGGCCAAAATGGATTTATGGGTCTTAAGAACATTATTAGTAAGATTGATTTTGCTAGACGTAGTCTCACGGACTGGCTTGAAGCAGAAATAGATATTATTCAGGCTAACATGGGCTTTAAGAAACGCCCCTACATTAGATTCTCTAATACCAACCTCCACGATGAAAGAACCATCTTTAATCTACTGATTCAACTTGCTGATCGCAGCATCATCTCAAATGAGACAGTTTTGGATCGTATTACTGAAGTTTATGGTGTTGAGAAGGTTCGTCTCTACAATGAGGAACAGGGTCGTAAGGATGGCAGCGTTCCCGAAAAGGCCAGCCCGTTCCATAGACCTGACGCTCAGGCTCAACGTAATCATGAAATTAAGAAGATTGTCAAACAGGCCGAGGTTAATCAAGATACGAGTGGAGATGGTGGAGGCATGAATTCCTACAATGAGAGTAAGAAGGTGGGTAAGATGCCTCGTGGGCGAGGTAGGCCCGCTGGCACCAAAGATAGTAATACTCGTCAAAAGAGGGGCAATGTAGTCAAATCCTATAATGAACTACTTCTTTATGCCAATAAAACCTATTCCTTTATTGAAGATTGGACTAAGCAGAATATGTTAGAGATGTGCAAAGCTTCTTCAATTCGTAACTTAACGGCGGAACAGGAGAGGATTTTGGACGAGTCTCGTATTCAAATCCTTTCAGCCATCGAACCAGACTATATGGTAGATGATGAAACTATGGCAGAATCTTTGGTTACAAAAGACGTGGCACCCATAAGGGAACTTTCTTTGAAGAATCATTCTTCGGCCTCACTCACTTATGAGGAAAAGAAGATGCTTCGTATAGCCGCATACGTTAGTTATTGGTCTGAAGTGTTAGAACTCGGGTATTAATTAATATGATTATTTACGATTCGGAAATCCAAGATAAATTGAGTGATATTTTAACTGCTAATGATAAAGTGGTTATGGCATCTACTGCAACAGAGACTTCTCCTATCAAAATGCCCTCAATTGATTTAGAGGATTCTGAAGTGCTGGATCCTGGGCTTTCTCAAGTATATTCAATTTTAGTAACTACTAACTGGAATCGTAATGACGATGTTTTCACACCATCTGAAGTTATTAAGGCCATTAATACTCCGGTTTGGAAGCCCGCTAATGAAGAGCATGAGGCAAATGAAGAGGTAAACAAAATTATAGGCGTCATTAATTCATCGACTCCTGTAAATGATGACTATGAACCTATCAGTATTAATGTAGATAGTCCACCTGCCAAGTTTCATGTTCTTATTTCTACTCTTTTATGGGAAAAGTATTTCCCTAAAGTAGTTGCCAAAATTAAGAAAAACATTGATGAAAATAAGCAGTTTGTTTCTATGGAATGTATTTTCCCAGATTTTGGTTATGCTATTAAGGCCAAGGATAGTAATGAAGTGAGTTTGTTAGATAGGACTAAGGATACGGCATATTTGACCAAATACTTAAGATCTTATGGTGGCAAAGGATTATTTAAAGATAAAAATGAACAAGAGTATAGGATTGGGCGGTGGCTTAAGAACTTTACCTTTTCTGGTGTTGGTTATGTGAAAAAGCCTGCCAATCCTGAATCTGTTACCTTTACCAACTACAGTTCTTCACAGGCTAAAGAAGAAGAGACTAAATTCAATAAAATTGAAAAATTTGAGTGTTTGCCAAAATTTGGGGTATTTAATTCAAGAGGTACACAAGCTTTATGGCTGAACTAAACACAAAATTTGAAGTAGGCACCTATATCCAGTGGGCAATTCCCGGTGGACACGCGACGGGTCAAATCAAGTCTTACAACGAAAAAACTGAAGTTTACAGCATCAAGACTCCTGCGGGCCAAGTTTACAAGGCTCCAAAGGATGAGGTGTCATCTGCTGAAGTCCTTTCTAAGGACGAGTATGACGCTGCTGTTGGTGAACTCTTAGAAAGCATTAAGAAAACAAACAAAGTGAAAAGGGAAGAAGTCATGGCTACAGAAAAAACCGAAGTTAAAGTTGAGAAGGTCGAACCAGTTAAAGCGGTTGATAATGCTGCGGCCAATGAAGTTAAGGCCCTTCAAGAAAAGTTGGATAAAGTAATGGCAGAGTTGGATGAGGCTAAGAAACTCGCCGCCGCCTCTGCTGAAGAACTAGCTGTTTCCAAGAAAAAGGTTGTGGAGATGGAGAAGAAGGCTAAGGCCGAGGCTCGTTTGGTTGAGCTTAAGGGTTTGGCTGCTACCGAGGCTTTTGGCAAGACTGATGAAGAGGTTCTTGCTTCTATTCTGGACATGAATGATGACTCGTATGCTGCGGTTCTCAAGGTTTCAACTGCCGCTTCTAAGAAACTCAAAGATCTTACTGAAATGAGCAAGAGCGGCTTGCCCAAGGCAACAGATCAGACAGCGACCGCCTTACCTAAACTTACTGACGAACAGGTTAAAACTGCCGCTAAGGAAGTTGCAGTCGAAGATGCAAAAGCCGTTGCTTCTGCTGAACCAGAGAAGGTCGTATCTGCATCCGTAACTGATGCTAAGTCTAATGTTGATGAGGCTACCGCTAATGCTCTAGCTCAATTCGCCGAGTTTTCAATCGGTCGTTCGAAGAGCAAGAAATCAGAAAAAGTAGAAAAAGACTCTAAATAATTGAGTAAAAAGAATTTTTTGGGTATATTAAATCAAGGGGAATGACAAATGGCACTTAAACCAGATCGCACAGTAATTCAAGAAGACCTCGGCTACTACGTCCTATCGCTGAGTGGTCCTAGCACAACTCGCATGGAAAGAGGCGGTATCCTTTGTCAAGTAAGCGGTACCCCCGGTAGCGGTAACGGCATGGATGCTTCGGCCCAAGCCGCAGAATATGCTGCTAATCCCTCTGGTCTTAACCCAGTCGGTATTCTGATGAATGACTTTGTCAACGTTGACCAGTCACGTCAGCAAGTGAATAAGTTTAAGTCTGAACAGCAAGTTGGTACCAAGGCTGTTGTTCTGATAGATGGCGTTATTGTTACGAATATGCTTGCTTCAACCGCAGCTACTGGTAATACCATGCCCCAGCTTGCTTATGCTGGTGCCAGCGGCCTTCTCACTAACATTAGCGGTGCCGGTGTACCACTAATCGGTCAATTCTTGACCAAGCAAGATTCTGATGGTTATGCTAAAGTTCGTATCAATCTGTAATTTATAAGAAACAAGGGGAATTAAATGTTTAAGCTCAATGATCAACTCAAAACTCTAATCGCCGCAAAGCTTAAGCAAGCTGCTTCAAGCGACGTGGCAGTAGCCAGTGCAGCCCAAGCAGACTTTGCGAAGGCCATTGAGCTTCCTCTTCGAAAGACTTTGCTTTCGGGTGATATCGTACAGGGGATTTATACACCCGAAGATTTCACCGGTAATCCTCGGGTCGAATATCCACTTGATATTCTGACTCCCGGCCAAGAAAGAGAATTCTATGCTTACGTGATTCCTGATCACGGTCGTATTCCTGAGCGTAGAGTTGAGGCTGACTACCTCATGGTGCCAACCTATAGCATTGGTAACGCTATTGATGCGACTCTTCGTTTCCTTGAGTACGCCAATTGGCCCGTTATTACTCGTATGATGGAAGTACTGGAAGCGGGTTTCGTTAAGAAAATGAATGATGACGGCTGGCAGACCATTCTGGCTGCGGCAACTGATCGTAACATTCTTGTTAATGATCCTAACGCAACCGCTGGCCAATTTACTCCCCGCCTAATTACTCTTCTCAAGACTATTATGCGTAGAAACGGCGGTGGTAATTCCGGTACTCCTAACCGTGCTAAGCTGACTGATGTTTTCGTCTCGCCCGAAGCTCTTGATGATATTCGTGCGTGGGGTCTCGACCTTATTCCTGACACCGTTCGTAACAACATCTTCTATGCTGATGATGGTCAGGCAGATATTATCAAGATTTATGGTGTTAATCTCACCGCCCTTGATGAATTCGGTGAAGGTCAAGAGTATCAGCAATACTTCACCAGCACTCTCGGCGGTTCAATGGCTGGTACTGACGTAGAAATTGTAGTGGGTATTGACAAGTCACGTCAAGACGCCTTCGTCAATCCCGTTACGAAACCCCTCGAACTCTTCGAGGACAATACTCTGCACCGTCGTCGGCTCTTCGGTATGTATGGTTGGGCAGAAATGGGTTGGGCAGTTCTGGATACTCGCAGAACGATTCTCGGCTCACTGTAATCAATCTTGTTGAACAAATGAGAAAGGGCCACTTAATTGTGGCCTTTTTTCGTGTATAATAAGTATTGGAGATATGATATGATTAATAGAGCAGTAGCTGCCCAACCGATTTTAGTTTTTGGTGGGGCTGTAACAAGAAATAATCCAAAATCATCTGGTGGCATTGCTCACGTTAATCGTTGGGATACGGTAGGGCGATCTGGCTCTGGCTATGATCCTATCGCTACCGGTTTTAACAATTCCTATAACTTTGTGCAGCAAAGTTGGTCTACTACTGGAATTAACGTTTTGACCACTGGCACTGTCATATTTAATAACCGAGTTAATGGCGGCTCTCTATCTAGCGTAATTGTGGCTAATCGCGGTCCTGACACCGCCTTTATTAACTTTAACTCTTTAACGGCACAAGTTAGTGGTTCCATTAGTTTGGCCTCCGGCGAATCGATGCGTTACGATCGTTTGATTATCGACCAAATTGCTGCTACTGCCCAAAGCACTAACGCAACAATTACTGCTCAGGGAATTTATCGCAGTGTCCAATAATGTCTTCCTACTTCTTTGAGGGTGAAATTTTTGACAATCCTCCCGGAAGTGACTTAGGTTGTAATATGTGGCCCACCGCTATGTGGCCTTCTGGAATGTGGCCTCTTCTGATGTGGTCCATTTGCTCCTATATTATTTTACCCATCAATGGTGTCATCATCAATACTTGTGGAGATCTTATTTCTGAGAGGGTCCTACCGGGCTTAGATTTGGTTTCTATAGGCACTTTGGCTAATATAGTTCTCACTTATTACTTTGATGCAAGTGCTGACATATTAAGTAACTCCTCATATTCTACTAATGTATATCAGGATTTGAGCCAAATAACCCAAATTACGGAATCATATAGTTATGAATCAAATGTAGTATCGGTTTCCAGTATTGAAACCTCCATTAATTCTTCAACTGATTACACTGTGGATGTTCTTTCTTCTGTTTCCACGGCGGATGCTGTCCTTTCTGTCGTATCCTATCCGACCAACCTTATTAATGTGTATGATATGATGGGTAATATTGCAGATAGAGCGGAGGCGTATCCAACATGTCCATAGGAAACGAATTAGGTTTAAACATTATTCCACAGTATACGGATTTTAACATCCGTTTCACTAACGTGACTAGGGACGGTTCCGCTCTTAATTTCAGTGGTGTAAATCGCTGGATTTTTGCCATGAGTAATCAACTGACGGGGACTCCAACAGTTTTAAAGTCTTCTAGTGGTGTAGCCTCGGGCGACTTCGCTTTTGATTATCAAAATAGGGTTGTGACTGTAGGTGTAAGGGCATCTGAAATCTCTAATAGTAATGGGCAATACTTTGCATCTTTATATGCTGAAATTTCAGGTAAGAAAATTACTCATCGTCAGAAGTATATTACAATTGAACCTCAGATGAATCCAACAGGAGTTTAGTATGGGCTGGTCAACTACTTTAACAGATCAATTGCGTTATATTGTGGGAGACTTTTCAGATTCGCCCACTTATTCTGATGCTCAAATGGTCAAGTTCTTAGGTATTGCTTGTAATTTAGTCAACACCGATCTGCTGGAGTATGAGTCACAAATTTCTGGTCCGTATACTGTTAATACAGCCACAACCGGAGATTATGTGATTCAGCCGGATCCAATTTCTAATGGTCCTGTGGCTCTTACGAACATGCTACTTGCTAAAGCGTCTGCCCTTATTGCTCAAAGTGAGTTGAGAAAAATTGGTATTACTGCTGGCTGGAAGATTGTGGATGACAGATCACAGATTGACGGAACTCAAGCTGTTGTTCAATTAAAAAACTATAAAGACACGGCTGAAAATTTCTATCTCTCTATCATGAATGAGTTTAAGAAGGGAAATCAGTCGGCAGGTATGGCCATCATGAGTCCATACGCTTCAGCCAACTATTCACAGTTTGCTCCCGCCCCTTGGTACAACACTTATTGCTAGTCCCCTATGTCAAATATACCATGGACATCACTGAAAGCCAAATATGCTGAAATTGCTGATCTCTTTATAACTGAGATCAATGCAACAAATGTTACTTTATACTACAAGCCACAGGTTCCTACCGTAAACAGCAATGAACCTACCCTATCTCCTTTTATGATGGATGAGTTTGGAGGCCGTCAGCCGATTCAAACGCTGGATAATAGAATTAATGAGACGCAGAGTTCTGGAGCGTATCTATCACCAAGTTCAGAGACGATCCAAGGCAGGGCTTATTGGCAAGATCAAAAGACGGGCAAAACGATAGTGGATAAAAATATAGCCGTAGAACACGTATACCTTAAATTAATTACTTATACTACGAATACAGATAAGTTAAATGCTGCCGACTACATTGTAGTTAATGATGCTAAACTGCGTAATTTGGAACCGGCTTTTCCTTATGGATTTGACAAACGTTATTCGATCAGTTACTGGGAAAAGATTTAATGGCTGAACTAGTTGTTAAAAATTTGGAACGAATTCGTCGTGAAATTGCTAAGAAATTCACCGAAGTTGCTATTCCCATCATTATGGAAAGGGCTTTGGAAAATTCCAAACAGTATATACTTGATGAAATTATTGAGTCTTTACATAGAACAAAGATGTGGGAAGGGCTAAGTCAATCAACCCCTTTTAATAGTCCTCAGGATTTAAGGGCTTTGATGGGTTTGTCAGACGATGTGGCAGATGCTGCCATGCTTGAAATTGATGGTATAATCAGAAACTCATTAGAAATAGTAAGTGTACAAGGTAGGTATAAGGGTAGGTTTGCGGGTATCAGTCAGTCAACACAAATTAGCGTAGGCTTAAGGGAGTCTGGTTTAAGAAAGCGTTTACTTGCTAGTCATTATGGGAGTTATGTCAGTTATCCTTCTGGAGAGGAAATTCCTTGGATCAAGTGGTTACTTGATGGGGCGGCAGTAGAAGCCGAATTGGTATTTTTAATTGATAGGCCTACCATTAGTGTGGGAGATTCTAGGTCGGGTCGTGCAATCATGGATGTGGATGGTGATCCAACCGCCTACTGGGTTTTCAATAAAGAGGACTTTACTGATAGTGAAAACTTTATAACAGATATTGTTGAGGATGAACAACTGGTAGAAAGAATTAAAAAAGTGCTTTCAAGGGAAATTAGAAAAGAAACTAAGGCATTTTCGGGGATATTATAGTAGTGAGTAACTTAGATTACATTTCGTACTATGGTGATTGGACATTTGATGATGCCCTCACTATTAATTTGATTACTTATTTGAAGCATGGATTGCTTGAAATTGGGGCGTATTACAATGTAAGTTCGACCGGCCAATTAAATTCTCGCGGTATCAACGTAAGTAAACTCAATCCAGTAGCCATTCCAGGCCAAACAAATTACACTATTTATAGGGGGCTTTCCAATGATTGGGTCTATGAAAGAAACTTTACACCCAAGTACACTGGCGGATCTCTTCCTCTTGCAATCTCAGGAATATATGTCAACAATGTATTTTATCCTACCGGATCATCTATTACGGGAACCGGATACTACGTTGATTATTCTAGAGGGCAAGTCGTATTTAATCAACCACTATCCAGTGGTACCGATGTACGATGTCTCAGGACCGAACGAAGAGTTAGTATAGTGCCGGCCGATGAGTCGGACTACAGAAGCCTGTACTATGATTGGATGTCTGGTAACGCTTCGGGCATTACAGACTTTTCCAATAAACTCTACTTGCCAACTATTACTGTTAACTTAGCCAGTTTTCGTACCATCAGGGGAACTGAACTAGGTTCTCGCACTAAGTACGTTAATGCAGATTTTGAATTTGACATTTATACGAACAATGCTTATGAAAACAATAAGTTGTCCGATATTGTTTACGCCTTAGAGGAAAAGGCCATCCCTCTATTCAACCTAAAGAACATTATCCAACCTCTAAATAATAGGGGCGAACTTATTTATGCTTCAGGAAATTGGCCCGAATATATTGCTAACCAGTTTTGGATGTATGCTAGATTTGGTCAAAATGCCCGAATTACTAAGTATGATACTAAAAAACTGCCCATCTACCATTCGAGGGTTAAGATGAGTTTAGAATTGGACACATATCCATTTTAAGTGTATTAATTTACAGATAAAAGGGTTCTATCATGTCAAGAATTTTTTATGGTATACAGGCTGTTGGTTTCGCCCAAGATGGCACACCCTTTGCTGCCGCCTCTTCTTTTAGAGCGGCTAAGGGCGTTCAAACACTTGGTATCAATACCAACTTTAATCTTGAACAAGTATTCCAATTGGGTCAAACTTCACTCTATGAAAACATAGAGAATCTTCCTAGCATTGAATGTACCATTGAAAAGGTTATTGACGGCTATTCTCTTCTAGAGCATTTAGCTTCACCCGCCGCTGTTTCGCCCACGCTTGCCGGTCGTTATAATGATGCCAAGTGTATGATGGCTGCCGCGTTTTATCCTATAAACTTTGATTCTGCTTCAGGAACACCCCTGTCATATGTTCTTATCTCTGGTGCATATCTCAATTCAATCAATTGGAACATTCCTGTCGAAGGTAATATAACCGAAAGTATTACGCTTGTCGCTAATGATAAGCAGTGGTACACCGCTCCCTCAGGTACACCTTGGGCTACTGGCATTGGTACTGGTCAGTTCACCGGTTCTGAAACTCCCGTTCTTGCATCGGGTGGCGTAAATCGTAGGCAGGATGTGAACATGACGAATTCGCGTTGGCCTACCCTTATTCCCGGCATTATTCCTAATGGAACCACTAGTTCTGGTATGAATCCTTCGGGGGCTAATGGCCAATTCGGTGCCCACATTCAAGATGTTACCATCTCGGTTGATCTGGGTCGTACTGACTTGCTCGAATTAGGCCGTAAGGGTCCATACTTTAAGTATCTAAATCTTCCTGTTGCTGTAAATACTACTATCAACGTGACACCCGTAGCAGGTTCAGGCGATTCTGTCAATGCTCTTTCAAGTGTTGATAATCTGAGTCCAGAAAGAATCTATATTGAACTTGCTGCTGGCACACGTATTGATCTTGGTACAAATAACAAGCTTACTTCTATTACGCAGCAAGGTGGTGGAACTGATGGTCGTAATGTAACTGTTTCCTACTCTTTCTCCACCTTTAATGACTATACAGTAAGACAGACTCGTAACGACCCGGCACAACTCTAGCAGTGTTTGAATGGATTTTGAAGGACGTACAAATCTATGCTACCGGATAATCACCGGATTAACAGTGGTCTCTTATGAAGAGGCCACTTTTTATATCTATGACCCTACTGGTCCCCAATTATATGAATTAAATTCATATTACGACGAAGTCTTAGAGAAACTCTTAAAGAATGTGCCTAGTGAGAATGATCTAATTAATATTCTGACAGAAAAGGGTTTGTGGTCAGAGGCTAAAGATAAGGAAATTGAGGAGGTGCAAAAAACCATCAAGGAATTAAGGAATGAACTAGCTTCGCTAGAGTTTAAGAGTTTGGAAAAGCAGAAAGTTTTGGATGCAATAGAACGTGGGCAAATTGTGCTTAAAACATTAACCGGGACAAAAATGTCCCTCCTCACAAATAGTGCAGAATATCAGGCCAAATTAGAAAAATATAAACGCTGCCTATTCCTTTTTACATTTAATGAAAATAAGGTTCGTGTATGGAATAGTTGGCAGGAGTTTATGAAGTCGCCCGATAAAATGTTAAACAGACTTGTACTATCTGCCTTTTTCAATGAGGATATTAATGAGAAAACTATACGTGAAGTTGCCCGATCTGATCCTTGGCGTGGCCTGTGGCTTACTGCTTGCAAGTGCGGCACTCTCTTTGATTCACCTATTACACATTTAACAGATTATCAGAGGGCACTTGTTAGTTGGTCCAACCTCTACGATAGTGTTTTTGAACATCCTGACTCACCTTCCAGCGAGATAATCAATAATGATATTTTGCTAGATGAGTGGTTTAATATGCAGCAAGAAAAGAGGAAGGGTGAGAAGAAATCGTCTGATGACGTTGTCAATAGTCTAACGAAGAATAGTAAGATTCGTGGGGCGAAAGAACTCTTTATTGTTGTGGATACTCCTGAGGATGCGAGAAAGGTGTATGAATTAAATGATGGGGTTACTAAAGGATTAATAACATCAAGGGAAAATTTGATTAAATCTAAGGGTGTTATTGCTGAGCAAAACCTACCGGACATTAAGTCCGGCCTCATGATGGATTTAAATAAGATGGAAATTAGTAGGAGAAAAAATGCATAATAAGGATATTAAGGAATTGGCGAAGAAGAGGTTACAGACAGCCTTTATCTTTGCTATTGCGGAGGTCGAAGACCTCTTTGGACATTTATGGGGCGATGATATAGAGGATTATAACCAATTGACGACACAGCAAAGAGAGTGGGAAAAGGTATTTATCTTTTTCCGTAAACGTGTATTAGATAATGGGAACGCTCAGATTAGGGCATTATTGGAAGATTTAGAGAATAATAAGGAATAAGGACAGAGTCTATGGGAAAGAATGAATTTACTGTTAAAGTGGGCGATAAAGTTTTAACTCTTAAGACCATCAATATCACACCAGATATTCGTCTCGAAAGTAATAAGTTTTTCGGTCGAGCCTTTAATGAGGCCCTTGCCGGAGGTTATCAACTGAAGATTGAGGCAGAGCGAATGTTGGAGGCCAAGGGACTCCTCGATACTAAGGCCGACGAAAAGAAATTAGCTGATGTGCGTAAAACTTTACGTACCATGGAAGTTGAACTTCGTAAAGGTATGGTGGGCACTAGGCGAATGACCAAGCAGGAGGGCAAGGAACTTGCCCTCCGGATGAAGGATGAGAGGGCGAAACTCTCTTCTATTGGTTCTGCCCTTAATGAATATTTCAACAATACGGCAGAATCATATGCGGAGAATGAACGTCTCCAATACTACATTTATGCTTGTACTGTCTTTAGTGATACAGGCGTTAAATACTGGAAGTCCTATGACGCCTTTAAGTCTGAGGAAAACAATGAGTTAGTCAATGAGGCTACCAAGGGTTTCCTCTCTGTTGTCGGCGGTATCGACCGCGACTATGAGAAGAAGTTCTATGAAAATGTGTGGCTACAACGATTTGGTTTCATGAATGAGTTGTACCAACTCGTAGATGAAAAAGGTCGTCTAATCAATCGGGATGGTAAGTTAATTGATAAGGAGGGCCGATTTATTGATGAAAATGGGGCCTTCGTTGATAACTTTGGCAATCCTATCGATGAGAGTGGCACTCTTCTTGTCGAAGACAGTTGGGCTGAAAAAACACCAGAGAATAAGGATGGAAACTTATCGCCTACCTAGAGTTGCCCTTAATTTTCTCTGAAAAGTGTATTAAAGCATAGCGGAAGTTATGCTTTAATTTTTAGGGAAGGACATGGCCAATAATCTTAAAATTCTAGCTGACTTAGTGATTGCTGGCGTTGATACCAGCAAACTTAATTTTAATCATCTCCCAAGTTTAAATAAACTTGTCGATAATCGTCAGTTTACCAAAGTTTTTGCAGACTATCAAAAGTTACTTAATCTGGGTGGGGACGTTAGGGCAGCGGGGGGTAAGATCAGAGAATCTTTTCGATTGGCCTTTGGTGATCTGGGTCCAACGCTGGCTGGTATTGCCAAACAGGTTTATGAAGTTGAGAAATCATTTGGTAGAGGAAAGTTAACGGCTGCTGCCTATAGCGAATCTATCAATAAGATAGTCAACAAATTACTTAGTTTAAAAGAGGTTAATGAAAACTCCCGTGAGTTTATTAAGTCTTTTCAGGAAAATTTAAGATCAAAAATTACTGAAGGTGGTCTTAACTTATCTAAAGAAATCAATGAAAGAAAGAAATACCTTACTGATTTGAAATCTTTCA
>FRDC01001100.1_pt1 | contig 32891 bp, 29 predicted proteins | sample 1106171 | NCBI WGS metagenome assembly FRDC01 (sample SAMEA3930566, study PRJEB13176) | freshwater metagenome | biome: Drinking water system; feature: drinking water; material: water | place: Singapore | collected 2014-12-20 | reverse complement strand
CTTCTTCGGGCGTCATGCCCTGGTCGTCGACGAGATAATCGGTGAGACCTTGGACGGTGATCTGCGGGATCTGGCCGGCTTCGACGGCTCGGTAGAGTGCGACCGATGCGCGCCGTTTCCGCGGATCCCCGTGGAGCGATTCCCGACGCAGGGCAGCCCCGCCTTCGAGTGTGGCGAGATCGGTCCCATAACCTGCGGTCAACGATTTGCCGGCAAAGTCGTATTGGAGGTGAGAGCCGATGCCGATGTAGGACTTGGCGAATGAACCGAGCGGCATCAATGAGACGCGGGGCACGGAGGGATTGATCGGCTCACGCGCAAATCCGATATTGTTCCAATAGACCCGCTTGATCGCGTCAACCGGTGCCTTCTCGCCCTTGGGGAGAATCTTGCCGCCCGACCGCACGTGTCCGCCGACCGATGGCCACCATGGCATGGACGGCTCCAGTTCCGTGATGGAAGACCAGAATTCGTTCGCGCGCTCGACCATGTGGCCTGTGCCTTTGTAAATTTGCCCCTTGACGAACGGGCGACGGTCATCCAGGAACTTCACTTCCAACGGGCGCCCAATTTCGTAGAGACGGGGGTTCTCCACCCGTTGGCCATAGGCCACGCCCGTCAGCGAAATGTGGTCGAGATCGAGGTTGCCCTTTTGGAGGAAATAGTCACGCGACTCATACAGGGCTTCGCGGAGGACACGCTGTCCCTCCAGGTCGGTCGCTTCATTACTGGGCTCGCAGTAGATAAACCGCTCGCCCCCTTCGATTCGTGGTGTCGCCTTGAGTGTCAACGGCAGCGGCAGGATGACCGTGGCGTCACGATTCAGCATGCTTGAGGACTACCATCCCCCCATCCAGGGGGAGGCGCACTTTCGGCACTTTCGGCAGGTTCGGCAGTCTCGGCACTTTCGGCAGGTTCGGCCTGTGTGTGCACATGTGCATACAGATGCATCGTTGTGCATACACCTGCACAAGTATTCCATACTTGACATCTTCCATGGAAGACATTATCCTATAGTCATGACGAGAAAGGAGGCCGACATGATCAAGACCCTGGTCGCCAAGGACGACTTGAACCGCGTGCAAGCTGAGGTGCAGGTCCGACGAGGCTGGAGACGGAATGATGCGCAGGATCGACGCGAGACGGTCTATCGGATCGTGGGCGGATTCGGCTACGACTTCGGCGACCTCACACTCTTTCTCGAATTGCCGATCGATTCTTCATGGGGCACCCCGCACCGTGACCTACGCTGGAAAGAACAGGAGGCCTAAGATGATGACGGACACTGGCAGAATCGCTGTGCTGAACACCGCCCGACTTGCGCTCCAAGAGTTTTACGCGGATGGCGCGACGCTCCTCGAAATGCCCTATATCGCAGACACGATTGAGCGCCTGACCAGGATCGCGACATTCATGGATGAAGAGTTGCCGAAGCGACGCGAGGCCCAGGAGGTTCGGCAGGACTTGACGCTCTCACTGGACACCATGGTAAAGCACCTCACCGAATTGGGACTGACCGAAGGTCTGGAAGCAGACATTGCGACCGCCCAGGACATTGTCCGCCGAGCCCGTGCGGTCTAAGAGGAGGGACTGATATGGCGACCCCACACAACCATCAACGCTTCTCCGCCAAATATCTCGACCGCGACCCCTATCGTGAAGACTGCCCTGCCTGCACTCTGAGTGAAGACGCGAAACGCCTCTATGCTGCAACCGAGGCCGCGGAGGATGCATTCTGGAGTGTCGTGGCTGATCAGTTCCACGAGATCAAGACCGGAGACTTTCCACCCGATGCACAGGCGATGTTTCACCAAGCCTGTGAGCGTGCCGTGGATATCTGGCTGACGTTCAATGATCCCAACCGACAAAGCGGAGGATAGTCATGTACGCCACAATGATTCGGATCGCCCTCGCCAAAGCCGGCCAGGTCGGAGCCGCCGATCCTCGACATATTGAAGCCTATATGCGACTGGAACATGCGACGCTGGATGGACTGACGCCCGAGAAATTCCGTTCCGAAGTGCTCATTTCGCTAGGATGTGTTCGGCATGGTGGAATAGAGGAAGCGGAATTATTAGCCAAAAGTTTTGGATTGTGAAAGGGGAGCGCATGGCAATCACAAACTCGCGGCAGAAATGTACCGCCTGTGGATTTACGATGCATGCTGGAGAAGACCATTCACGATGCGGTACGCCCATCGAACACAAATCAGCCAAACCGCATAAACCACATTGGCACCTCGATTCCAGCGGAGTCTTTGACTGTCCGATCCCCTCACAGTGCAAGTTGCCATCTGCCGGCGAAGTCTATGATGCACTGGTCGCGGCCTGTGAAGCGATCGACGGCTGTTCTGACATGATGGGTGAGCCAGGGACAAGTATCCCGACAGAAGTCTTAACCGCATTAGAACTAGTCTCCGGAGCCTTGGAGATGACGAGGAGGAAACGATGACCACACCGAATGAACGAGGCCTTGTGTTAGCGCCGTGGAGCATGGAGCAAGTCCAAGCCTTGGCCAACTGGCAGGCCTCCCCTCAGGTTCACCCTTTTACATGTCGGAATCGTGGCAATGGTCAGCATCCGGTCGAAGGCCACGATCATGGGATTTTACGCCCGACTCCCAAAGGCTGGGTCTGCCCGCACTGTGACTATACCCAGGATTGGGCACATGATTTTATGTTTACGGATGTTCTCTTACAGAATAAATTTCACGTCTAAGCCAGACTGGGCTATACTTCCATGGAAGACATCATGACGAGGAGGACTGATGTGGCAAAGCCCAAAGCACGGTCGAAGACTCCAGACGTGAGCCCCACCCTCAAGAAGGCCAGTTGGTGGGTGCCGGTCAATCTGTGGGAGGACTTTAGGAAGGGCTGCTTTGTCCTGCGTTGCTCGCAAGGGGAAGTGCTCAGGGAGTTGATCACCGAATGGCTGGCCAAGAATCGGAAGAAGATCGAGGAGGGGAAGAGAGAGCTATGATGTCCTTACGCGACGATATCCATCATATTGAGGAGAGCGATGTCCACGAAATCGCCAAACGCTTACGGGGCTCAAGTCCCGCTCGGGCGGAACGCATCCTACGCAAGGTCGTGATTGCTCCATGCCTTCCCTATCTGAGTGTCATCCGTTCGATTGTGACCACGGATCATGGGAACGGGCGTCGCGTCCTGGGTGTCCACTATCGCTCCTTGTTTGGCTCGGGGTATTGTGAGATTAACGTCCATCCGCCCGTTCTATCCGCTCTCCAGAAAGTCTTACGAGAGCATCAGATCAAGGATTCGATCTTGACGCCGTTGACCAATCTCCCAGGGGAAGGATGACCGCAGCGCGATGATCACGATTAACGGCGTTCAGCATTTGCAGGCATCCGATCTCCAGGTATCCGCTCTAATGGATCGAATGCGTAGAGAAGACAATGCTAGGCGAGAACGCATGCTGGAAGACGCATTGATCAGGCCTCATCTTCCGCCAGGCAGTCATATTGCCTCCATCACCATGACGTGGCATGAGGATGGCCGTCGATTTCTTGGTGTGGACTATATCTATTTGGACCAGTCCTGTGATGAGCGGGCTGAACATCAAGACATTCTCCTGACGCCCGAGATGCTTGAGGTTTCCAAAAATATCATCATGGCGAACCCATACTATTATCCGATTGAAGATCCCAGACCCTATATCACACCGCCCTATTACGGGGCGCAGGTGTTTCGCGATGCTGAGAACCGTCTGCGCAATGCAACCTCCATATTAGGTGGAGCACGATCCTTTGCCGAACGCCTCTGTTTTGACTGTCGCACCACGCAGATGGACCACTATTTTACGAACGTCCGCGGAGGGTATGATCTCTGTGGAGCCTGTTTCGAGTCTCGACAAGCCCGTGGCTTGGCGAAGGAGGTCAACGATGCGTCTCCTCGTGAATGCCGGCATGTGCCTGCTCATCCTCTTGACCGGCTGTGAATCGATCAAGGTCCAGTCGATCAAGCCGTCCCTGCTTCCGCAGTGGCCAGGGCCGATCACGCTCGCCGGACTTGCGACCGACTACGCGGTCTCACTGGAGGATGAGTGTGAGGATCCTGTGGACGATCAGAAGAGCCGGACGGTCTTGGAAACCGTCGCCGATGTGTTCGCGATTCCGTGGAATCTGGCCATGGTCGTCATTGGTCCGCCTGTGATCTTGGCGACCATGCTCTATGACCAGACGACGGATTTTGAAGCGACAGAAATGAAGGTCAGCCGGTATCTCGACTCTAAGCAGTTCGGCCCACCGGCTCGGCAGACGCAGCGGATTGCTGGACAGGTGGTGGATCTGGGGCCGACTCCGTTGGTGGTGTTTGGGTGCAAGACTCCGACGTCGGCTGGTCTCCCCGTCTCGCCCACCGGGTAAGTCGGTTCCAGAGGCGCGCGAGCAGGCCGCGCGTCGGTTCCCCCTCGGTCTCAATCGGATTCCGGTACTTCTTCAACGCCTCGGTCACTGCCGATTCGATCTCCGCCTCGGTCAGCCCTAACCGCTCCCGCAGAATCCTCTCCGTCACCATGACCCTGACGAAGAGGACTGAGACCGTCCGCATCAGCGCGGTCTGACCCTCCTTCAACCGTTTCTGTTCCGCCTCGATCCGTTTCAAGGTCATAAAGATGGTCGTCTCGGCGCCTGGCATCTGGTCCCTCCTGGTTGGCTAATCCGCCGACGAGATCGCAATGTCGGCGATTGAGGAGCGCATCCTGGTAGCGTTGGACGTCCTCGGGTGTCTGAGGCTGACGGGATCTCGCCTGATCAATGACCCGCTGGGACGGCCGGCGGAAGCTCTGGGCTGCGGATCCCAGTGCCCGTGCAGTCTGGTCCGTTTCATCCAAAGCTGCGTCGACCTCGGCCAGGGCGTCCAACATCTGGCTATGGCTATCGTGGGCTGTGACCGTCTCCGGCTCTGGGGAGTCTTGGGTGCTTGAGGAGCCTGGGGTGTGCTGGGAGTTTGTTGCATCCTGTGCGACATTTTCTCTCTTTGATGCAACGCCGGTCCTCCCAAATGCAACATTTTTTTGCATTTATGCAACGTCTCCGATCATGCGGCCTTGGTCGTCGGCGTCTCCGATCCAGGAGAATAAGCCGCGGGGCTGTCATATTCATCGAGCGATTCATAGGGCGAGGTCAGCAGATCGCGAAGGCCTGACTTCCGTTCGATCCGGTCCCGGCGTTTCTTGTCCGCAATCGTATCCGTGTGGAGGTTCACGACGTCGACGTCTTCGGTCTGGCCCAACCGATGAATCCGTCCGATCCGCTGCCACCAGGTCTTCGCCGTGTGCGGATAGTCGTAGTTGAGGACCCATTTCCCGCGTTGCGCGTTCATCCCGACAGCCCCGGCATCCGAACACAGCAGAATGTCCACGGACGCCGGTCGGTCTCCACTCGGACGGAACGCTTGAATCTTTTGTGCCTTGGTCTTGGCCGAATCCGCGCCCGTAATCACCGCCACCCGATGACCTGCTTGCTCCAAGGAGTCTTTCAGCATCGAGACCGCGTCGAGGTTATGGGCGAAGATCAGGCCGGGCTTGCCGGCTTCTCGGTAGGCATGCGCCCGTTCTAGGACTTCGCGCACCTTGGCATTCTCTGTAGCCGGCGAGAGGTTGAGCACCCGGTCGAGGGCTTGGTCTCGGAGGATGCCCAGATTCTCCGAGAGTCGTGACGCGACCGCGTCATGTTGATCTGCCGCCAGCCCCTCAAAACTCTTCGGACTCAACCGTTGCAAGGAGGCGACGTCGGACCGTCCTTCCGATCGGGCGAGTCGGGCATCGCGGTAGGCCTTCATCATCCCGTCGTAGGCCGCATGCTGCTTGTCGGTCAGGGCGATGGACGCCTGAATCTGGTTGGCCTTGACACCTGGATCGACCCGCCCTGGCAACAACGAGCGCCGGAGCTCCCGCTTGAGGGTGTCTTCGACAGCCGAGGTTCGCACCCCATACTTTGCGAGGAATCCGTCTCGATCGGTGTAGCGCTGCGGGTTGACCTTGTGGAGCAGGTCATAGAGTTCGGACATGTCATTTTTCATCGGATCCGCCGATGCCGCCACGTAATAGGGCATCTGGGAATGAACGGCGTCAATCACGTTCGCAAAGAGGCTGTCCGGTTTGCCCTTCCGATTGAGGGCGTCATGGAATTCATCGCCGAAGAAATAATCAAACGAGATCCCCGCACGGTCGAGCGTCTGGCGCATCGCAATTTGGCGCTCCCCTTCGGAGAGTGTCTTGAACCGGTCCGCGGCCTGTTCTTCGGAAATGGACTGTTGTTCGGCATAGAGGTGGATCAGGTCATCGCGCAGGGCTTGATGGGTGACGACGACAAAATGATGTTGCGGATCCTTGTACGCGGCCAGCCGTTCTTCGCGGGAGGCCGCGGGTTTGCCCCACCATTGGTAGGTACCTGGTTTCAGCATGGCCGCGGCTTCTCCTCCAAACTGCCCTTGCACGATCGAGGGCACGGCGAAGATCCCGCGCCGGACCTTTCCCTCTTGATGCAAATGAGTGAACGCCCCGAGACCGATCGCGGTCTTTCCGCTCCCAGTTCCGAGTGCGAGGGCCATCCGCTTGTTGTGGGCAATGAGTTTGATCGCCCGTTGCTGGTTGACGTACCCGCCAGACATGGACATGGCCGAGCGCAGGGACACAGGTCGTTGCGGATCGAAGTTTCTCGAGACCTGTGGCAGCATCGCCGACAACTGGGATTCGGCAGTCGCGCCCAGGGTATAGCGTTCATCCGCGGCCAAGGGCGTCTCGGCTTTCTTCTCATCGGCATCCGCCAGGAACATCGTCCGCTGATTCTGGTCGGCGATCTCCGCCATCTCCCGCACACGGTCGAGTTTATCTTTGACACTGCCGGTCGCATATCGGCCTTCGACCCGATTGCGTAACCGGTCCACCATATCCCGCTGTTCGGCAAGTCGGACCTCCCGCGCCTGCGGGTCGACCGCATCGAGGTGGGCGAGGTTATTGGTCAGGACCGTCCGTCCCATCTTGAGCGGTTGCTTGTGCACCTGGCCATAGGCGCGGGAGAAGTCCCGGACAAAATCACTCTTCAACACATCCTGGATGGCTTGATAGGCATGCTCGCGGGAATGATGCAGCTCGAGGTACTTGTCCCAGGTGAGCCCCCGCTGTCGGGCCTCCTGAACAATCGTCTGTTTCTTCGTCTGCCACTCCCGCCAGTCTGGATTTTCCTGGACGCCGAAGAGTCCTTCGCTCTGTTTGGCCGGTTCGGGGCCAAGCTCCTCCAACTGGACTTGCACATCCTTCGACATTTCCTGGCTCGAGAAGCGTTCCTGGAAGACCTGGCGGAGCACGGCTTGATCCTGTGGGGTCAAATCCCCAACCTTGGTGAATGCGACCATCCGGCGTGGATCTACCGCAAGCGTCCGATGCAGGGCTTCATAGGTCTTGGGGTTCTCGACGTCGAGCCGTTGCTGATGAAGCGGGGCAGCCGCGGCTCCATACTTTGCCCGGACATAGGATTCCGCCAGCCGCTCAAAGGTCGCAGCATGCGCTTCCGCGCGAATCGGTTTGCCGTCTGCATCGTAGAGTGGGGCAATCCGTTCGATCGTGTCGAGGTAGTCGGCGCGCTTGTCGGCCGGCACGGCGCCGAGCACTTCTTCGGACCAGAGTGCCCGATAGATGTCGCCAACCGGCTCTCCATCGGCCATGCGTGCCCCGACGTAGTCACCCAGGGCCGTATCCATGCTGTCCGCGGCGTCGAGCGAAAATGGCCGGCGAAACGTAATTGCCTGTTCCGTGGGATCTGAATAGGAGGTCTTCGGACGTTGGGCAAAGCCATCGGGCAACCAGCCCTCTTCGTCATGTTCCCCCCGATAGATGGCGTCTACGGTCCGCATGTGTTCCATTTCTTCACGATCGATCGGTTTGATCAGTTTTGGCAGACCGCTCACTTGAATCGTGAGGTAGTGATTCTTCCCGTCCGAATCGATCGAATAGTCCCCCTTCGCCAGTCCGAGCGCCCGTGCCTGTTTGACGGCTGTCGCTGCCGGCAAGGCGCCGAGGGATACCTGAAGTTCTGAGACGGGCGGTTGTTTCAACGCCAGCTCGAGGGCCGCAGTTGCTTCGAGTTCACCCAGGGTCGTGCCCAAGGTAGCACGGGCCTCCGACAGCAATTCCCGACGTCGCTCATTAAGTTCCGAAGCGACCGGCAGATCTACCGGTTCATCGATCGTCCCCAGTTCGATTTCCTTGGCCTGCTGGACCAACTCTTGGGCATGCGCCGTGGCTTCGGCTGCAGCCCGTTGATGGTGCTCTTGGTGGTAGCGTTCCACCATCTGGGCGAATTCGCCGACTTTCTGTTCTCCGAGCTCCCGATGCAATGCAGCCACCAATGCTTGGGCGGTCCCCGCCGCACCCAGGACATCCACCAGGTCACGGGTGATGACATCCTGACCGGTTAAGACTTGCGACGCCCGTGTCAGGGCCGTGGTCGCACCCAGGGCGAGATGCCCTTGCAGTTGGGCGGCTCGCGACGCGGGGTCTCCCTCGCCTTCGACCGCTTGCAGAAACGACCGGGCGACATCCTGTCGGGTGCGTTCCGCAGCATCGGCCTCCAGGTCTGCGCGGATCTCGTCCACTGAGACCGGTTCGGTCTTGAGGACAAAGGCTTTCCCCTGTTCGGGTGTGCCGGTCTTGAGCCGTCCGAGTTCCTTGCGGACTGCCGCTTGTTCTTGTTTGACCTGTTTGGCCATGGCGAGGAGTGCCCCTGCCCGTTCGGGCGCCACTGGTTTGACGGGTGGTTCCGGACGGGCCAGCTTGCCGGCTTCGGTCGCGGTCTCCACCTCTTTCCGACTCGCAGCCAAGGCGTCCTGCATCGCCGACCCACGGTCTCCCTCTTCCCCTCGTTCGGCTTTCAACCTGGTCCGAATGTCAGAGATTTCAGATTCCAGATCCTCGGGACTGATCTCAGCCTTCTCTGTATAGCGTGGCGCAAACCCTAGGCCCCGATCGGGCGGATCCGGCTCTAGGTCCGTCAACCCCAATTCGGTCGGGTCATCACGATGCAGGGAGAGTTCCCCCAGTTTCGCTTCGGCTCGGGCTTCGGCATCGAGCAGCAGCCGCTCCCGCGTTTGTTTGACGACGTCCATGGCCTTACTCAACAGTTGCCGGTGATGCTGAGTCTGGGCCATCTTTTGCGCGGTCTCACTCAGGCCGGCCAGTTGATCCTCGCGCAGGTCATAATCGGTCCAGCCCGCGGCCTCTGCCACACTCTGAATCAGTTTCCGCTCGGTCTTCACTCGCTGGTCGCGCAGTTCGGTCCGTGCCGCCTGCTTGGATTTGAACGTGCCGGCCTCTTTGTCGCGCTTGGTCTGCTCGCGTTGTTCCTCACGGGAGGCCTTCGCTTTGGTGCGGGCCTGCTGCCGGTAATCTTCATTGGATTTGATGCCGGTCAGCCGCAGATAGTTCAGCGAACCCCCGGCCCCGCCAATGACATGAAAGGTCCCCGGACTGGTTTTCGACTCACGAATCATGATGGGTTGCCCTTCGGTGCCAGGCCCATGCGGATGGACCGTGATCCACCGACAATGCTCCCCTGCTGGACAGGAGGCTTTGCCGAAGAGGAGGCCGCGCCGACGTCGCCCGTGACATTGCCCGCTCTCCGGTTCTTCCTCCCCACACAAGGCGCAGCGCGGATGCCCGTTGGGATAGGTCCACTCGGCGGGACGAAACCGGTGTGGCTTCTGGGCTTCCGTGGTTTTCGCCAGTTCCCGAATCGCTGCGGACTCCTTTTCGTACTCGGGATGACGGACAGCCTTCGCCAGTGTCGGGATCTTGCTCGGCTTAAGCCGGCTGACTAGTTCATCCATGGGCCAGACATCCACCTCTCCGAGAAACCTCGGATCGTTGTAATGGTCAAGATAGGCACGGATCGCGGCCTCTTTCGAGGGAAAACCCAACATGATCTTGTCTTCGTCATATTCGGTGAACGTGGGCGCCTTGAGCTGATGAATGATGTAGGCCTCTCTCACTTCAGCCTTCGGACCGAGGAAGCAATCGATCGCTTCATTATCGGCACCGACCGTCCCGCGGATGTACCCATAGGGATGCTGCATGGTCGTCTGGCCGGCCTCGCCGCTATGCGGATCGGTCCAGTGCCGGACATCGCCCGTGTCTGTCTCAATCGAAATCGGCAGGCCAGCATAGGTCGTGCGGTAGCGAATGCTGCCACCCTTGGCCAGGATCACCAGACACAGAGGCGCCGAGACAAACCGTCCTGACTCGTGGTCGTGCACGGCCTTGGTGATGGTCTTGGTCCCGCCCCAGATCTCGGGAACAACGCGATTGAGAATGTTCTTGATGGCTTTGAATTTCTTGTCTCCGGAGAGTCCGCCAAGTTCGTGCAACTTGGAGCGCATGACATTCGCGTCTGCGGTCACCCCCGGCACCTCATCTATATAGGCATCGCGAATCACTCCCATTCGTTCATCCATGCGCCGGCTGCTGATGGCTCCCAGGATGTGCAACCGATCGGGCTTGTACGGATGGGCGAGCATCCTGGCGAAATCCGCGTTGCTCAGAGCCGCAGCCGACGAGGGAATACCGACGACGAACGGACGTCCCTCCAACAGACGGGCAATCTGTTCAAAGGCCTCATATTGATCAACCGGACCTTTCTGAAACGGCACAATCACTTCATGGCCGGCATCGAGCCATCCCATAATGGCGTCGCGATGCTGGGCCAACAGCTCGAGGGTTGCCCGCTGGTCGCCCACGACATCCGGGGCGACCAACATGAGGAGACTTCGATCGAGCCCGCCCGCCCGTTCACAGACCCGGCGCGAGAGGTTGTTGTATTTGTCGATGACCTGCGCAAAGTCCACCTGCGGACTCTCCTCTGACTGTTCGCGCATCGCGCGACGGAAGGCATTGAACGCCCCACTATCCACGAAGACCGGTTTCCCCTCGGAGATGGCCAGGGCAATGCGATCAATGCCCGCCGACGAGAGTTCCCCGATTTCCGTGCCCAAGCCTGCCGAGCTTTCGATGGCGGCCTCCATGTCACGACGTCGACTCATCCCCGAGGCATATGGGTAGGCAATGACCTGGTCCCCGCCCGTCGGTTCGCGCATGGTCAGTTCCGGTTGAGTCGGCGTCCGCTTGTCGTCATGGGGAGCGACAAAGGTCCCGTCCTTCTTCGTGTAGCCTTTGATATGCGACTTATAAATGTCTGGGTTTGCCGGATCCCACGTCCCTTCGTTCTCGACGGCTTTGATCTGCCAGGGATGCAGAGCGATCCAGACACGATGATCTGTCCACCCCATCCGGCGTCCGCCCATATGCGTCATCCCGTCAAAGCCCGCGCTTAGACACAGTTCATGGTAGTGCCGATTCAGCAGGATATTCGGATAGTCCGTGCCATCCACGGTATAGGTCCCAGTGCGAATTCCCGCCGCAATCTGTTCGAGGGCATCGGTCACTGTTCGCGCCGAGTCTTCATGCCCCCACGCGCGCAGCCGGTCCGTCGCCCGCTCACCGTTCGGATAGATCATCGGTGTCCAGCGAGTCTCGAGGGCTGAGGCCAGGCGCTCGGCGACCTCAGAAGTCAGTCGTGCATCCAGGTCGATCGGATCCTTGATTGAGAGGTAGCAGGCCTTGATTTCGGCGCCCGTGTCATACTTCGCGGCCAACTCCGCTACGAGGCGTTCTAATTTGGTCCCGCCGGCCCCGGACAAGTAATAAATGCGTCCGTGTTCGAGGAATGAGGCCGCGCGCTTGGTATAAGAGGGACTGAGATCCTTGGGGCTTAGTTCCGCTCCTTGCTCTTTCGCCATCCGCTCCAGGTCATCGAGCACGGCTTGACGCTGATCCGCCGGTACTGTCAATTTCCGAAAGGTCTTAGGATAGGACGCAATGTAGGCTGTCGCCACATCACGATTTTCAGTGAAATAAAACCCTGGACCAAAGAGGGCATGGTCCGCCGCTTTCTTGCCGGAGAAGGCACGAAACTGCTTGCCGACGGCCGTCCCGTGGAAGACCACAATCGGATGGGTTTCTTTCGGTTCGCCCGTCGTTCGATCCACAACTTTCGACGCCGCACGCGGGTTCGTCTCCCAATCCCCAAACCAGGACTTGAAGGCTGTGGAGCGAATCCCTCCTGGTTCCGGTTCTGCTTTGACATGTCGGCGTTCGGTGTGCGGCTTCACAAACGAGATCTTGCCGGATCGCTCACGTCGCGGATGGCCCTTGACCGGAATCGGCTTCGTGAAGAGCCCGAGTTGTTCAGCAGCTTTGCGCAGGACGAGCAGAAATCTCACGGCTGACTCTCTCGCTCCTCATCACAGGTCGGGCAGGACAAGGTATATCCTGAGCGGGGTTCGTCGCGATCGGCATCGCTCATGACGAGGCCGACCGCCTTTTGAACCAGGACGGTCGGTCGGAGGCCGGCTTTCATCTGTCCCCCACACCGCGCACAGGTCATGTGGCATCCCCTTTCGTAATGTAGCCATGCCAGCCGCACCCGCCTTCGAGCAGGATGGAGGGCGAGGTTGAGAGATCGCCAAAGCCCGAGCCGGACACATGCCACCGGACCGGTTGACCTTTCGAGTTATGAGTGCCTTGATGATCCAGGGCGCCACGTCCCTCGAAGGTCACTTCACAGAGGTGCGTTCCTACTGCTCCCCCGTTCGCCTTGAAGCACTGGGGACATAGGAAGTAAATGCCTTGGGCCTGATCAAGGACCTCTGCTGTGACCAGATAGGTCCGCGGTCCGGTTTCTTCCTTGGTCGGCTTGCCGCGCTCTTCCCATGTCGCGGGATCTCCGTCCACGACGTTGTAAGTTTCAATCCGATCTTCGTAACGGATGAAACGTGGTTCGAGGTCGGTCAGTCGCATGTGTGCATAATTAAATAAAGAATTAAACAAACATATATTGATATATGGCGATATCTACCAAGTGTTTTTGGTACTTCATTGCTCGACGTCCGCATCGAATAACTGGTAGGGCTCGCCATCGGGAAAGTAGCAGTCCGGACTATCCCACTCGGATTGGGCGCGATGTTTCTGTTCGTCTATGGCCAGCGCCAGGAGGTAGGCATCGGTGGTACTGGGCAGTCGCAGTTCGGCCTCGGGGTCGGTGTAGGATCCCAAGAAATACAGTTGCTCTGGGCCATAGGCATGCTGTTTTAGCATGCGCTTGACTGCCCACCAGTACACCCCAAAATGGCGATAGCGGAGAGGTTCGGCCTGCAACATCCCCAGAATCGTCGCCAAGGTCTTCGGCACGTCCGCGACGGGTCTGAGTCGTTCATCCTCTGGTTTGGCCATCAGTTAGCGCTCCCTCTTGCCTTCGTAGGGAAATGGGCGTATCTTCATGCTGTCAGGAGGTGCACCATGGACAATGAGATGACATCCTTGGATAGAGAAATGACCCCAGAAGAACACCAGCGCATCATTGTCGAACCGATGCATCAACTATACGAGGCAGTCGTCGGAACATCACCATCGCCTTCAGCACCCACTGTGCCAGCCTAGCAAATTCTTTTTCCGTAATACCCATCGCGGGTGCCCATTCCTTCGCAATCCGTGGACGATCCTTGATCCACCGATTGGCCGTCAACCCACTGGCAATCTTTTGGTCGCTCGCTCCATGCTCCTCACGCATACGACGGATAAATTCTTTGCGCGCGGTCAAGGCTTGTGTCTCATAACGACTGCCGCGCAAGTTCTCAATATGGACCATGAGTTCTTGCGTACTGAGGCCTTTTAGGTCTATTTCCCATCCTGGCTCATCAGAGCCCTTCCCTGTGTCGGGCGCCCGCATCGGTTGACTGCCCCCACGCTGTCCCATCCGACCGCGATGGCCAGGGAAACTCTTCCCAAAAAGTAGGAGCCCCACACCGGATTTCGCATAGACCGCGGCCTGGGTGCCCGTCTCGGTCTGGCGCGGGATGATCGTCGGCGCTTCCTTCGCCGCAATTATCATATCGCGTGCTCGGGTATAGCCGAATACCTCTTGCATGGCATCGCGGAAGTGTCGTTCGTCACTACGGCCGTAAGACGGTCCATACCGCTTTTCCTCTTCGACAGCCTTGCGCGTCAACCAGTCCGCCGTTTCCTCAGTCGGCAGGAGGAAGTTTGCACGGGCCGCGGCAGAGTCACGGGAATAGAGTTTGGCCACGCCTCCATATTCGGTGCGTGTCCAGAGGGCTGATCCGTCCTTATCCGAGGAAAGCTGCTTTCTCAGATGCGCCTGGATCTGTGGCTCCAACGACTGGACGATGGCCGGCGGATAGACCGTGAGGTGGGACGGCAGGCGCAAGTTCGGAATAGCCTCTTGTAGCTCGTCACGCAGGTTGATGGGCTCGACCGGCGTCAATCCGGCAGACAGGTCCTTTAACTCGAATTCGGTCGTCGGGTCCTCATAGTGCGTTTCTGGGAAGACCCCGACCGGTCGCATGCGAACCGTGTTCTTATCGAAATCCAACGAGGTCACGACCCACCGATCCGCATCGCTCGCACCGCGAATGGGGGACGTCGCATCTTTGGCGACCTGGACGGTCGAGCCTTCATAGAGCCCGACCCCCGCGGACGTCATCAGCGTGGTCTTATCCGTATCGAGCAGTTCCTTCTGCGGGAAGTGCTCGTTCTTACTCAGTTCCTCGCGCAAGCGTTGAATGCGGTAGGCCAGTTGTTGCGCACTCTGCGTGTCTTTGTTCGGCAGAGCCGCATAGTTCTTTTTGTAGCGCTGGAGCCGCATGAACGTGGTCGATGCTTCATGCTTCTTGACCGCTTGATACTTCTGCATCTGGGCATCGCGGTTCTTCTCAAACTCCGCCCGTGCCTTGTCCGGGTCCTCGGACATCATGATCATAAAATCTTCCCGACTGAGGGTGCCTTGCTCTTGGGCGAGGTTTTCGATCCGGTCGGCCCCATGCCAGAGTTGATCCTGCCAGGTGCGTTTGCCAGCAATCGTCTGGTAGCGGTACCCGTCGAAACTCTTCTTCGCCAGGTAGGTATGCACCCCGACTGCCGCCAGTTTGTTCCCCTGGCGAATGCCGCGGCCATTGCGTTGCTGGAGAGAGGCCGGCTCCCACGGGAGGTCGAGATGGTGGATGTCGCTCGTAAACTTCTGCAGGTTAACGCCCTCGCCCATGGTGGCCGTATTGCCGATCACCACCTTGAGGATGCCGTTCACATAGTCATCCGCGACACTATGTCGGGCCGCGCCATCCTTCGCCACGTCCGCATTGATAATCCCGATCTGTTCCGCCGGCACGCCGGCTGCGATCAAGCGATTGCGGATGGCCTGATGAACGAGCAGATTATCGGCGAAGACCACCTGACCACCGCGCGTCAATCCTTCCGTAATGGTCTTGACAGCCTCGTTATACTTCGGACTCACGATCGATGGATCATCCTCCCCATCGAGTAAGCCGAGATCCATCGCCGCCTTTTGCATCTTGTTCATGACCGAGAAGATATGGGCATCGCCCGTGGACTTGGCATCGGCGTTCTCTAGGGCCTCCCGCAATTCGGCATAGACCGCCTGCTGCTGGGGCGTCATCTCCACATAATGTTCGTGAATCTGTTTCTCCGGGAGTTGGAGCCCGACATCCTCGGCGGTCTTGCGGTAAATGTAGCGCCCCATGATCGAGCGCAATTCGTTCATGTTCTTAAACCCGGTCACGACCGACATAGTCTGGACCGTATTGTCCGTGTCCAAGACCTGTCGCTGATCCATCTCGACGTACCGATCGATGAACTCCTCTTGGTTGCGGATCCCGCGCTGGACAAAGATTTCCGGCGCAATGTGGTTGAGCATCGAATAGACTTCGAGCGGACTGTTTTTGGTCGGCGTCGCCGTCAGGAAGTAGACCCCGCGGTTATGGTTATGCTCCCGCACGTACCGCGACTTGTGCTGCATGTCGAGCGCTCGCTTGGCAAACCCTGACCCGCCGAGATATTTGGGTGTCCCCCCCTGCCGGCCTCTGGCCTCGAACAGATTCTTGTAACCGTGCGCCTCATCGCAGACGAGGCAATCGACGCCCAGGTCGTTCCAATAAATGGCATTGGTCCGCTTCCGAAAGTCCTTCTCGGCCATCGCCTGCTTGTAGGCCGTGCGGATTTCATTCATGTGCCGGCTGCCGGCCTCATCCAGCTTGTCGCCGCGCTTGACCCAGAAGTCCTCCTCGACATATTGGCCACGGACCAAGGGGTCGAGTTGGATATCGTTGAACGCCGGCTGCGTCATCAGGACGAAATCATAGGAACCCTGAATCAGTTGGTGCAGTTTGGTATCGCGTTCGGCCTTGGTATCAGGGCGCCCTTTCATCTTGCCGTCCTTGCCCTTGGTGAAGGTCTCACCGATGATCAGGACATTCGAGCCAGGGAGAAACGCGTCGATCTCGCTCAACCAATTGGCGTCCACCGATTTCGGCACGACGATGACCGCGCGCTTGGCTTCCCCACGTTGCTTGAGGGTCTTGATGATGGCGAGCGAGCCCGCGGTTTTGCCCAGTCCGACGTCATAGGCAATGATGCCTTTCCCCTCCTCGACCGACCACCGGACCATCGGATGCTGGTACCCATTCAGCGACCGCTCAGGATTCCACCCAGGGATCTCCACCGTGGCATCGCCATAGCGCTTCGGGCGGTATCCGTTATAGAGCCTGTTGTAGAGGTCTTCGACCGCGGACCGATGGGGCGAGGTCGCGACCCAGGCTGCAAACTCTTGCTCCAGGTCTGGAATCTTCTTCCAGTCCTCCTCGGTCATGCGCAGCCGGTTCAGGTACTTGTCATAGATTTTGTCGAGCCAGCCGTTGCCCTTGATGATGATGCTGTAAATACTGTCCTTGAATTCGACTTTGACCGTGGCTGGCCTCGTCTGGTCGCCAAACTTCGAGAGCCTGGTATTGAGGTAGTCGGCCAGGACCTCGGTCGGAATCCAGCCGGATCGGAGACTGATTTCGACGTCTTCGATCGATTTGGGCGCCAAGGTCTCGTTGAGCCAGGCAACTTGTTGCTCCAGTTTGTGCCGGACCGGATTGGCCGTCTCGAGCCTGGGTATCAGCGAGGCCATGGCATCGCGCTTCGGATAAAGGTCGCCGGCCAGCAGGTCTTCGCGTGAACCCCAGAACTTGCCGTCGAGACTGACCGCGTACTGATCGGACGCATAGAGTCGTTGCCGAATCTCGTTGGCGATCTCTTCGGCGGTCTTCCCTCGGGCGCCGGTCCAATTCACCCCAATATCCTCAACCGTGAACTGTCGGCCATCGCCGGCCAGGAGGTGCTTCATCACCGCGTCGAAATCGGTCGTATCCAGTCCCGCCGCTTCCGCAGTATTGACCTTTCCTTCGAGGAGAGGCGAGAGCTTCCCATTGCCGTCCACTGCCGCGAGCAAGGGCAAGAATCGCGGATCCCTCTGGGCCATGGCTCCCAGGACCTTATCGCCGGCAGGAATGCCGTATTGCTGGACATAGGCCAGAACTTCCTCACGCAGAGCCGCCACGTTGACGGGTGTGCCCTTCTGGGAGAAGTCCGCCGCGTTTTTGATGCGTTCGGCCAGATCCAGGGCCGTGCCTTCTTTGCTCTCGGGTGTGTACTGGACACCGGGCCCAATGTCCTGTGCCCGATGCCAGCGACGCGGCTCCCCCTGAAGGATATAGAGCACGCCATTTATCATCTTGGTCGTACCGATGGGCAGGTCAGGATAGGGATTGCGACGGGCAGCGCCCTGCACCTTTTTGGCCAGATCTGGTCGGTCCTTGATGTGGTCGAGCACTTGGTCGAGTGTCAGGTCCGACCGCTCGGGGCTGATCGGCATTGTCGCCAGTGCTTGCGGGATACCTTCCATCGAGCCTGTGACATCGAGTCCGCCACGCCAGTTGGTGCCGACCGTGCCATGGACCGCCCCGCGCGGGTCGTCGAGAATCTTCCCATCCATCCACGCTTGGTCCCAGACACCGAGGCCTTGCAGGTCTTTCTTCTCGAGCTGTCCGAGGGCGCCGGCCACGTCTTGCGCACGTTTGCGCAGGACGAGAATATCGGTGACGACGCCGGTCCCCGCATGGGCAAAGGCCGAGTTCGGCATCCGATGACAGGCGAGCACTTCGGATTTGGCGAGAAGCCGTTGACGAAAACTCCGGCTGCTGGGATTGGTCGCAATCCCATGTGGAATGACCATGCAGACCGCGCCTCCGTCCTTCGTCTTGTCCAGGGCCGTGTCGAGAAAGTATTCCTCTGCCGCGCCGAGCTCCGGCTTGTCTTGGGCGACGAGATCCCCACGCAGCCCGAAGGGAGGATTGCCGATGACCGCGTCATACTTCTCGGGGATGGCCGTGACGAATCCTTCGAGCGGCAGATTGACCACCTGGTCGTCAGGATGGAGGGCCTGATTGATGCTGGACGACGTCTCATCGTATTCGACCGCCGTCATCTGGATGCCCTGCGGCTTGGTCTCTTGAAACACGCCGGTCCCCGCTGACGGTTCGAGGACATGGCCGGTCTTGAGCCCAAGTCTGGCCAGGACGTTCCACATGGCTGCAGCCACGGGTGTCGGGGTGTAATACTCGTTGAGGGAATCACCGACGCCGCCTTGCCCCGAATACTTGGCCAGGATCGATCGATCGGGGTTCCGCTCGGACAATTCTTCGAGGGCTGCGGTATTAGCCTTCTTCCGTTTCGATGGTGTCCAGTCCGGCTGGGCTCCAAACTCCGGCAATGCCTCAAGAAGCTTCTCGAACGGCTGGCTGTAGTTCAGGTTTTTCGATTGATCGATCTTCTTGGTTTTCCTCGGCTTCTCCTCTTTTGGTGAGGCCGACTCTGGCGGTTTGTCGAACGGCTCATCTTTCTCGTTCACTGAACGAGAATTCTCTTGATCTTCTGCCGGTTTGGATGGTGCGACTTCCTCTTTTTCCTCAGGCTTTGAGAGTGAGGGCGTCGCCGCTTTGGGCTTGGTCCGCCTGGGTTTATCCAGGATCGAGAACAACCCCAGTTGTGGCACCTCAGACGGCGCCGCCGCGGCCGGTCGTTCAGGTGTGGTCGGTTTGGGTTTGGCCGAAGGTCGCTTGTCGTAGTGGAGCGGCACATAGGTCCCGGCCTGTGTGTAATACCCTTCGACCTTCGTTTTCAGGAGGAGCACTAACCGTTTGATCATCTTGGCCTTCCCCCGCAACCCTTAGAGACAAATTGGAGAAAGTTTATAAAATCTCAGATTTTGGTGATAAATCCCGAACTGGCTGGCCTTGCCGTCAAGCATGAAGGGTCAAGTTGCCAAATTGAGCAATTTGCATATTTCGCCTATTTCTCGGTTTGGCATGTAAATGACAATGTGAAGATGTCCTTCACCTCTGCACATTTGGACTTATTCATGGCTTCCCGACTTCGGCAACCATCCAGGCGTGATGCTCCCATGGTCCGAGCCATACACTCCCGTCAGGTGAGTTCCTCCACAGCAGCTTTTCAATCCGCTCCCACGGCACGCCATAGACTTGCCCACTGAGCCGGCGTAGGACGGTGAGTTTCACGCCAGGGTGCTCCTTCTCCCAAAACTCCAAGTTGCTGACCAGGTTGGTGACCAGGTCATCGAATCCGATGGACGAGCCCACTGGCGCGTTGGGAGGCAGGCCTTGTGGAATGTTAGCGACCGGATCACCACCATTGGCGATGGCGACGCCTCGATATGGTCGCAAGGGCGTGCCAATTTCGATAACCGGCTTGAGCGCATCGAGTCCGACCACCGACAGTGCTTTGACTGGGTTGAAGATGGAGAGCAGGCTGGTTCCCAGACCAGCACGCAGGAAGGCGCGTCGGTTCATCCCTGCACCTCTTGGAGTGCACGGTCGAGGCGTTCGATTTTGGTCAGGTGGTCGAGCCGTGAGGCCAGGAGTTCCCCACGGATGGCCGGCTCGATCTCCGGCGATTGCAGATTGATGTCGAGGAGCGAGACTGCTTTTACGAGGTCGGCGCGGACGGAGTGGGCACGGGCGAGGATGGGACTGGGGTCTGGCCGGCTTTCGCCAGGGTGTCGAGCATGCGATCCATGCGTCCGTCTTCCATTTCTCCGAATTTCTGGGAGACCTGGGTAACGAGCGGATTGGAGGAGGAGGCCGCGACCGTGGGCTTTCCCAAAGAGGTCGCTGCCCGGACGTTCCCGCCGGCCGGCTTCCCGAGGAGCAGGCCGCGAAGTTTGCGAAGTTTGCTCCGTATCATTGTCGTATCGCCTCCAGTGGGTTACCCGAGGATCATCACGTAATTCAGTATAGGTCTGCTCTGGCAGTCCGTCAACGTCCTTGGCGATATATGTTGGAGGGACAAATCGTCCTTTCCGTCGAAACCGATCCACCGCCCGTGCACAGGCCTTTTCGATAGGCAAATGGGCATACATGAGGCTGATTTCATAGCCCTGCTGGTACAGTCCACCTATCAGGTTCCGTACCTTGTTGGTGTTTTTCCCCACAATATCGAGGCAGATGTGATGCCCTGCTTGCATGGCCTGACTAAAGAGCAAGCCTTCGGCAATATGGCTGGATTCCTCATGCACCATGGCCGCGTTCCCGCCCGTATATTCCGGTAGCTTTTCCTTCACGTCGTCGGCATTGATCACGGTGAATTCGACGCCCAATTCCTGGGCCGCGGGCTGGAATGTCGTCGTCTTCCCCGAGGCCGGCGCCCCGATCAAAATGACCGCATGCCGAGGCTGATTGGCTTCGGCCACGGCTCGAGGATTCAGCAGGCTCGCGACAATAGACTCATGCAGTCGTGCCCGTTCTGGGCTATAGCTGCCATCCGCCTGCCAGTAAATCGTATTCGTGGGCGTGCCTTCGAGGGCCGCACGATAGGCCGCTTGGATGTCCGGCTCTTCGTTGATGGCGGTCAGCCAGGCGTCAAGCTCTTCCGGTCTCTGAGGGGGAGGAGTCGGACGAAACTGCGGTTGTGCCGGCGTGTGCGCCGAGAGATCCTGGTCCTCTTGTTTCGGCTTGCGCTCATCGCGCTGACTCCAGGCTGCGCGTTGACGAGGGTGTTTCATCTGGGCTCGGGCTGACTGGCGCTTGTCGTCGTGCTCCTGGACGGTCGTCGTTCGCCCAGTGCGCGGGTCGGTCCGCTGATAGGTCTTGATATGCGCCTTCGCCAGGATCCAGCCGACGACCGACTTGAAGAGATTGGCTTGCTCGCCCTGCTTGTATTTCGGTCGCTTCTCCGCTTTCGGCCGTGCCGGCGCCGGTTTTGGTCCTTCGATCTGGGCCGGTTGTTGTTCGGTGGCGGTCGAGGACCCGCCGTTGATCATGTCGTATTCCTGTTGTACGCCTTCGAGCCATTGCTGGTAGAAATCAATCCGTTCGCCGTCGAGGACCTTGCGGACCTTCATGTCTTCGATAAATTCGCTCAGGTTCTCCATCCCCTCTTGGAGCACGGCGAGTTTGGCCTTCTTCGAGCGGGCCTCCTGGTATTGCCGCTGAAACTCCTGCATCTCGCCGGCAAACTTCCGCTCGATGGTCTTGGCGTCCTCAGCCGGCTCGGATTTCGGTTGTGCCGGCTCCTTGAATGTCTCCATGTTCCGTTGATAAACATCGCGGATCTCACCGGCATACTGCCGCTCTTGTTCCTTCAGCTTGGATTTTCCCTGCGGATCCCAGCCGGCTTCGACCTGTGGTCCCGGTGAGGACGTGGCGGCTTCATACTCGGGTAAGGTATCCGCGACGACCTGGCCCTTGTCTGGCGAAAACTTCATGAGGATGTCGCGGAAGCGCGTCCGAAATTCCTCATACTTCGGTTTATCCAGCGTCCCGCGTTGCACCATGGCGACCAGTTCAGCCTTGACCCCGTCCGCCGCTTCCCACAGTTGTTTCTCATCCTTGGTATGCATATAGGACATATATTTGCCGCGGACGAACGAGACGAGATCGCCGAGGTCCGGCGAGGAGGATTCAGCCGGCTTCGGACTGGTCTCAGGCTTCGGCTTCGATGGCCGATCATGTCCGAGCAAGATTCCGAGCGCGCGATTCTGTTTCCTGTTCTTTCCCGTCGGTGTGATGTTGTGATGAAAGCCGGTGGTCTGGTCGAGTGGCGTCGTTTCGTCACCCTCCTCACCCTTGGCCGGCCTTGCGGTCATCGCCTCGTCACGAAAATACTGCTCGCGTTCATTTCGTTCCTTATCTCGTTCGGCAAAGATCCCGCGGATGCCGCCGGCCGCAGCGCTCATCGAGGAGACATCATCGGTCGGTCGCTTGATCCGCCGATCCTCATGCGCCGGCACATGGACCGGTTTCCCCGTGCGCGGATCATGCCGGTCATAGTCTTTGACGTGGGCTTTGCCGAAGACGATGGCTTTCGCCGCTGTGATCGTCCCGCCCATCTTTTTATAGATCTCGGTCACGATCGGCCACAGGTCCTCCTCCGCCTTGTCCGGATAGGACTGTTGGGCCGCGGCCTTGGCCTTCTCCCAGAGGTCATGATCTTTCACCCAAGCTGGCATTGGTCTCCCCTATGGCGCATTGATTCGGAAGACATGGACAATCGGATAGGCGTCTCCCGAATAGTAGGCCGTGGTCTGGGTCACATAGAACGTATCCACGCCGTCGAAGGCCACGCCTCCGAGCGCACACCCATCCGGGCAGTGCCAGAGATAGCTGCTGATATCGAGGGACCAGATTGGAGTGACCTTTGAAATCGTCCCATTGACGAATTTCGCGATATCGGCGGGGTCGTAGGCGACAATCTCCCCATGGTGTTTGCAGGTGTGGAAGCCGTGCGGATATTCGCAATCCTGGAAGGCCGCAGGCGTCGTGATGGTGAAATGCCCGCCTCCGGATGTGTTGACGACTTCGCCATTTTGGAAGCCCATTGGGAAAAATTGGCCTTCTCCCGTAAATTCCAGCACGACATAATTGGTGGTCACATGCACGACATTGGCAACGAATCCAGAGTTTGCCCCAGTCGCCGTGCCTGAAATGGTGCCGCTCTTGCCCATGACGGCATGGGCGGACCGCGCCATGCCATAGTAGGTTTGCATACCGAGATCGGTAATCTCGGGGACTGCGGCCTTGATCCCGTCCGACTTCTGCCCGACAAAGAGGAGCGCGCTCGTGCCGCCGATGTTCTCCGGCCAGAGCCCGCCATTCCACATATCGTCGCCTTGATAGGTATCGCTGATCTGGCTGCCTTCGTAGTATTGCGGTCCCCAGTATGGCGTGTAGTAGAAGGCATTGGCCTTCATATTTCCGTAGAACAAGGCATTCACGTTGGCGAGTGCGGATCCGTTCGTCGGCGGGGTATCCGTCGTGCCAGGACTGACTAGCCAGCCGCCCGGTCCCATGGAGGCACAGAGCGCATTCTGACGGTTCCTCCAGACCATGAGGTATTTCCCGTTGGTCGACGAATGACTCGCGTCATCTGCCCACGAATGCGGGACGTTCAAGAAACTTCGTCCGGTAAACCCACTCGCGATCCCGCTCAAGGTCCAGAGTCCGGATGCGGTCGACGCCGTCATGTTCGTGCCGGACCAGCCAAATCCATGCGCGGGTTCGTCGCAGCCCGCGACGTTGTACGATTGCCAACCGAAGAACCAGACCTTGCCCGCAGACTGTGACCCGTTCGCCGGCACATAATGGACGGAGACATTTCCCTGGCCATCCGCCGTATTCAGGCCATCCGTGATATCCGAGAAGCTCTGCAGCGTCGTCACGGCATGAAGGTCACTAGGAAGCTGACCGGCGCTAATGACAGGGGTACACAGACTCACTTCACTTATTTGTTTTTGATAGACGTGCCCATTCCCAAATAGGGAGCCCGCGCCACCATTGCCGCCTGGAAAGAAGGTGATAGAATCCCCTCCATAACCCCAGGAAGAGGAGCCGACTGCCCCCTCTGGAAATTTACAGGCGCCCAGATATTCCACTTGTGAGGACTGGATTGGGGTCGTGCCCCCTCCGCCGCCGCCTCCACCGCCTGTGTTCATTGAGAACGGGGCAAACTTGTCCATTCCGAGAGCCGGCAGCGCCCACAGCAGCACGAAGAGTGAGAGTAGGAGACGGGCCGGTTTCATCCCAATATCCTCCCGCCCCGACGCACGGGGCCTTGATCTCCACCTGACGGTGCGCCACCCTTGAACGTCGCGATCCGTGCGGACATCGAATTCGAGGCTGTCACGGTTTCCGTTGGATTGATGGCTGCCGCCGAGGTTTGAATTTTGTACGCAATGACATTGCCGAACGTGGTGTTAAAGATGGCGGGTTGGTGCTCGGCCACGGTCATGCCCGAGTCGATCGACGAATGATCGGCATTGGACTGGGAATCCATCCCAATCCCCATGACGATCAATTCATTGTCTTGGGAGGGCGTGACGCTTCCAGGCTGAATCGTCGTTGACGCTGCCGTCGTGCCGTTCTCTTGATCAAAGGGAGAGGTCAACGCCCCGCTCAACGCAATGGCCGTCAGCCCGTGATAGACCTGACCACCGCTAAAGGTGTGCCCAGATCCCACAGTCGGATTGAAGCAGTAGAACAAGCGGGTAAATGCCTGCGCGATACTTACAGTCAATGGCGTCCATGTGTTGCCCTTGCTGTCACTGATCCCGCTCCCCTGTTCACCGACAAGCCCTGACAAGCAGACGACAATGAGATTTGCGCCTGTCGAATCCATGGCCGCGGTCGTGCCCGATCCTTTGCAACTGGCGAGCAGGGCAAAGCCCGCGGCCTGTGCGATCGGTGGACGGACCAAGATCCCCGCGGCGTTCAAGACCCAGGCGCCCCCGACAACCGCTCCCGCTTTGAGAAATTGCCGCCGCGTCATCATTACAGTGCCCTCCGATAGGTGATCTCCATGCCGACCAACCTGGCCGTGGCCGCGAGATCGTCACTGCCATTGGCGGAATCACGGAAGACCTTGATGTGCATGAGTTCACCCGCCGCACAACCAGTAATGGTCACACCGGTAATGCTCGCGTCATTGAGTTGATTGGTCGTGCCCTTGGCCGCATCTGTCACGGTCGAGGCTGTGTTGAAGGACGGGTCATCGGTCTCGGCATCGGCAACGCAGATTGTCGCGACCTGCCAGACGACGCTTCCAGACGTCGCGCTGGTCAACCAGACCAGTTTCGCGTCAACAGTGCTGGTGAAGTCTGATGGTAGTTTCAGATGGGCTTGTGCGGAGAGATTCGCGCTGTCGGCAAAGTCCAAGACTCCCATCTGGGTGTTGGTCCCGGTCTTACACGCCGGCACAGCCGCATTGGAGGTAGGCAGATCAAATCCAGGAGCCGCCGTCGCATTGTTGCAACCGCCGGCCGCAAACCAGACTTTGACCGGCAGCACATAGGCCGACAATGTGTTCGAGCTGGGATCGTATTTGACGACACCATTGGGCAAGGTCTTGCCCTGGAATGCCGACCCATTGCCCACCGCGATCGTGTCATCGTCAGGAGACAGTGGCGTGCCCACATTCGTCATGTTCGGGAACTGGGAGCTGCAATCGTTCGTGCAGGTCACATGCGCGCCAGACAAATCCGCGGACCCGGCCGGCACGGTAAAGCCACCAGTCCCATCCAGATACTTTGTGGCATCGTTCGGGAGTTTCGGGGCCAAGCCATGCTTGATCGTCGAGACGTTCGCGGTCGTGACATCGGAGAAGCTGAGATTGCTTTCGGAGACCGCGGTCAGGACGCTATTCCCGCCGACCTGGAATGACCCTGAGGACAGATTAATCGTCCCATTGCCGAGGGTGAAGACCGTATCGGTTCCGCTCACGTTGAAGGTGATCGTGAACGAGGCATTGGAGCCATCCTGGATGGTGAGGTTCCCGGTCGCCGCAGCCAGGGCCGACAAGACCTGAGCCGCGGTCACCGTGGTCAGATAGTCGGTGCCGGGCGTCGCCGTCGACGGGGTACAGGTCGAGGACGCAATCGTGCATTTCACCAATCCCGTGGAGAGCGCTCCCAGATTGACCGCATTCGTCGGCGCATTGGTGGATTTCGAGACCAGGTAGAACCCATTGGCATCAGCGCCAGATCCGCCCGAGCCAATGCAGTTCGCCCAGGCGCCGTTCTCGTAGCAGCGAAACTTGTTGGACGTGGAATTGTAATACATGTCCCCGTTGACGCCGCTGGACGGATCGGCAGTATGGGCGCCGAGATTGAAGCCGGCATTGGTCCCGTTCGGATTGAACGTCTGCTTGACGCCATCGGCCCAGGAATTGGACGACCCGGTCACGGCGATCGAGCTATCCACGTAGGAGGCCGTGATCGTCGTACACGTGCCGCCGCCGATCGCGCTCAGGGCGCGCAGCAGTTGGTTCACACAGGAGGTCCCCGTGTAGAGCGACAGGCTTTGGTTGGTGGAGATGAGCACGCCGGTTCCGGTCGGGAGCGGAACTTGTGCCCCGCCAGATCCGCCGAAGCCGCCGAAGACTTGGGCCTGGGCCTTCGAGCTTATCGAGTCGAAGGTATCGAACGCACAGAACAGGGCGAGCGTGAGGAGCAAGCTGGCAATCCAGCGCGAGCGAAAGAGCTTGGCCATGATCGAATCCTCATGGCACCTCCCTGCGTGCGTGAGCCCTCTCCGAGAACGCGTCAGGACCGGAAGGCGCCGGTCCGTTCGGAGGCCAGCCTAGACGCGTCGCACTGCCTATCGACTGATCCGACCGCCGCCCGTCTGATGCATGGCGAAGACCCTGACCGTCGCGGTCTCGCCAGTCGCCGTAATCATCGCCACGCCCGAGCACCTGACGGCAATCGGGATATTCTCATTCGGTTTGAGTTTGAAGTTGTCGGTCGTCGCCGTATCCTTCCCGAACGCGATAAAGGCATCGTTCGGGCCGATATTGATGAACAGGACCGAGCCGGAGATGAAGCCAAATTCGACTGGCGTCCCGTTCTCGTCGACCGTGACCTCGGCGTAAAACTCGCTGATATTGTCTTTCTTCATCGTCTCCTCACTTGGTTAGGCAGCCTGAAGCCCAGGCACCGCGCGTACCCAGTTGCAGCGACACTCGGGATGCGCGGGAATGACCGGTGTGACCAGTTCGTCGTCCGTCCGATCGACCAACCCGTGCTCCGTCCGTTTCCGTTTGGCGATCGCGCGGCCCATGTTCATCGCGAGTTTGCCAGGCCAGATTTCGGTCTCGGGATCCTTGTCTACTTTCGAGGCCGAGACCACCAGGAAAATCTTGAGATGTTGCGACCGGCAGTAGCGACAGGCGCCCGGATGCGCCAGCCATTGCAACTTCTCCCCGATCGGCGTGGCCGCGACCCGTCCATCACTCGCGTTGATCGAGGTTTCCGACACGGCCAGCCGGCGCCAATCCCGGTCGAGGTCTTGAAACGTGTCCTGAAGCGTTTGCTGGAGCCGTGGATGCTGGAGGCCTTGCCGATGCTGGACCAGGCGTTCCCGTTCGGCGTCGAGAATCACCCGTTGCAAGCGAGATCTCGTTGCCGCCGTGATATCCGTCACATGCCGAGCCGCTTGGGCCTGCGCCAGATCGAGACGCGCGGTATCCTCAGCCGTCAATTGCCAGTCGTTGACCTGGGCTTGTTGCAGACTGCCAGGGAGCGAGGCGACGGCAATCTGCGCTTCCTCCGGCGTGGGCGCTACGATGCGATGCCGCAGCATGCCGGCCACGTATTGTTTGACCGCCTGCCGTTGTGCGAGGCCGATGGCCGCTTTCTCGGGGAGATGCCGTTTCAGCCAGCAGTCAATCACTTGCAAATAGATCGTGAACGGCAAGGAGCCCGGTTCGGCCCCGCGGATGCGTCGCTCCAAGTCCTGACAGGGATCGTCGGCCGGCAAGGCCTTGGTCATCATTGGCCAATCCCCGAAGAACGCACGCGAGGCCTCCTGTTCGATCAGTCCCAGCCGGCGCACCATCCACTCAGTGGACAGGTCTTCGACCTCGGCCAGAATCGGATCGGTCGGGTGCCGTTCCCAGAGGATTGAGGCCTCGACGGACTTACACAGGAATTCGACCGCGGCGTTGGCCGCGTCGGGATTGACCTCTCGCGCGTCAATCAGCATCGACTTTTGACCCGTCCTTCCCGTCTGAGCCGGTCCGCAATCTTGTCTCCCAGATCCTTGATCCACTGGATCATCTCGACGAATTCTTCATAGTTGCCGTGATCGATTGACCGATCCGCCAATTTGATGATGATGCCGGCCTCTGTCGCTTCATCCACAGTGCAGACACCGAAGACTGCTGCGGACATCTCGGCATAGAGCTTCCACGCGTAAATCCAGGACTCGACCGCCAACTCCCGTTCATGGTCCTTATGGTTGCGGCACGGACACGCCATGACGTCCCTTCCAATGCGCGATCCGCGCGCTTGCGATGGTCACGAACTCAGCCTCCCGTTCGATGCCGACAAACCCATACCCGAGCGGCACACAGGCACAGCCGGTCGATCCCGAGCCCATGAAGGGATCGAGAATCAGGCCATGGGGGGGGGTAATCAGCCGACAGAGCCAGGCACACAGGTCAATCGGCTTCACGGTCGGGTGATAGTTCTGTGCGGCCTTGTGGGTACCAGGCGCTTGAAAGCTGCCTGGATTCTGATCACCTGACGACCAGTGCAGCGGCTTTTCCTCAAAGCCATCGAGCCCGGCATTGCGTTCTGAGCGTGAGCTCTTTGAACAGTAAAAGAAGCGCGAGGCCCCGCCCTGGTCGGCACCACGAGCCGGGGTGCATGCCTGTTGGCCCTGAAACTCCGCATATACGTTCTTGAACTTGGCCGAGCTACGACGCGTCGGATTCGCCCCGCTCTTGAGCGTCCCGCTCTGTGCATCGAGGACCGAGGCCGAGACTTCATCGAGAATGAGATTGGCCGGCCAGCGTCCGAGCGGATGCGCCTCCGACCGGTACCCAGGATTCTCGGGTGAGCCGTTGAAGGTCGATCGACAGGTTTCTTGCGAGGAGCCCCAGACCCCGTCTCCCTTCGCGCCTTCGATACGAGACCCGTCAATGTTCAAGGCACCGACGCCCCAGCGACCGATGTTCAGTTCGAGCGTGGGTTCGGACAGCGGCCTCCGGGCGAGCACAATCGGTTCCCACGCCGGCTTGAGGCCCGTGCCCCAGCCGTTCCAGTCCCCGTCCAGGTTGCGAGACTTCGGCATCCCCTGGCCGTAGATCCACATGAGCAGGTCGCGAATTTCAAACCCAGCATCCTCGATCGCACAGATCATCCGGTGCGCCGTTCGCGTCCCGCCGAAGGCCACGAGGTGCGCGCCTGGCTTGAGCACGTGGTAGACCTGGAGCCAGAAGGACGGATCAAAGGCAATCCCGCTCGCGTCCCACCGTTGCCCCATAAACCCCCGTCCCTCTCGTGCTGGCAGATCGAAGAGCGCTTCCTGCTTGGACTGGTCTTGTCCGTCGGTGCGCAGGTCATAAGGCGGATCGGTCACACAGGCATCGAACGAAAACGGCGCCAACGTGGCCAGGACCGCGCGGGAGCACCCGTGTAATAGGCGTTCACTCATCTCGGGCGTCCCTCCGGAAGTTCCATTTCCTGCCCATCTCCGGGATCCGGTAATCCCGCCGGTCGAATGGGGTGTCGCATCTGTGGCAGTGCTTGGATTTCTTGCTCAGGATCAACCCAGCAAATGACCGTACTCGGCTGGAGAAAATTGATCGTGGTCAGGGCGAGAAAGACATGGACCTGCTTATCAATCCCCAATTGCCGATGAATCGCCCAGTAGCCTTTCTCTTTACCCGTACACTGCGGAAATCCTGGCGTCAGATAGGGATTGCCTGCCGCAGCCGGCAGCGCAGATGACAGAAGCAGTAAAGCTAGCAAACGTCGCATGAGTCGCGTGCGTGGCATGATGATCATCCGACTAACAGGATCTCCGCTTCGAGCGCCTTGCGAACCATTGTTGACGGCTCTTCCAGCCGGTCGCGTGCTGCCTGTTCCGGTTGATTCATCGGTGCAGCCGGGGCCGTTTCGTTCTCCCGGTCACCGCTCTCCGTCGCCTGTGGCGGTTTCTCTTTGTTCACGGGTTTCCGATCCCCCGAGTCGGTGACATTGGGCGCCGGTTCCTCACCGGGTTTTCCTGGCTGTCCGCCCATGGCTGCCTGTTGTTCGGCCATCCACGCTTGCTGCAAGACCGGATTCAACGGCGCATCGCCCCAGGTGCCTTTGGCCTTCTCGCGGCCTTCCTTCTCTCGAAGTTCGTTGACCGTGGACGTCATCTTGTCCACTTCCTGTTCCCACTTCTGGTCGTAGGGATGTAGGCCCTCGAAGCGAAAGACAAAGTCCGGATCGATCCGCCCGAGGATGTGATCCGTCATGCCCGACTCCAGGAAGTTCATCAGCGGTTCGAGGCCGGTATCACGGGCATCGGCCAGGCGTTCGGCCATGTCCGAGCCCGAGAGCGAGGAGCGTCCTGCGTGAAAGCCTTCCGTGTAGATTTCTGCCGGATCACAGCCATAGATCGAACAGACGACCGAGGTCAGGAAGGTCATCCACTTGGCAAAGTGCATTTCATTGAATTCGACATCGAACTTCTCGAAATGGGCGCCCGACTCTTTGTTCTCCGAGGCCATGACCGGCAGCGCCCATTTGTTGTTGACACCGCGGACCAGCGCATTCCATTGCTGCTTGAAGAACGTCAGCTCATCCGCGGAGAAGTTGCCGAAGACGGTGAGCATGCCCTTGGGAATGCTGTTCGTGTCGAAGCCCCGGAGGTTGTAAGTGATGGCGTTCAGATAGCCCGTGATGATCTTGATGATCATTTCGGGAGGCGCATACCCATAGCCGCAGGCGCGGACATCACTCCGCGGATTCATCACCAGGTAGGACATCTCTCGCGCGCTAAAGGCCGCTTCGGGCATGCCGTTGACGATCTGGACATATTCGATCTGATCATCCCCGTTATAGCCTTCTTCACTCGCGAGAAAGACCGTGGCCGCGTCCACCGCGTAGTAGCCGTCCAGTTGCCGGCCAAACCTCTTTTCCGTCAGTTCGATCGTCCAGGCGTCGAGGGTGAGAATGTCCCGAATGGTCTTGCCCATGAACGTCATCAGGTCCTCGCGGCCGAGCCGGCGCTTTTTAATCGGGTCGCGTTCCCAGCCCGAGTGGAGGACCAATTGCTCCAACGCCTTTTCTTTGTCGTTCTGTTTGTAATAGCCGGTGTCCGGCGCATCGCATTGTCGAATGACAAACCGGACGTCCCGTCCACGCTCACACGTGCGGAGAAACCGACTGACCGTCCGAATCCGACGCAAGATAATCGCGTTGATGCACGGGGTATTCGCGACCACGGCGCGCAGGGCTTCAGCGCCGAAGGCGGACGGCCGTAACCGGTAGGAGCCGCGGAAATGTCCGGTCTCATCCACGTAGATGGCTTTGCGCTCGACTGACTTCCCGCTGGACGTGGGCAGTCCGCCATTGCTCTGAGAGAGCCCAGTGCTCTGCGGTTGGACCCAGGCCTTGGTCATCGCCTGCTCTTCGTACAGCGCCAAGAACCGTTCGGCCAACCGATCCACGTCTGACTTTGCCGGCAGTTGTGAGCGGGTCGGGGCCATGGCCAGCTCGAGTTCTTGCCTCGCGTTCAGCCGTTCACGGATGGGCGCCTGCGGATGGTGTGAGAGTTGATAGAGGCTTTCTGGGTTCATTGGACTTCCTGTAAGAGCGTGGGGTACGCCGGGTCATGGTCGCCCACGAGCAAGGACATCGGGCAATAGGGCAACCGATGTTCGTAGCCGTCACACCACACCATGGAGGCCGTGAGCTTCATGAACGAGCGTCGCGACAATCCGCCGTTCCTGCATGTTTTGAAGACGCCATGCCAATGACCGCGGAAGCCATGCAGCCTAGACATCCTCTTTCCCCTTCGGATAGAAGCCGCCGCAATCGGCGACCGGCATCGACGCGTCCGTGGTAAAGCCGAATTCCTCACACTTCTTATTCGCGGTCAGAAAGTGTTTGCAGTCGCCGCAGGTCAGTCCCTTGTTCGGCGTAGACCGTTCGAGCAGGAGGCCGGCCCGTTGCCGGAACTGGGCTTTATCCCCGATTTGGTTCTCCGTCAGTTTCGGGTTCTCTTTGCGGATCTCCTCGACCGTGTCTGGTTTGGCCTCGGGAACCCACAGTTTGGTGGATCCCGAATCGCGGGACGCCGCGATCGCGAAATAGGTGAACGCGTGGACGAAGTGTGGATCGATCGCGATGTTCTCCCAAACCATCCGAAACTCGCCGGTCTCGACGTCCTCGCCGCTCCCCGTGTCACGACGGGTGATGGGCAGCTTGCGCCTCGCAATCGAGCGCAGATGCCAGAACAAGCCTGGCTCTCTGGTCTCGGGATTGCCCAGACAGACATGCACCTGGCGGAGGAGTCCCTTGACCTTGATGGGCTGGACCAATTGCTCCGGGGTCGGACAGGCGACCCAGCGATTGACCCAGTGCATCAGCCCCCATTCGAGGGCCTTGTACCGATCGAGCATGACGTGGAATTCAAACTTGGTCTCTTTCTTCGCCCGCCACAGGGCTTTCAATTCGTCATCCCGATCCGACCAGCGGACCATGTGGACGTTGTCCGCATAATAGGCGAGGAAGACGCGACGCTTGAACGCTTTGCCAAACCGGGTGGACTCGTTGTAATTCGGCAGGGCATCGAGGACGCAGGTATCCACGTCGAAGTCGCCCATGGCTTGATAGAGCCGGTCGAACGGGTCATCACCTTGGGCAATTTCGATCCGCTTGAGGGCCAGCCGTTTCAGCCGTTCATCAAGGTTGCCGATGATGAGGTGATTTTCCCCGCCGCGTTGGTCCACGCCCATGAAACATTTGATGCCCGTCTGCTGCCATTGCAACGCCGGCACGACGCAGGCTTTGGCCACGGTCTCGGAGACGAGAATGCTATCCGGGTCGAGATAGGGCCGTCCGAGTTTCGAGTTATAGAATTCCTTCCGGTCGGTCGCGTTCAGCCAGGCATCCCAGAC
>FRDC01002542.1_pt1 | contig 32922 bp, 33 predicted proteins | sample 1106171 | NCBI WGS metagenome assembly FRDC01 (sample SAMEA3930566, study PRJEB13176) | freshwater metagenome | biome: Drinking water system; feature: drinking water; material: water | place: Singapore | collected 2014-12-20 | reverse complement strand
GAACAATCTAAAAATATAAGATCAACAGCATCTAGCAAGCAGGTTGAGCTAAATAAAGCGCTCTTTGATAATATGGATCAAGCAAAGCGTAGTGAGCTTGGTGCTCAAGCTGTAGTTGATACAACAGCTGGCGGTGATGGCGAAGGTTCATCTTGGAAAGACATTGCGAAATGGGGAACGATTGCAGGTGTTGCCGGTGTTGGTGCCATGGCTTTGCTTGGCGGCGGTGGCAGCAGCAGCAAACCAAATCAATACAACACGGGTACAACAAGTGGTGGTGGAACGGGTGCGCCAAACAGTGGAAACTCACAGATCACAGTGGATTGTAACAATCTTTCAGCAGCTGTCAGCAGCTCAAGCTGTGACACTCAAACTGTTGTAACTTGCAATTCTGTTAGCCAAATCACAACAAGCAGCTGTCAAACTTTTTCAAATCGTTATTGCGGACTTGATGGAACACCAAACCCAGCGGGAATTGGTTCTTCTTATTGCCGTGCCGCTTCGGCTTATAGTTTCTGCGCGACTTCAGGTCGTCAAACTTGCGCAAGCTGCATTCAAGTTGCGCAGTGGAACAGCCCCGCTTGTGCATCGAACCCAAGCGGCAGTTGCTCAGCACAATTTTCACCAGCTCAATTGACCGCTCTTCAGGGGACAGCCGCTTGTGCATCGGATCCAATCTACGCCGATGCGAGTGTCTTTCAGCCAGCCAATCCGCTATTGCCAGCACCAATTCTACCGTCTTCACTCAATCCGAACTCGGTAAAGCGTAGCGTGGCTTCGCAAAGCGTGGGCGCAGCTTACGGATCTAGTTTGCTGAACTCGAACTCTGCCACCCTAAAAGAAATGTGCAAGGCCAATCAATTGGTCAACTGCCACACTTTATAATTTTTAAATTTTTTGCAGCAAGCACCAATAAATAGGACCGGGAGCTAACCCGGTCTTTTTATTTTTCCAAGGTAAAATTTGATAACCAAATTTTGTTCGTTGAATTTTTAAGTCGTATTGTTCTTCAAACTTTTGAAGTTGAGCAACATCAATTTCTTGTACGCGAAATTGTCCTTCTCTGGACTCATGCAATCTCTCGATCACTCCATCATTCTCATCAGCAATAAGTGCGCAAGTTGAGTAAATCACAAAGCCTTCGCTTTGCACTGCCGCAAGCGCTGAACAAAGCAAGCTGTGCTGGCGCATTTTTAAGCCCTTAATGCGTTTTAAACTCCAATCTTCTAAATCTTTTGGCGATTGCAAAACATGGCGTTCAGACGAGCAGGGGGCGTCCAGCAAAACGACATCGTAGCTGTCTTTTTCACGCAGTCCAAAATGATTCCCATCACGGCATAGCACTTGAAAATTTTTATGCCATTCTTCTGGAGTGTGCTCAATCAAAACTTTCTTTAATCTGGAAACTCGGTTCATCGATAAATCACTTGCGATCAATTTGATTTGTCCTTGTGCTTTATTCAACAGTGCAAGTGATTTTCCACCGGGAGCCGCGCACATATCCAAAATTTTTTTGCCTTCGATTGTTGGTAAGAATTGAATCGGGGCTAAAGAAGCGGCATCAAGTTCGTATTTTTGCTCGGACTTGTTGTCAATGGACACCTTTTGAGTAAGAGAGGTCAATCCCTCCAAAAGACTGGGCCACTGATCTTGAAAAATACTCTGGTAGTATTCATTGAACTTCATGCTTAGCTTTCGTCGAGCGTATGGGTTTTACAAAGGTCGAGAATCAATGACGACTGCTTAAAATTCAAGAACTCTTTTAAATTCCTGTCATAATAACCATATACAGGAGTACCAATGAAAAAAGTTGCATGGACGGCTTTGATTTTTACATCATTTTTTCTAATCAGTTGCACCGAAGAAGATGGTGACGGGCCAGCGCCAAAACCAAAGAAAATCAGCGGCGAAGAAAAGGTTAGACCAAACGTGATCTATGGTAACGATGACCGTCACGATCTTTATGAAATTGCTGATCCAAAAATTTATCAGTGGGCAGCTTCTACGGTGGCTCTTGTCGATAAACGTAAAGTTGAAATTCAAGGTAAGACAGCGAATCTAAACACACAAATTTTTGGTAACGAAATGAATCTTTGCCAAGATGAACCATACTTCACTCAAGTGATGGCGCCTCATTGCTCGGGATTTTTAGTTGGCTCAGATATCATCGTGACAGCTGGGCACTGTTTGCCTCGTCAAGAAGAGTGTGACAAAACACAGATCGTTTTCGGATTTGCAATCTACAAAGCTGGTCAAATGCCAACATCGGTGGATGCGAGCGAAGTTTACTCTTGTAAAGAAATTATCAAAACTCAAGTGGAGTTTGACGGAGCAGACTACGCCGTGGCTCGCCTTGATCGTCCAGTGAAAAATCATCAGCCTTTGACTTTAAGAACATCAGGTTCGCCAAATCCCGCTGATATTTTGGTGGTGATTGGTCACCCATCGGCTTTACCAACGAAAATTACCACCAATGGAACAATCCGTAGCATCGGCACTAAATTTTTAGTGGCCAACTTAGACACTTACGGTGGGAATTCTGGATCCGCTGTGTTCAATTCAAAAACCGGAGAGGTTGAGGGAATTCTTGTGCGTGGTGAAACAGATTTTGCTTGGGATTCTTCAGGAAATTGCTTTCGTTCAAAGAGATGCGCTGAAGATCAATGCCGCGGTGAAGACGTGACTTTGACCGAGCAAGTATTGCCTTATGTAGGAATCCCTTCATCGATGAATAAAAAGAATCGAACGAACATCGTGAAGAAAAATAAATCAATTAAGAAAATATCAAATAAGACAGCGGCACTGAATTAAGCGGCCGCTTTAAAATGTTCCAATAGAAAAATGAACGCGAAAGTCACTCTCGTTAATCGTGGTGACTTGACCTGTGTTCTTGTCGACGACTTTGTAGTTGTGGCGAGGATCAATTTTAAAGGCAATGTCTAAGGCCACGGGGCCAACAGGTGTATTTAATCGATATCCAACGCCCACGCTATCGCGCATCGATCTAGAGAATTTGTAGTCACCAACATAAACAGCGCCGCGATCGTAGAAGACCACTCCACCATGATCGCCAGAAATTGGAAAACGAAGTTCAGATTTAAACAAATTGTAAGAACTGTCTTTTGGAACGACCAACTGGTTACCAAAAGAAATTGGAAATTCGTAATTTGGCGGAATACGTTCGTTGTCGTTAGAGATATCAAAACCACGAATTGTTGAGTTTCCGCCTAAGGCAAAGATGTAACTTGCCGGGATACCACTTCCTTTCGTGGTGATTAAGTTTTTCACGTAACCACCGCGCAGTGAATTGGCCCAGATCCATCTTGGTGATCCTCCGAGGCGTTTATAATGTGTGAACTGGCCATCAAGACGATAGAAATGGATTAACGAGCTACTTCCAAGAGCCGGTGACGAGTAGTCGGCAGACAGTCGAGTGTAGTTGCCCATGGTTGGCAAGAATGGATTGTCTCTGAAATCCAAGTCTAAGATGGGTCCGAGTGTTCCAATCTGCTGATCCGAACAAATATTCGCCTGAGTGGGATCATTAGGGTCCGTACAAAGCCCTCGACGTTCGAATTCTTTTCTGAACTCTAGACCCCAAACCTTCCAGGTGAATTTACTGCGAGTCGAAAAATCACGCTCTAATAAAAAGTCAAATCGGTTACTGATTGTGATTTTGGTTAGCTTGGTATCGTCTTGATAGTCAAAAACTCTTTCTGATCTTGCCAAATTCAAACGGCCACGGGTTCTCGAATTAAACAAGAAAGGTTCTAAGTAACTGCCGTTGATGTCGCTTTCAGGATAATTGATTTTTGCTAAATTCGAACGAACTTCAAAGCGACTGCTGACAGCGCGGGCTGTGCCCCATAAGTTGTTGTAACTCACTCCGGTGAATGCACGAGCAGTGAATTGTCTTTCGTTCGTTGCTCCAAAACCAATGCGCCATTCACCTGGGTCACGCTCGGTCACGCTGATAACCACGGTGCGATCAGCAATGTTGGTGCCTTCTTCGACCATGTGAATATTCACGCGAGTGAAAATACCAAGACGATTGAGTCTCAAAATAGAATCATCTAATTTTTCAGGGGTTAGGTACTCACCCGTAGTAAAGCTGATTTCATTGCGTAACACATAATCTTTGGTCATCGCATTGCCTTCAATTAAGATCGACTTCACGCGAATACGTGGACCTTCTTGAATTTTGAATAGCAAACGTGCCAAAGTATTTTTATCGTTGTAGCCGACCAAGTCTTCGCCTTCGTTCAACAGGCGCATTTCAAGAAAACCATTTTTGTTATAGAAAGCCTTTAGTTTTTCGATGGCTTCATCAAAACGATCAAGACGTAGAGGATCGTTGATATCAAGTCCCATCACTTGTCTTAATTCGTATGCAGAGAATTGAGTGTTGCCTTCAAAAGCAATGGTTTGAATTTGTGTTAAAGGCCCTTCGTCGATGTTGATGTAAGCGGTGGCCTCTGTTTTTTTCTCGTTGGTTTCGGTTTTAATAGAAAGAAGTTTTGCTCTTAAATAACCTCTATTTTGTAGTTCGGTCATTAATGCTTGAGTTGAAGTTTCTAAGTCTTGTCTTACATAATAGCCAAGGCGAACTGTTTCTGAACTGCGCTCTAAAATTTTATTGATGTAATATTGAGGCGGTCTAGAGATTCGACCTTCAATCACAATGGCTTTTAGGGCCACCTTCGATTTTTCGTTGATATAGATGTGAATGGCTTTTTCAAAACTTTTAGGATCGGTTTCTGATTTGGTGCGCACTTCAACATAAGGAAAACCGTTTGATATATAATAACGGCGGACTCGCTCGGCGGCTTCGGCGGCCGGATCGATCGTGCGTCGTTCTTGATTGGACAAATCGAGAATTCGGTAAATACCAAGATCCGTTTCGGTTTTCTGACCTGAGTAAACAAAGACGTATTGATAAGGATCTTGAATTTCAAAAATCAAATCCGCCGCTTTTCGGTCATCAGAGTAATTGGTTTTTGCATTGATCACTTCGGCAGTTAAGAATCTGGAATCAATAAAATAGCTGCGGATTCTTTTGTTGATGCTTTCAATAGAGTCGGCCGTTAGCTTTCGACCAATAAAGCCACGCAATTTGTCTTTGAGGCGTTTTTCTAAAATTTTATTGTCGGTTACAAATTGAATGCTTTTGATTTCACAAGGTGCATTTTCCTGAATGATATATTGAATCTGAACTTGATCGACCTCTTTGCTTTCGAACTTTACTTCAATCTGAGTCGAAAAGAAGCCTCGGTCTCGGTATTGGTTTTTAATTTTTTCAGCTAAACTTAAAGCTCTTTTTCTTTCAAATCTTTGATTGGGCTCAAGCCCAAGAGTTTGATTGATATCTGAGGTTGAAATGGCTTTGTTGCCTGTGATGGTTACCGATTGAATAAAGCGTAAGGGACGACCACGATAAACAACACTGCCGTTTGGATTTTTCTCAACGGTGACGTATTCGAATTTTCCGTTTTTCATTAAATAGCGAACACCGTCGTCTAAAAACTCGGCCTGTGGTTGTGCTTCGAAAATTTCAGGTATCCAAATTTTTAATTCTTGCTGAAGTTCAGGCGGGATTCCCTCAAATTGAGGGGCAGCATGAAGTTGCATCAAAGTTGTGAAAAGCAGAATTAACATCATTTAAAGTTAATTCTATACTCAAGATCCACTCCAAATATACTTTTGTTTACATCTTTTTGTTGCTGCAAGTCTTCTTCGCGGCCTTCCCAGGTTCCAATGACCGAAGTGCGTCTATCTACCTTATATTCGAGCTTGACGTTGGAAGTTTGCTGAGTTCCACCGATGGTTCGAGAGGCAGAGGCACCCAATTTATTTGAAAGCTGCTTAGAAAGTGTCACTTTTGGCACAGAGGCCGTATCGGCCGAGGGTTGCGATGAACTTACCTTAAGATCAACTCCGAAACGGCTTTTTAATTCTTTACCGATTGGTTTTTGCAAAACGGCGGCGCCCAGGGCCGTTGACGTGTTTCCACCAGCCACTTTACCGCTACCTTCACGATCCATAGAAGTTCGAGTCATCCCCAAAGCCAATAGCGAGACAATGTCGGGCTGGCTAAGAGGGGGTTGACTGGTCAACGTGATCTGCGGCTTTTTACCGCGGCCTTGCACAAGCAAGTTCACGTCATACTCATTTTTTACCTGCCTGCTGTCGGTTTCTTGAACAAATTCAGAAACGCGAGCAAAAGCAGTTAAATAAAGCTTAGGGTTGTCGGCAGGTGCTTGATCGAATTCAAAAAAGCCTGTTGAGATTTCGAAAGGTTGGTCACGGAAAAAGACTTTTCCGCCAGTTTGCGGCTGTAAGGTTCCTGAAAACTCAAATTTACTAAGCGGTCCATTGATTTTCAATCGTCCACGAACCGGAGTTTGTGCCAAATAGTTGTTCAAGTAAACGCTCGATAGAATATTCAGGTCGATATGATAAATAAATGGCTCAAAGCGACTTTTATTGAGGTCTTTCGGAAGGTAAGGGCTGATCTGCACATTTTCTGGGGCCGATTGATTGAAGTCCGAAGTGACTTCACCTCCATCGATATCGTAGTCGATGGAAAGAGATAAAGGAAATTGACTGCCTTTTAAATTGAGTTGCCCTGATCCTTGAGTGCGAAAGCCCTCTGGAAAGTTCAAAGCAATTTTTTGAAATTGTGCTTGGATATTCAACGGAAAGTTTTGACTGCCTAGCCAAGATACCTTTCCGTCACCATTGATCAGGCCGCCATTGAGCTTTGCAGAAAAAGCATTGATCAAGATGTCGCGGTTATTGAATAGCACATCGGCTTTGATATCAGAGAGCGGGTGAGGGAAGCCTTGAATTTTAACAAAACTTTTTTCTGCAAAAGCTGATCCCGAGAAATGCACGTCATCTGCTTTGCCCTTCCAAGATAAAGCCAAATTAAAAGGACCTTTAAGTTCATCTAAGAATGGAGTGGTAAAGCCCAAGAACGATAAATCCAAGCGACCATTTAAAGTGGCATCGGTGCGACCTTTGTGAAGATCGTTTAATGCCAGTTTTAAATACTGCTCACCATCGGTGATTTGAAAGTTTTGGCTGTTGAAGTGTCCTTTTTGAATATTGATTAGCATGGTGTCTTTATTTTGAATTTGAATCGATCCACGACGTAGTGACATTTTGTCTAACTTGATTTGCCCATCACTGTTCCATAAACCACCACTGGTAGCTTTGATACTCATTTCACCATCGACAGATGTTGCTAAGTCGTATCCTGGTTGTGGTTTAGAAAATAGATAAAGCAGCGGCGAAAAATCCCAATCGCGGGCTTTTGCTTTCATTTCAAACTGATCCCAATTTGCATCTTTCCAGCTGGTTGAAAATAAAAACTCCTGACCGAAAAGTTGTGCTTCTAAAGAACCTTGGTGGCCTTGTAAAAACCAATGAAACTGCGAATCCTCAAGCACGTTATCACCAAGAACGGTTTGTGAAATGCGGCCATTTAAATCATAGGTTGGATCAGGCAGCACTCCTCTTAGAGTCAAAGTGAAATCCACTAAACCCGAAGCTTGAATTCCTTGTTCACCAAGAATTTCAGATTGGTCTAAAGGAAGTCTGCGGCCTAGCAAGACGGCATCAATGGTTTTGTTAGGATCAATCTTACCCTGAACATCCACTGTGCCTGTGCCTTTTTTCAAATAAACTTGATTCGTTAAAATGCGACCATTTCTTGCCACTAAATTGGCATTGATCATGTCGTAATTTTCACCAGCGATAGTGCCGCGGAAAAATTGCGATTTTAAATCATAATTCAGCTGCCAAAAATCAAGTGGCCCTTCACCCTGAAGTTGGGCCTGGCCAGAACCTGTCAGGGCTGCTGGAATCGGAAAGGTTTCAGATAAAACATATTGTAAATCTTTGAGCTCTAGATACGGAGCATTGATGTCCAATTTGATTCTCATTGGATCAAAAAATAAATCGATTCGTCCGCCGTATTGGCTATTGCCAACTTGCGCCTTGAGGTTAGTGAAGGCCAAATTGCCTTGCTTGTAGTCGAGGTGTGTGTCGATCTTACCGAGCTTGTATTTTTCTAATTCAAAGTTGTCGCCTTTAAAATCCATTTGAAAAACGGCTGAGTGAGAACCGCCCTGAGTAGAGCCTTGTAACTGTGCTTTGCCAAGAAATGCCAAGTTCACAAAGTTTTGCACATCTGAAAAATGAAGTTCGTCAGCCTTGTAATTAATTTTGAAACCGTTTTCGTAATGGATCACTCCATCAGAAGAACCACGACTGTTTTGTCCAAGTTTCAACTGTGAAGTGTACTGCACTTTCTCGGCATCCACATGCATCTGTCCTTCAATGCGATGTGAAGCAAATTTAACGATGGTCGTAGGGTTCTTGCTGCCTTCCCAAAGGTGAAGGCTTTCCCCATTGATCACGCCAGAACAAGTCAGAAGCCAATTTTTTTCAAGCTTTGCATCGCAAGGTAGTTCAGCGCTATAAACTGCTTGAAGAGGCACGCCTGTAACATGAATATTTTCAAGTAACTCTGAAAGAGCTAAACGATTGGTTTTTAATTTAAACGAAGCTTTCTTGTCAGGGAAAGAGGCTTCGATGTTGTTGATTTGCAGCTTTCCGGCTGGATGGGTGATCGTGGTTTCTGGGAAAGAGGCCGTCTTGTCGCTGATTTTCCCTTGGCTGACGAGAGTTCCAATGTGATAGCCGTCAATGTCTAAATTTTTTGTTTCAACTTTGATATTGGCTGTTGGAATATTTTTTTTCATTTGCACATCGGCGTTCAAATCCAAATGACCAGAGCCTTTGATGTGCTGAAGAGACGGATAGAAAACAGTCAGCCACTCTTGTAGATCGCTAAAGTTTAATTTCGTTCTTAAGCTTCCCTCGGTTTGTTCAATTTCAAATTTTGGAGTGATCGACGCTTCACCAGATCCAACCACAATCGAATCGCTGTGTTTAATCTTTAGCGCACCAAGTAAGATGCGTTTTGGTTCAAGTAAGAATCGAATGTTGGTTTGCAGCTCAACGCCTTTGCGCGGGCCTGGCGGTTTTAATAAGAATGAATTGGTTTCTACTTCGGAGTATAAAGAATTTCTGTTGTTTTCTAGTTTTAGTCGCAGATTCGAAGTTTTAAAAACTAAATTGGTGCTATCAACTCGGCCGATCCAATCCAAATCATGGACTTCAAGATTGCTAATCGGAATTTTGTTGAGCATCGCAAACAGATCAAAGTCTTCTTCGCTTGTGGTTTTTTTAATCTGCTTGTCTTTTACAATCATTCGCACTTGAGGATGATTGATGTCTAAAGTTCCAATTCGAAATTGTCCTTGCAAGATTGCCCATAGACTTAAATTGGCACCAACCTCATCGATAAAAATCGGAGCAAGAAAAGGTCTAACAGCTTTGGGCGGATGAACCGTTACTTTGTTTAACGTCACCGCAAGCGGGAAGGCACGAATACCAAAGCTTTCAACGTCGATTCGAACTTCAGCATGTTCCCATGCTTGCGATCTAATTTCGGTGATAACCCATCTTTCAAAATCTTTCCAGTAACGGCCCTTTAGAAAACCAGCTGCAAAAGCAACAACCATAATGGGAGTAAGAACGTAGACAGCAAACCGAATCATGATTTTTGACCTCGCGACCAATTTGAGATCAAAGAATCAACGGCACGGTAGTTTGGTCTTAAAGTTTGAATGTCTTTTAAAATTTCTAAAGCTTGCGAGTATTCACCAAGAGAATTGAGTGCCTGAGCTTTTAAGTATTGAATCGCCACCAGGCGGTCCACATCCTCGTAGTGAACCTCTTCTTGCTTATTGCACCACTCTACTAGCTCTAAATAACGGTTGGATCGAAAATAAATTTCTCCGCGCATGTCTTTGGCCCATGGCGCTTCTTTATTGGTGTAAAGCGAAAGAGCTTGTGACCACTCTTCCATCGTCATAAGCAAAATTGAAAAGTCCAATAAGGCTTTGCTGTCTTGTTTTAATAAATTCTGAATTTCGTCGACCAAAATTTTAAGCCACTTATCGGTTTTTGGGTCGCGAGTGTCTTTTTCTTCAGGCAGCATATGCTCGCGCTTTTTCTGTAAGACCGACACGGCCCAGCGCTCGCGAAAATTCTGCCATTGCTTTGCAAACTCTGGATTGTGTGGATCCATGGTCATCAATTTTTTCAAAGCCTTTTCTTCTCTATCTAGTAAGCGCTGACTTTGAAAGTACTCAATTTGCTCTATCAAACGTTTTTTATAATCAAGGATCTGTTCTTCTAAGTGATTGTGAAAAAAGTTTCTGTGAGAGGTCCAAAAATCCAATTCGAAATCTTTTTTTCGATAAGCCCAAGTTTGATCTTGAGCATTTTGTTTTTTAATTCCCTTATCAAAAGCGAGCATCCATTCTTTTTGAAAAGACGAAAATGCTTTGTTCAGCAAGCGAAGTGCAAGGCCCCATGGTATCCATCTTTTCTCTTTGAGTCTTAAAGCAAAAAGCTGAGCAGCACTTTTGTATTCACCTGACTGAAAAAGAAAACTAAAACCCACAAGAGTGTCACGTTCGTTCCACTCTTGATGAGAGTCTTCAAACTGCTGCGCGATGTTTTGCGCAGACAATCCTTGGAGCAGCCAATTTTGTATCTTTAATTCCAAGGGCACCATAACCTTCTTATTTTCTTACGAACCGACGGTTACAGCAACCCAAATGACTCAAGGCCCTGATATTTCTGGATTATTTTACTTATTTAAGGTTCACGCGCTCGACGTAAGCCCCGTCAGCCGTGTTGATTTTTAACACATCACCCGTGTTGATGTGCAAAGGCACCTGGACTATGAAACCAGTCTCTAAAGTGGCTGGTTTGTAAGTGCCAGTCACCGTGTTGCCCTTGAATCCTGGATCCGTCTGTACAATTTTAAGATGCACAGTTTTTGGAACTTCAACACCAACAGCGCGATCGTTGAAGAAACAGATTTTCACTTGAAGATTTTCAGTAAGGTAATTCACAGCATCGAGTAAAACTTCAGATGAAAGAGCAAGCTGTTCGAAAGATGTTTGGTCCATGAAGTGATGGCCGGCTTCGTCTTTGTATAAGAAGTTCATTTCTTTGTAAGCGATGTCTGGCTCTTCAAACTTTTCGCCTGATTTGAAAGTTCTCTCTAAGTTCGAGCCAGTTAAAAGATTTTTTAATTTTGTACGAGTGAATTGGTTTCCTTTACCCGGTTTTACGTGCTGGAAATCAACAACAGTGTAGGGATCACCATCAATTAAAAGTTTCGCACCTTTTTTGAAATCACTTAAATCAAGCATGAAAATACCTCGAGTATTTGAAATTTAAGGTTCGAAAATAGGGGATATTTAGGGATTTGACAACGATTTGCTGCGGTCTTGCACTCGTTGCAATAGTTTTTGCAACATTTCTATCTGGTCCTCACGAACCTCTTGCTGGCGGCTTGGCGCCGCTTGGGCTGTTTTAGGCTCGATAGGCTCTGGATAAATGCGTTTTTGTAGGATTCTACGACGTTTTTCAAGCTCGGAAATTGGGCCAAACATCGCTTCGGCCTCTTGTAAAGAGGACTCCACCTTATCCAAATCATTGCGCACCATAAAGGCATCGATCAGTGACAGATATCTTTCTAAACTGCGTAGATTCTTTTGCGTTGGCTGTTCAGGGCTTAATGGCTCGGCAATTTTCACTTCTAAGGCCTCGCCGGCCTCAGTCAATGGCAGCATGGCGAAAAGTTCATCGTCATAATCTTCAGCAGAAAGAGCTTCAAGAGCTTTAACGTACTTTTGTGCCTTTTCATGTTGCGGAGACAAAAATAAAACCATCTTAAAAGCTTTGAGGGCCTCTTTTGGATTTTTTAAAGACATTTGGCATTCGCCCATCAGCTGATAGCCCATGATGTTTTCTGGCGACAGCTGCACGGCCTGTTCGAGTTCTTTTTCAGCAGTTTGAAATTCACCACGAGCGATTAAAATTTTAGCAAAAGCGATGCGTCCACCGGCAAACTGTGGATTGAACTTCGTACCACGCACGCAAATTTGAAAAGCCTCTTCGATAAGATTCATTTTGCGGTAAGCTTCAGCAAGTGGTGCGAAAACCTGCGACTTTGGATCGCGCTGCAGCATGATTTGGTACTTTTCTATCAGTTCAGGATTGACTTCACCCATACCAAGTATTGTCTCATCATTACTGAAGAGGGACAAGCTTTGAATAAAAACAGAATTTTAGGGATAGATCCTGGTAGCCGTGTGGCGGGACTTGGGCTGATTGAAAAAGATGGGGATCAGTTAAAACTCTTGCATGTCGGGGTGTTAGAGCTAAACGAGAAAATGGATTTTGGATTGCGCCTTGCAGAACTCTCTCGTCGCTTAAATGATTTTTTTGCGGAGTATCGCCCGCATCATGTGGTGATTGAAAAAATATTTCTTGGTAAAAACGTTGAAAGTGCATTTCGGCTTGGGCATGCCAGAGGGATATGTTTGGCCATTGCGGCCCAGTATGGCTGCGAGATTCACGAATCCTCGCCAAAGACAGTGAAGAAACAAGTCACTGGTCATGGTGGGGCAAGCAAAGAAGAAGTGAGTTTGTTTATGCGTCAAATTTTTAAAATTTCCCAAGTTGGGTTACCATTGGATGCCACAGATGCGTTGTCGATGGCGGTTTCGTTTGCGTACAATAGCAATGCTCGTGATGTGGCTGCAAATTTAACGGCGCGTTTAATGGAGAAAACATGATTGGATTTTTACATGGTCAACCGCGTTTGTTAGCGTCTGATCAGTTGCTGATGATTGTGCAAGGAGTGGGCTATGAAGTTTTGGTCACTCCACAAACAGTACAAAACTTATCAGGTCAAACATCGGCTGAGCTTTGGATTTACACTCATGTGCGTGAAGATGCTCTGCAGCTTTTTGGTTTTGCTACTATGAATGAAAGAATGCTGTTCACTTCTTTGTTGAAAGTAAATGGCATCGGGCCAAAGTCAGCTTTGAATATTTTAGGGGCAGCACCATTTTCGAATATTCAAACTTGGATTGAGACGGGGGACACGAAAGCTTTGTCGCATTTGCCAAAGGTCGGAAAGAAAACGGCCGAGCAAGTTGTTTTGACTTTGCAAGGAAAGCTCGTGCGTGTGGATGAAGCTTCACCGATGAAGAGTTCTCATCGCCAAGAGATTGTTTCGGCTCTGGTGAATTTAGGTTTTAGATTGAATGACGTTGAGAAAGTTGTTGAGCAAATGCCTACGGATACGGACTTCCAAGAAGGAGTTCGCCAGGGTTTAACAGCGTTAACAACTTAAGGGATAAAAGGGGTTGTGATGGATTTAGAGTCTCGTATTATCAGTGGTCATCCGCAAGCAGATGATTTGAAAGTGGATCAATCACTTCGCCCACGTAATTTTTCTGAATTTCCGGGGCAAGAAAAAGTAAAAGCAAAATTGCATGTGTTTATTGAGGCGGCGAAAAAGCGCGGCGAGCCCTTGGATCACTGTTTGTTTTGTGGGCCTCCGGGTTTGGGTAAAACAACTTTGGCTCATATTTTAGCTGAGAATATGGGTGTTGAGTTTCGTGCGACCTCAGCGCCTGTGCTTCATCGCAAAGGGGATTTGGCTGCAATTTTGACCAGTTTAAAGCCGGGTACATTGTTGTTTATCGACGAGATCCATCGCTTAAGCCGCGAAGTTGAAGAGTACTTGTACAGTGCCATGGAAGATTTCTTTTTGGATTTGGTAACAGGTGAGGGGCTTGGTGCGCGTAGCATGCGTTTTCAGCTGGCGCCTTTTACATTGGTGGGCGCGACAACTCGCGCGGGATTGTTGCAGGCTCCGTTTCGTGATCGTTTCGGGATTGTTGAACGTTTGGCTTTTTATGATCGTGTGTCACTTGAGAAAATTTTAGATCGTTCGGCGCAAATTTTAAAAGTTGAAATGACCAACGATGGTGCCGCTGAAATCGCGCGCCGAAGTCGCGGCACTCCGCGTGTGGCGAATCGTTTGTTAAAGCGTGTTCGTGATTATGCTGAAGTTCATGGTAACGGAGTGATCGACGCAAAACTTGCAAACTTCGCTCTTGATCAACTCGAGGTGGATCGCTTGGGTCTTGATCCAATGGATCGCAAATTTTTAAGTTTGATTCGAGATAAATTTGCCGGAGGCCCTGTGGGCATTGAAACTTTATCTGCGGCTTTAAGCGAAGAAGTGGACACTCTTGAAGAGGTGTACGAACCATTTTTATTGCAAGAAGGTTTGGTGCAGAAAACTCCGCGAGGTCGCATGATCACAGAGGTGGCGAAGCTTCACTTGGATCAAAGCTCTGAGCCTTCGGTCGATTGATTTTCTTTTGATAATTGAGTCTTGTTTCTGATTGAGAATGCTTGCGACGATGGTCTAGCTATATTGTCAAAGTATAAGTTTTTATTAGGCTTTTCTTTGACGTGGCCTGATGTTTTTCTGAAATTTTCCCGATCAGTTCTTTATGAAGTCAGTTTACTTTATGTTTGTTGTGATCTTAAGTTTTTTGCTGATGGCCTGCGCGAGTGGCGACGGTAAAAAAACTTTTGTTTTGCCTGAAACCGATGCGGGCAGCACAGCTCACGGTGCCGCTTACACAGGTTCAGCGATGTATTTGCGTAAGCCGATGACCAGTCATGCGGACTGGCGCCCTCAAGAATTTTATTTCAAAGTTTGTTCGCAAACCTCCAATGTACCACATTACTCAAAGACCGCTTATTCTTGTAACGAGAAATAGCTTGCCGCGTATTTGTAGTGAGACATTCAATTCGTAGTGCTTCTTAAGTTTATAGTCTCAGTGGCGATACACATTAAGTTTAACAAAATAAAGAGCGCTTAAAAATATTTATTGACGTGTTTTTGTGACTTCTCACTCTTCTTCTGTGCTGTTATTTTTATTCTCACATGATCCATCTCGCATTGAAATTCTACGCCTTGGGGCGAAGGTCTACGGTTCGTTTACGAAGCTGTAATTGATAATTTTAAAATTCATTTTCCATTCGAGGAAATGTGAAAAATCGAATTTAAAAACCTGTGTTAGAACATTTGAAATGAAGAAGCTAAAACAACTTTCGATGTTTAAACCAGCACCGATGGAATTTGGTGGAAGTCTGTTAAAGGGAAAAAGAAAATCAAAGAGAACTCTAACGACAAAGAAGCCTATTCATTTAATTCTGAAAGGTGATGTAAGTCAGTCGGGATCGCTCGTTGTAAAAAGAAACTGGATTAATAAAGAAGTAAAAAGACTAGCTGATAAGTTTTTTATAAAAATCTACGAAGAGCCTGGTATCTGCCGAAATCATATTCATTTTACGATTAAGATCAGCACTACAGAAAACTATAAGAAATTTATCAGAGCGCTCAGTGGAAGACTAGCTCAAGTGTTAAAGATTAAATTCTTATACAGGCCTTACACAAAAATATTAGAGTGGGGCAGGCACTTTAAGCGGGCTATGGGTTATGTTCTACAGAACAAAGAAGAAGCTTTGGGCATTAGACCTTACAAACCTAGAAACAAAAAGCGGACAGATCTGACTTCACGTAACATAAACTCGAAAAAACCTATAAAGACGATGGTTTCGAACAAAAATCCGACAAAGGGCCAGGTGCGCCATGTTGTATAAAAAGATAAACTAGATGCATTGTGGTTAAGGTTTTCTTCGTTTTAGCTTTATTGTGTTTTTCTCTAAAGAGCGTTGCGTGGCAAGAAGAGCATCAGGTGATGATGCGCTTAACGGCTTTTCCAATTCAAGTTCCTGTTGAAAATCGTGATGCCGCTGAAGATGCTTGGTGGCAAATGCGTGAGCAATTAACGAAGAATCAACGTTTCTTCGTGGCCATGAAATCTTTCTTACAGCAAAAAGATGTTTATCAAGCCCGCGGTGAGCTTAAGCCTGCCGATGTGATTTTACTTTCAAAACTTCTTGATAGCCATGCCATCATGGTGACCTTCTTAAAAGAACGCACTCTTAAAATGATTGTCTACGAAGGGGAAAACGGCCGCATTCTTTGGGAACAAGAAATGCGCCTTCAGCCTTCTGTACCTATCGAAGATCAGCTTTCAGCAGCAACAACAAGACTCACGAGAGACTTTATGTCATCCATCCCCTATCAAGGGCATGTGCAGCTAGACAGTCTTCGCGGCGAACCTGTTTATCGTGAAGGCAAACACTACTTGCTACAAGTCAATGTTGGAACAGCAGACTTACAAATCGCCGATCAAGTGCAAATCGTTCGTATTTTCAGCGATCAGCTAAAGCCTTTGTTCACGCATAGTGCGAATATCGAAGTTATCGCTGAAGGAAAAGTTGTTAAAAAAGAAAAAGATTATTTTATTGTCGAACTTGTTCGCTACAATAAAATCAACTTAATCAAAGAGGGTTCACTTGTACGCATACCGAAAGAGCTTAAGCGTGTGCAAGATCAGTATGGAGTGGGCCGCTATGCAGATCCCGAGTTAATTGATATGGGTCTTAAATCTGCTCAAGAAGAAGAAAAAGAAAAGCGACCATTGATTTTATCATTAACTTTTATCGTAAATCTTGTGGCAATTCTGCTGCTCGCATTCTAATCGGATCAAAAAGCTCTTTTAACTGATCATCGCGAAACGGGGATTGCCCATCGACATGAAGCCATGTCTCTGGCATTTCCATACAAAAGAAAATTCGCCAATCTGGTGATAAGCGCAAAAACTCACGCTTCAACGCTTGAAACATTTCTTCGCGTAGATTTTGCGAATAACGAAGCTTACCATCCTTTGCGACAAACATTTCAGCTCTTGTCACGTGGCTATCCATGCCAAAACGTTCGCGCATCAAGTGACGCTGTTCTGGCTGGAACCTCAACGCCCCAATAGACATATAAGGCATTTGCGAAGGCTTAAAACGCTGATGAATCTGCTGAGCTAAATCGAAGTACTGCTCTTTCCAATCTGGTGTCCAAATCATCGGATCGATATGAAAAGCAATTTGATAGCCGTGCTCTAAGCACTTTTCAGCAGCACTTAAGCGTTCCTCTAAAGAAGCTGTGTTTTTTTCTTCAGATTCAATAATCGCTTGGGGATTGATAGACCAACTCACAATCACATTCTTCGTGTGAGCTTGTTTTAAGAATTGATCGACATAAGAGGTTTTGGTTTTAAATTCAAGTGTCCAATTCGGATAATCTTTAAAAAAATCAATCAAATCATGAGAAAATAAAGTCACTGGATCTAAGCTTAAGCTATCAACCACTTCACCTGTGCCGACTCGCAACTTCTGCTTACCCATCGTTGGCGCCAAAGCGCGCAGTTCATTCAGCGCTTTATCTAAATTGGTATATACTGTCATCACGCGGTTATTTAAAAAACTTTGCAAGTAGCAATAGCTGCAGTCTAAGTCGCATTGCTGACCAAAATTCAAAACAAAATAATTGCAGCAAGAAAGTCCTGGCGAGTGTCCAGGACAACGCTTGAAAAATTCACCTTGAAAATCAGTTAAGAATAAATTCTTTTTCGAGCGGACATACTCTTCTTTGGACATCAAGCCACGTTGATTTTTCCAAGGACGTTCATTGACGATTTGCACTTGTCCAGGATGGGCCAAATCCATCACGCGGTTGGCAAGCTTTGATGACACTGAATTAACATCGATAAAAATATTTTCAAATTTTTCTAAGATATCGTGTGGACTCAATGTTCACACTCCTGCTGATCGGCCATCTGATGAAGGTCTTTGGCAATTTTTTTTAAATCTTGAAGAGAGCTAAAGTTCATTGAAACATAAGTCTTGGTTTGATCACCTTGGCGACGAAACTCGGCTTGGGTGTTTTTTGGCCACGGAAGCTTCTTCCAGAAATCCGTTTCCAAACGATCTTTTTTTGCTGTTTCTGGGTAACGAAGTTCTTTTAGCTTCACAAAGAATTCTTTTTGTTTACTGACCAAAGGCTCAAGGGCCGAAAGCTCTTCATGTTTTTTCATCAATAATAGCTCTGTGAACCACTCGATCACTTGAGTCCACTCTGATTTTGAAAAAGAAGCGCCTTCAAGAATTTTCCATAGAGATTCATCTTGCTCGAGACTTAACAAAGGTCTTAGGTCACCATATTGTAAGTGTTTTTGTTGCCACTGAATCAATAAAACTTGGGGTACTGATTCTAATTGAGTAAGCAATTTTAACCATTGAGACTCTTGACCATGGGCCATTTGTCTAAGCAGTTCGTTAAAAAAATCAGTTCCCCATGACACCGCTAAGGTATTTTTTTTCAACTCCACTAAATCAACAATACAAAGATCGCTGTGAATTTCTAAAAAAGTCTGTGCGACTTTGGTGAGGCTTTCCTCTGAGTTCAATTCAAAAGCTAACGAAGTTGTCGCTGAAAAACCACAAAGCAATTCGCCACGCCAAGCCAGTGGCAACAAAGCCTCTGGCCACTTCTTTATGGAGCGTACAGCCAAGGATTTTTTAAGCTCTGCAGTTGGTCTTAAATTCATAGCCAGGCTCTAGCATAAAAGATGGGCAAGGTGTACTTTAAATAAATGGGTGACTGGCGCAAAAGAGTAGAAATGACGGGGGATGTAGCCTTCTTTGGTTATGTGAACTCGAGTGTTGAGCGTTCTGTTCTTGAGGTCTATGTCTGGGACCTGGATAAAACTTATCTCGACACCACCATCGATAGTCTTCGTGGTTTGTTGCAAACTTTACTTGAGAAAGCTTTTCAAAAAAAGAATATCCCAGGAACCTCATCACTAATCCGCGCTTTAAGATCGACATGGCAAGAGCACTTTCCGGACTCAAAGGATTTTCCCATTTATTTTGTCACGGCATCTCCGCCACAAATGGAAGAAAAAATTCATCAGAAATTAAATTTTGATGGCATTTATCCCTTTGGGATTTTTTTTAAAGACAATTTCAAAAACTTTAAACCATCGAGGTTTTCTTACTTAAGACTGCAGCTCGGTTACAAATTACAGGCTTTGCTGCAGCTAAGACTTCGTCTTGGTGAAAACATCAGGCAAGTGATGTGGGGGGATGATAGCGAAACCGATGCTGTGATTTACTCTCTTTACTCGGATGTGTGTGCAAGACGTCTTCACTCCGACAATCTTGTCGAGATGTTAAGGTTCTTTAAAGTTTCTAAAGAACAAATCGAAACGATTATTGAACTTCAAGAGGTTATACCGGCCCATGAACCCGTGGACAAAGTTTATATCAATCTCGCTACCGATACAGATCCTGATTATTATCTGAAGTTTGGTCGCCGCACGCTTGCAACCACCAATGCTTTTCAAGTAGCTCTTGATCTTTTTCAAGATGGCCGTTTAAAGGATCATCAAGTGGCCCAAGTGGCTGAGGATTTACAGGCTCGCTATGGTTTCACAGTTGATCAGTTTGAAAGTAGCTACGAAGACATGGTCAGTCGCCCGCAGCTTGGATTAGAAACTCATGAAAAAATCTTTCCCTATTTAAAGGATAAAGGAGTGCTCTCGCGCAGATTCCAATTGCACAGCACTCCACGACAAATCCTCGAACGCCGTGGTGAGCGCGTGATCTTGCTAGAGGGTCAGCGTGAACCATGGGTGCCTGATTATATCGATTACTCGAAAGAGACCCGCTAAAAAGGTACCGGGTACCTTTTATTCAAATGCGATTGGGAAGGTCACTTGAATTGGAGTGCCCTCAAATGGGGCGAAGCCAATGCGTTCGATCACAGACAAAACACATTGTTCAATGGCTTTATTTTTAAATGTGTTTTCAGTGGCATTGATATTCTTCGCTTTACCATTGTTATCGATCAAAAAAGCCACCACAACACGGCCTGAAATCTTGTCTGGTAGTAATTTTTGACACTGTAAAAGCAAGGTCACTTGTGACTCGAGCTTTCGCTGAATGGCATTGTTACTTAAAGTGTCGGCATCTTCATTAACAGTTTCTTCTTTGCCCGCATTCATGGGGGCTACATTTTTACTTTTTAAATCCTGGGTATCGTTTTCAGTTTGTTGTGCACTGTTTTGAATAGCCACTTTCAATTCAGGCAATGCGCGTTCGCTTAAGCTTTCTAAACTGTGAAGTTCGTTGTTACGCAAAATAAACAAACGGTCTTCACCAAGTTGCACTCGCTTTAAAGTTCCGCCAGTGATTTGCAACAAGATCGGCGACAAAGGGTCCAGCTGATTCCATCTTGCTAAAACAAAAACCGCCCCAGCGGACACTTCAACTTGATGGCCTTGACGAAAGGTCACTTGCATCTTTGCGTTTGGGTGAAGTTCAACGCGATCGCCGATATACAAAGGCAAAGGGTTATTCAGTGGACCTGTGAACTCTAGATTGTTGTTGTTTCGGCGAATTTGAACTTGGCCCGTTAAGTAATCAATACGAGCTGCAAATATTTCATCTTGGTTTGAGCCAAACCAGCGTGAGCCAATCCAAATCATAGCGATCAGCCCGATGGCGGCTAGAGATACGATAAGGGGCCATTTCGATTTCATTATTTTGCAGGTTCAGCCGGTGCATCTGGAGTGGCAGGTGTTGCAGGCTCTCCGGTTGCTGGAACTTCTTTTTGCTGAGGTGCTTGAGGGATAACAGTGTTATCAAGAACGCTCGTGTTTCTACGAGTTGATACGTAAGTCAAAGTTAAGCAAGAAATAGCGAAACCAACAGCTAACCAACGAGTGGCTTTCACTAAAAAGTTTGTAGCGCCTGTTGAGCCAAAGAATGAGTTCGAGCTTCCACCGCCGAAAACTCCCATCGCTCCACCTTTTGAATCCTGTAAAAGAACAAAGATAACCAATAAAACAGCAATGATAACGTGGACAATGGCCAGCAAAGTGATCATGAAATAACTCCTTAAAGAAGGTCAATATAAGGAGTCTAGGGGGCGGTGTCTACTTTTTTCCTGAGTTCGATGCTGTGATAGGTATAATATTGGAAGAACTTGGCTTTTTCCAATACTCTGGCTGACCTAAAGAGGCGCCGCGGTCGAGGCAAAGGGAAACAATTTTACCCACGATTTCAACAAAACGGATTTCATTGTCTGAAATATTGGTGCGCTCTGGTGGCATACGAAGGCTTAAAACACCAAAAGGTTTCATTTGGCGGAAAACTGGGCAAACAATAATCGAGTTAAAGCTAACGTTCTTTAAAAAACCTTTAATCTGTTGAAGCTCAGGGCTCAAATCGATGTTTTCAACAGCTAAAACTTTACCTGTGTTCATCACCGTTTGCACTTCAGGGTACTTATTCAAATCAAGCATAAGGCCTGAAACAGATTTGTCGTCATTTGAAGTTACAACGACGCCGTATTCTTGATCCACGCACTCCATCACCGAGCAGCGTACGCCATTCACTTTCAGTGCGACCATTCGGCTTAAATTGAAAAGAATATCTTCCATCGGTACGGGCTCAAGAGCCTGACGAAGCACAAGGTTCGTAAGTTGCAGCATAAAGCTTGCTTCATCACTGATTGTTTGTTCACGAGCAGGAGTGCCCGCGGATTGCTCTAGACGACGATAGTTACGACAGTGAAAGAAGATACGGCGGAGTAAGTTTTCAAATTTATAAGGCTTGATAACGTAGTCGCTGGCACCTTTTTCAACAGCCACTTGAATGTTGGTCATATAGTTGTGTGAAGAGGTCATGAGCAGATGAATATTTTGATTTTTGATATAGTCTAATAAAGTTAAACCACTGCCATCACTCATGATCATATCGGCCAGAACAATACGCGGCTTCCAGTCTCTGATCTCTTCACGAGCTTCAATAAGGGTGCGGCAATATTTTGCATCGAAACCATTTTGAATAAGAAATTCTCTGACCTGACGGCCAAGGCCATTATCTGAGTCGGCTATAAGAATTTTGATCGCTGGTTGAGACATAACAATTAGGTATCGGCAGTTATGCTGCGCGTAATAATGTGACATTGGTCTGGTTCTCAAGTCTTTTCAAGTGGCTATGCCACTAATTGTATTTGAAGGAATTGATGGAGCTGGAAAATCGACCCTTATGCGTCGTCTTGAGCAAGAAGCGCAGAAAAAAGGGAAGACGACCTATATGACTCGAGAGCCAGGCGGAACCGATCTTGGTGATCGCATTCGTCATATGCTTATTACAAAGGATCAAGAAGCGCCCACTCCAATGACGGAATTGTTGCTTTACGAAGCAGGACGACGTCAGCATGTTGATCTTGTGATCAAGCCGCGCTTAGTGAAAAACGAATTGATTTTGTGTGACCGTTTTACAGATAGCTCGCTGGCTTTTCAGTGTGGTGGGCGAGGCCTTGATCGAAAACTGGTCGACCAATTGAACAACATTGCAACGGATTCTTTAAAGCCCGACATGGTTGTGCTTGTGGATGTGAGTGTTGAAGAGGGTGAAAAGCGCATGGCTGGCCGAGAGCTCGATCGTTTTGAAAGTGAAAAATCGGATTTCCATAAACGAGTGCAAGATTATTATCGCGGGCTTTCAAAAGAAAAAGGCGCTGATCATTGGCTTGTGCTGGATGGTATGAAAACTCCAGAAGAATTATTTCAAATTGCATGGGCGGCTTTTGTGAAAAAGGGGTGGGTGTGATTCGCATTCCACCAGTGCTTTGTCTTTTTGGTTTTGACATTCAGAAGGTGAATGAAAAAGCTTGGATTTTAGCAAAGCAATTGCTTTGTGAGCGTGGTGAGGATGTGCCTTGTGAAGTGTGTGGCAGTTGTCTTCGTTTACAGAAAAAACAACATGAGTCTTTATTGAGTGTTGGTGAAGAAGCTACGTTGTTGAAATTAGAAGATGCTGAATCTGTACGTCAGTTTGTGCAGTTAAAAAATTGGACGCAAAGACGAGTGGCGTTGATCCATCAAGCTGAGCATTTAAATGCTTCGGCGGTGAACGCATTGCTGAAAACTCTTGAAGAGTTCCCGGATGACACACATTTTATTTTAACGACAGCCAGTCTTTCGCAATTGCCGGCAACTTTACGTTCTCGTGTGCAGTCGATGGCAGTGAAAGAAGCTTTTCATTTAAGCGCCGATAATCCCGAGATCAATGCACTTTGTGCTGATTTTTGGCAGGATCTGCAGGCTCCGCTATGGGATGCTAAAAAATGGAAGGATCAGCTGAAAGAAAAAGAACAGTTTTCAGTTTTTTTACATGGTCTGATGGTCAGTTTGAAAAATGCTGTTAAACAACAGGGACCAGAATCTTTAAAACGTTTTGAACCTTGGACTTTAGGATTATGGTTTGAAGAATTGCTTCATATTGAAGAGGGACTTCGTCATAATTGGGATAGAAACTTGGCGCTTGAAGCCTTTGCGACAAAGCGACGCAAAGAAATTAGCCAAGAAATTAATGGAGAGATTCACTCTTGAGATGGACCGACGTTCATACCCATTTGGATAAATTAGAGGTTACTCCAGAGCAGGCATTAAAAAATGCGGCTGAAGTTGGAGTTGAGCGTTGTATCACCATCGGTACTTGCCCAGAAGATTTGCCCGTAGTTTTAGATTTGGCAACCAAGTATGCACCGAAAGTTTTTTGCACTTTGGGGATTCACCCGCATGATGCGGCTACGTACACCGATGAAGTTGAAGCTTGGATCCGTGAAAAGGCGAAGAGTCCTCGTGTGGTGGCTCTTGGTGAAATGGGACTAGATTATTACTACACAAAAGATGAGCCTTCAAAAGAAGTGCAGCGCCAGGTTTTTAAGCGTCAGATTGAGTTGGCTCTAGAGCTTGGTTTGCCCATCGAGGTGCATACCCGAGACGCCGAAGAAGATACGAAAAAAATTCTTGAACCCTATCGTGGAAAAATTAAGGGTCTTTTGCACTGTTTTACAGGTTCAAAAGACTTGGCCGATTGGGCTGTTGATTTTGGTTTTCACTTTTCAATCAGTGGAGTGGTCACCTTCAAAAATGCTGATGATTTAAGGGCGACGGTGGCTTCTATTCCTTTAAAGCACCTGCACGTTGAAACGGATGCACCCTTTTTGGCACCGGTCCCTCATCGCGGCAAAAAGAACGAGCCATCCTTTATGCTTAATACAGCCCAAAAGATTGCAGAGCTGCATCAGATTTCACTAGAGCAATTGGCTAGCCAAGTAGAGCTCAATGCAAAGTATCTTTTTCCGAAGCTGCTTTGACAGATTTCATTCCTAGATCTACATTACGATCATTTCGCATTTAAAATGTGCAGCTAAATAATTTTCCGGAGGTCTTTCATGGCTAAGTTACGCGTTGGTATTAATGGGTTCGGTCGTATCGGTCGCTTGGTTTTCCGCGCGGGTTTTGAACATTTGGATATCGTTGGTATCAACACGTTAGATGCACCATCAGGCTGCGCCCTTTTGCTTCAGTACGATAGCACTCACGGCAAGTACGATAAAGAAGTGAAAGTTGAAGAAAACTCTTTGAATGTTGGCGGCAAGAAAATTTATCTATCAGCGCAAAAAGATCCATCGCAAATTCCTTGGAAGGATTGGGGGGTGGACGTGGTGCTTGAGTGCACAGGAGCTTTTAAAGATCGCGCTGATTTTGAAAAACATCTTAAGGCCGGAGCAAAACGCGTGTTGGTTTCTGCCCCAGCACCTGGTGTTGATTTGACGGCTGTTTACGGGATCAACCACGAAACTTATGACCCAGCCAAACACCAGATTATGAGCAACGCTTCGTGCACGACAAACTGCTTGGCCCCTCTTGCTAAAGTTCTTCACGATGCTTTTGGCATTGAAAAAGGTATGATGACGACGATTCACTCTTACACCAATGATCAACAGATCTTGGATGCTCCTCACAAAGATTTGCGCCGTGCACGTGCTGCAGCTTTGTCGATGATCCCAACAACAACAGGTGCAGCAAAAGCAGTTGGCGAAGTTTTACCAGAGCTTAAAGGCAAAATCGATGGCACTTCGATTCGTGTGCCGACTCCGAATGTGAGTTTGGTGGATTTTGTGTTTCAAACTAAAAAGCCAGCAACAGTTGAGGCTGTGAACAATGCATTGATTGAGGCATCCAAAGGCAAATTCAAAGGTGTCTTGGCTTGTGAAAAACAGCCACTTGTTAGCATTGACTTCAATGGCAATCAGCACAGCTCGATTGTGGATTTACCAAGCACAATGGCCATGGGTGACAACATGGTGAAAGTGTTTTCTTGGTATGACAACGAGATGGGCTTTTCAACTCGTATGATTGATATGGCTCTTTATATGCAACAAAAGGGATTATAAGAAATGGCGAAAACTCTTTTAGGTATTCGTTCTGTTGAAGATTTTGCTGTCGAGGATAAAAGAGTTTTTGTCCGTGTGGATTTCAATGTGCCAATGGAAAAGGGCGTGATTACTGACGACACTCGTTTGCGTGCCGTTGAGCCTACAATTGAGTATCTTATTAAAAACGGCGCGAAAATTATTTTAGCGTCGCACTTGGGGCGTCCAAAGGGCATGCAAGATCGTGCGAAGTTTTCTTTAGAGTCGATCGCTGAGTACTTAACTAAACGCTATGACAAAGAAGTGATCTTGGTCGAAGACCCTGCGAGTGATGCGCCCAAAGCTTTGCTTGCAGGATTAAAGCCATCACAAATCTTATTGCTTGAGAACTTACGTTTGGATCCGCGTGAAGAAGAAAATGGTCGTGACCTTGCGTCTCGCTGGGCCGAATACACAGATATTTATATCAACGATGCTTTTGGTGCGAGTCACAGGGCTCACGCGAGCATTGTTGGTCTTCCACAGCTAGTTGAGAAAAAAGGCATTGGCTTTTTGATGAAAAAAGAAATCGAAATGCTGGATCATGTGAAAGAAGATGTTGTTCATCCATTTGCATTGATCATGGGCGGGGCCAAAGTTAGCGACAAAATTGATTTGATTGAAAATATGATTGAGAAAACAGATGTGTTGGTTATTGGCGGCGCCATGGCTTACACATTTTTGGCCGCGCAGAATATTCCAGTAGGCTTGTCTCGTGTTGAAAAAGAAAAGTTAAACTTTGCTCGTGATCTTGTGGGCCGTATGAGTGCTCGTGGCAAGAAGTTGTTGCTACCCATTGATCATGTGGTGGCTTCACACTTTGAAAGCGATGAAGCCGAGGTCACAAAAGGACAAGCCATTGCTAGCGACAAAATGGCTTTGGATATTGGCCCGCAGACGCGTGCGCTTTATGCTAACGAACTTGCTAAGTGCAAAACGATTTTCTGGAATGGCCCGATGGGTGTGTTCGAAAGAGAAGCTTATAGCAAGGGAACCTTTGCTGTTGCTGAAGCCATTATCAATAGCGGTGCAACAAGTATCGTTGGTGGCGGGGACTCTGCCTCAGCGGCCCACGCATCAGGCCTAGCTGAAAAATTCAGTCATATTTCAACGGGCGGTGGTGCGAGCTTAGAGTTCTTGCAAGGCGATAAGATGCCAGGTCTTGAGGCGTTGAAGCCGCCAAAGAGATCTGAATCAGGTGCTCGGGAGACTTTATGAGCTTTTATTGCATCGGCAATTGGAAAATGCATAAGACTCCGCAAGAAGCGAAAGCGTTTTTGCAAACTCAAAAATTAAAGAACACTCCAAAAACAATTTTAGTTGGTTTTTCTGTTCCATCCCTTGTTGCACAATCAGCGGCTGAAGCTTTGAAAGATAGCTCTGTGCTTTGGGGTGGACAGAATTGCTACAGCGAAAAACAAGGTGCTTTTACTGGTGAGACTTCGCCTTTTGTTTTGAAAGAAATGGGTGCAAGCTTTTGTTTGGTTGGTCATAGCGAAAGACGTCAAGTTTTTTTAGAAACCGATGAAATGATCGGTAGCAAAGTAAAGGCCGTGCAAGATAACGGTATGACGCCTTTGTTGTGTGTTGGTGAAACTTTAGAAGATCGTAAATGGAATCGCACTGAAGAAGTGGTGCTATCGCAGCTGCGCCAGGGTTTAGCAAAAGCAGACACTAAAAAACCCCTTTGGGTGGCTTACGAGCCTGTGTGGGCGATTGGCACTGGTCAAGTGGCAACACTTGACCAAGTCGAGCAAGCTCATAAATTTATCCATAAATTTTTAGCAGAAAATTTTCGTTCAGGAGTGCCTGTGCTTTACGGCGGTAGTGTGAAACCTGACAATGCTGGAGCGATTTCAAAGATCGAATCCGTAAACGGTTTATTGGTAGGCGGCGCCTCTTTGGATATTGAGGTTTGGAATCAGTTGCTCTCTGCTTGCGTTTAATGGCCTTAGATTTGCAAAATCAGTAATTCGCCTAAACAGAAAAGGATTAGAATCCTTTGGGAGGCTTTTTATGGCGAATTTTTCAAAATCTTTTAACCTTATTATCTTCTTATTTGCTTTTTCGGTCAGCGCAGAACAGGTAAAGGCCCCTAAGGGAACTAACGATTTGTTCACTTATAATATGAGATGCGTGAAAACAATTTCTCTTGTTAATGGCGTTAAAGGGCTTGATCCTTTGGACGCTAAAAATCTGGTCGATGACACTCAAACGCTTGATAATATTATTAAGATCATCACGGATGAAAGCGAAGAAACTGATTTTCGTTTGCAGGTTTTTTCACCAGCAGAAGCTTTTAGGCAATCTATTATTCACAGCTTGGGTAAGCTCAAGCCTGTTGACAGCCGTCTTGCTGATAAAATTGTTGTGGATTGTCAGCTTCAAAGGGTGCTTGAAATTCCTATTTCAGGTTTATTAAACCAATTGTTTATGAGGCTTCTTATTGGGGAAGACGTCGCTATCCCTGAACAGAAGTAAATTAAAATTTAATTAAAAATCCTAAGATACCCGTGGCCAAGGTAATACTGCCAATGACCAATGTCATAAGCTTTACATACAGATCTGAAAGATTAGCTATGTCTGATTTAACCTCTGAACGCAAATCTGCGATATCCGTTTTTAATTCAGAACGAAGTATAGCAATTTCTGATTTTAGATCTGCTTTAGTTGCCACGTTTTCCTCGTAAGATTCCATTACCAATTGGACTTGAGCTTCGGCTTGCTCGCGTTTGAATCCAACGCTTTCTAGACTTCTAATATACTTTAAAGCATTAAACATTTCTAGCCTCCTAAAATTGTGTAAACGAATAGAGAAGCTAACAGCAAAATTCATTGCCAATTTAAAAGTGAATTAAATTTAAAAGTAGATCCGAAAATGTCTTAATTTCGGACGGGTTTTAAAAGTGTCGACTAATATAAATGACAGTGAAAAGTCTGTAGACAGGTAGGCTGCGCTATTGTGGCCCCCGCTAGGCCTCTTTTTTGCTTATTTAACTAAGTAAGAGGGGGCTCGAATCATGTCTCATTTTAAGACACTTTTTATCTTCACTATTTTGCTTATCACAAAAGCCTCTTTTGCGCTGTCTTGTTTGCAGCACTTCAGATTCGTGTGGGGTTGAAACTTATTATTCACTTAAGACGATTGAGCAAGGCGAAGACTACGAGGCTATGGCCGCCTTTATGTATATTGCAAAAACCTACGATCACTGTCGTGAGGCAGTGGATGCATGTAAAAAGTTTTGTAAGTTAGAAAGTAAGGGGAATTCGGATTTTAATGATGTCCGCTCTTTTGAGTTGTTACTAAATTGTGAGAGTGGTCACACTCATCGCAACTTCAACGAAAAAATGAGCCATAAGCTTTTTGCGACTAAGGCCGCACACGATAGAAATCTAACAAGACCAATGAGTGGAACCAATCATGGCAGAACGACTGAAGCCACGACGGGATTTACCAATTGGCCTATGGGGGCACGCTAATGTTTCAATCTAAAATTGTTTTAGTAGCTATGTTCATGATGATTATGTCACCAGCGTTTGCAGATATTTGCCAGAAGGCTCATGATCAAGCTGCGGCTCTGTGTTCTCAAGATTTTTATCATTTGCCAACGGCTGCAAATGGCTTCGAAGATCGAAGTGCAACAGCCACTGTTGCCGCACTTTCTGTTGCGCAGACCTATGCGCGATGTGATGCTGCTGTGAACTCAAGCAAAACAATGTGCCGAATTGAGTTTAATAAGGCGCAAGAGCTTAACGATACATCGACAATGGATACGACGGTCGAGCTAGGGCAAGAGTGCGCCAGCGGCACTGTCGCCCAAATTCATGCCTCTATTCTTCGTGATAAAATGTATGCTGATAGCATGGCGCAATCGGCTCAGGCGCAAAGATCCATTGCAACGAGCAATGATCGATCCGATCGAACGAACACTCCAAGTCCTGCGTTTACGACAATTCCTGCTCCTTTACTTGGATCGTTGATTGGTCTATAAGGCCACAATATGAAAACAAAATCTCGTTGTAGTTGGCCAGGTGAAAACCCCATTTATTTAAAATATCATGATGAAGATTGGGGAGTGCCCGTTTATGACGATAAAAAGCTCTTCGAATTTTTAATTCTTGAAGGAGCTCAGGCAGGTCTTAGTTGGATNNAGTTGGATCACAATCTTGCGCCGCCGTGAGGGCTATCGAAAAGCCTTTGCCAACTTCGATGTGAAAAAAGTGGCTAAATTCGACAAGAAGAAAATAGCTTCGTTACTAAAAGATGAGGGTATTATTCGCAACCGCTTGAAAGTTGAATCAGCCGTGAAAAATGCGAAAGCCTTTATCAAGATCCAAGAAGAGTTCGGTAGTTTCAGCAATTACCAATGGCAATTTGTCGGTGGAAAACCCATTCAAAACAAATGGACCACAAGTATTCCAGCCACTTCGAAAGAGTCCGATGCCTTTAGCAAAGATCTAAAAAAACGTGGTTTTAGCTTCGTGGGTTCGACGATCATGTATGCTCATATGCAAGCGGTGGGAATGGTGAATGATCACATCAAAACGTGTTTTAGACACAAGGAATGTCAGAATTTAAAATGACTAATCGCTCTGATACACGAGCTATCACTTGCCGCGCAAGGCTATAAGATTTATCGTCTCAGAATAAGAATCGCTTTGTCTCACCATTGAAGAAATCATTTCACACCAGTAAATTAGTAAATGTGGGGAGTTAGTGTAAAACGCTGAAGCTATAGCGCTAAGCTAGAAGCCGACGATGTGAAGCCTAACCAAGACAATCTAGATAGTGGTTCTACCGTTTTAAAGCTGTGGGTAGAAAGGCTACCGTGTCCTCACTTCATCATATGCGTCGCTGCCATTGCTGCGATCATGTCACTGTTCGTGCACAATCGATTAGTCGATGTGAAAAATGTCAGAAATCATTTGCTCCTTTTTTCTACTTTCAAGAGTCAGAAACGCCAATTCCTACGGAGTTTGCGCTAAGACCACTTCATAACGCTGAAGCCTATCGACCGATTCAAGGCTTGACGGCGAGATGGGAAACATCGTGAATAAATAGGATGGCTAAACATCCTATTGATTACAGCGATATTGTCGAAGCAAAGAAACGTCTAGAAGGGTTGGTTCAGCACACGCCGATCAACTCTTCGAGAAATCTACAGCAGGCCTTCAATGCCGAAGTTCATTTAAAACTTGAAAATCTACAAACCACAGGAAGCTTTAAGCTTCGTGGTGCTTTAAACAAAATTTTATCTCTTACAGAACAAGAACGTAAGCGCGGTATTGTTGCCAGCAGTGCGGGCAATCACGCGCAAGGCGTAGCTTATGGTGCGCACAAGGTGGGAACAAAAGCCACCATTGTGATGCCAGAGACTTCTCCTATTGTGAAAGTTCTAGCGACTCGTGGTTATGGTGCTGAGGTTGTTTTGCATGGCCAAACTTATGATGAAGCTTATGCAAAGGCCCTCGAGCTTGCGAAAGACAAGGGTTACACTTTTGTTCACGCTTTTGATGACCCCATGGTGGTGGCTGGACAAGGGACGATTGGTCTTGAAATTTTAGAAGCCATCCCTGATTTAGAGTCTATTGTGATTCCAATTGGTGGTGGCGGTTTGATTTCTGGAGTGGCCTCGGCCATTAAACATTTGCGTCCAACTTGCAAAGTCTACGGCGTAGTAGCTGAGGCTTCACCAGGTATGTCCGAGCTTTTTCATCGTAAAGCAATCAGTCCACCCAATGCGATTCGCACTATTGCAGATGGTATTTCGGTAAAGAAACCAAATCAGGTGATGTTCGATAGTTATATCTCTCTCTTAGTGGATGATGTGATTCAAGTGGATGATGACGAGATTGCCGAATCCATTGTTTACTTTTTAGAGCGTGCAAAATTAGTGGTGGAAGGATCGGGTGCGGCGGTTCTTGCGGCGGCCCATAAATCCAAATGGGATTTGGGTGCAAAGACTTGCTTGCTTTTATCGGGTGGCAATATCGATATGAATTTAGTTTCAAAAATTATCGAGCGTGGTCTGTCGCGCAAAGGCCGTCTTGCCAGATTGTCTGTGGTTGTGCAGGATCGCCCGGGGGCATTGTTAAAGCTCACTCAGTTGATTGCGTCTGAAGGGGCTAATGTGCTGGATGTTCGACACGATCGTTTGCGCAGCGATTTGCATTTAAGCGAAACCGCCATTGAGTTTTTGCTCGAAACCAAATCGGAAGAACATGTGCTGCAATTGCAAGAAGCTTTACAAAAGCTTGGCGTGCAGATTCGTTAGTTACTTTTTATTTTTAAATTCAATAAATTTTTCAAGTGGAACATTGAATTGCGCAGGGTTGTAAGAAACTGCATATTCTTCAGTGATAACGTAGTTTACGTTAGTAAGTTTATTTCTAGATATACAGCGGACACTTGTATTTTCATCTTTGGAAGATGCGATTTGCAAAAGCTGTAATGCAGCTTCTGGTGATTTGGTCGTGATTAAACAGCAGCCCTCCTGTGATGATCTCTCTGCAAATGAGCAAATCTTAACAGTTGATTGATTTCCACTTACCGCCAGGGGGTTGTAATGAGCGAATGTGATTGGTTGGCGAAGAGCGTACACCGTGGTTTCTTCCATAATTTCTAAAACCGCGGCCGATGTGTTTTGATGAATAAGTGTAAAGCTTATAAGGATTGCAATAATTAATGCATTAACAGATTTCATAAGAGCCCCTATTTGGTTATTGGACAGTTAAAATTAGGCGCTGCAAAACTCTTGCCTCATCATGCAGGCAGCACATAGGATGGGCTCATTATGTTGATCCCAAAGATGATTCAAACGTTAGAGCCTTATAAACCTGGTAAACCCATTGAAGAAACCAAGCGCGAGTTCAACCTCACCGAAGTGGTAAAGCTTGCCAGCAACGAATCACCACTGGGTCCAAGTGAGCATGTTAAAAAAGCCATTCATAAAGCCGTGGAAGATTTGCATCGTTACCCTGATGCTTCTTCTTATGCTTTGAAAAAAGCTTATAGCCAATACACTGGTTGGACTGAGGATGGCATCGTGTTTGGCAATGGCTCAAATGAAATTATGGATTTCTTAATTCGTTTGGTGTGCGTGCCTGGCGACGAGATCGTGACGTCTCAGTATGCCTTTATCGCTTACAAAATTTCAGCTCAGGCGGCGCAAGTTCACACGCGCGAAGCCAAAGTCGATAGCGAACTTCGCATCGATTTAAAAAATGTAGCAAAAGAAATCAAAGCTTCAAATAAAGTAAAAATTGTTTTCTTACCTAACCCAAACAATCCAACAGGAACATACTTCACCACGAAAGAGTGGGAAGAGTTTATGAAGGAGTTTGGCAACCGTGAAGATTTGTTTATCGTGCTTGATGAAGCTTATGACGAGTATGTTCGTGCGCAAGATTGCCCAAAGGGCATTAGCAATTTGCCAAAATACAAAAACCTTTTCTTATTAAGAACATTCAGCAAAGTTTTTGGATTGGGCGGCATTCGCGTTGGTGCATTGTTGGGACATCCCGAGTGGATTCAATATATTCACAGAATCAGAAATCCTTTTAATGTGAACTCGATTGCGCAGGTTGCGGCCACCGCTGCGATTGAAGACGAAGCTTACAGAAAAAAAATCCTCGATCTAACTTGGCAGGGAATGGATTGGCTCAAGCCTCGATTAGAAAAAATTGTGCCCAAAGTTTACTCATCTCAGGGAAATTTTTTA
>FRDC01000704.1_pt2 | contig 32953 bp, 38 predicted proteins | sample 1106171 | NCBI WGS metagenome assembly FRDC01 (sample SAMEA3930566, study PRJEB13176) | freshwater metagenome | biome: Drinking water system; feature: drinking water; material: water | place: Singapore | collected 2014-12-20 | reverse complement strand
GTGGGCCGCCGCGTGGGGCGCCGCCAGGGACGCCGCGAGGGACGCCGCCAGGGACGCTGCCTGGGCCGCCGCTGGGGACGAGCTACACCGCCGCTGCCTTGTGGCGTGTGGAATGAAGGAGCCGCACCCATGACCATCGAAGAACTAGGGCGCTACGAGTGGGTTCAGCACTGCTTGTCGCTCAAGGCGATATGTTCACAGTGCGGGCACCGTTGGGCGGCACCAGCCTGCGGGCCAACACACGCGGCGGTGCATGCCGCGCGACAATCAGTGAAGAAGGAGCCGCACCCATGACCAAATCGATGGTGTTCATAAATTGCATGAGCCTGGTTGTCTGCGCTGGCTTTCTTGCCGAAGGGATTTCGCGCGGCCAGTCTTGGAAGGTCGGCCTTGCCGGGCTCGGCGTGTTCTTCGGCGTATGGTCGTTGGTGATGTCATGACGCAAGGGAATCATCTACTATTCCGGGCATGGAGGAACACCGATGAAACCCGATAACGCCTGCCCGACCGAGGTGACTCCCGCCGCTCTGCGACGGTTCGTGGGGCACGTACGCGACGAAGAAGAGCTTGATCCTATGGTGCTGGCGCACCTGCTCGATCGCGCGATCACCATGCTCGACCAAGCCGCCGCGCACATGGAGGACCTCGACGAACGCGAGACGATCGTTCACCAGCAACTGATCGAAGTAGAACGGGCGTTCAACAAATACGGGCATCATCTGCGGGGCTGCAAAATCCGCCCCGACAACGCGATCATGCGGGCGCTGGCACCGAAGGGTGAACCATTCGTCGCTGTGCCGTGTAGCTGCGGGTTCGATGCTGCTCGGGGGAGGTCGTAGATGCACCCTCGCTGTATTCATTGCGCCGTTGCGATGGCGTGGTGCGAGACACATCGGCACCACTGGTGCGAAGCGTGCCAATCGTCGTGCCAGACGCAACCTAACGACGAAGCGATCATCCGTAATATCTACGGGCGGAGTCGCCGCGACTGCGACGTGCCCGTCTTGGAGTTCGGCGGGCATGCTGACGATTGGATCGGCTTTGCCCACGACGACCGGCGCTGGTTGCTGGCGTATGTGGAGCGACTGCGCGCTGAGTTCCGAACCTACGCGACGCATCGACCTCGATGTGGACTTTTCCGGGATCACCGCGTCGCCTGTGATTGCGGTTTCCACGATGCGTACGAGCCCCGAGGTGGCGGAGACGCCCGGTGAGTAAGGTGCGAGACGAAGTCGAATCGCTCGCGCGGAGCGTCCTGGGCGCGTCCGCTGACGACATTCAGTTCCTGTTTGCCGAGCCCGGAGAGGACTCCATCTCCGAAGGTCTGCGGCTGCTCACGAAGGCGCTTCATGTCACCGGCGCCGCGAATGGCGAGCGCGGTGGACTCTTCGGGGGAGATTGGGGGTACGGGGCGAACTTCGAAAACGACACGTTTTTGCTGCACCGCTATTGCTGGTGCGAACGCGATGATTGCCCGTGGTGCGCAGGTTGCCAAAACAATCTGCCAAGTCTGCCCCATGGACCACAATGCTACCAAAGCCGCCTCGAATTGCTGCGCCAGCGTCACGGAACGAAAGAAGAGTGGGGATGGCATGTGCCCAGCGACCATCCAAAGTATGAACGGGAGAAGCGAGCCCTCTGCTCAGACCTGGGGGTTAACTTCGAGCTAGGAAACGAGGTGCATTGCACATGCGGAGCCGATGCCGAGTGGCGTCGGCAATTCGACGCCTGCCAGTGTGCGTGGCATCTGGGTCGCGACCAATTCCGTTGGCCCGCAACGAGCGCCCCAAACTTCTGGCACAAGCCCACTGGTTTTCGGGTGAACTGGTACAAGTACATCGGTCGTGGCGTCGAGGTGGCCGGCGATTCGGACGACTGGCCGGCGATCCTTCTCGATTGCCTGCATTCAATCGGCGTCGCGGAGGGAGACGACCGATGAGTGAACTTGAAGCCGTGGAGCTGGTCATCGAGGACGAGATCGCGCGCGGTGAAACGCAAGAATCCATCGCGCACACCTACGCGCTGGCGCTGCGCTCGTCGTGGCCGACCGATTGGGCGCGGGTGAACGCCGCGATTCTCGCGCGGTGGCCGAAGGGGCTCGTGCGCGTCAAGCGCCTCGCGTGGCGTCGCGTTCTCAATGCGCGCGCGATAGCTGCCGCGACGGAGGGAGACGACCGATGAGTGCGTGTCCGGGGATCTATCGGAATCCCGACGAATACGTGTTGACTGAGGATGCGCGGGATTCCTGGGGCGATCTACGGGACGCGCGCGGAAGTGTCGGCTATCGCTGATCGACTCGCCGAACTACTGGTCAATGCCGACTAGCTACTTCGGCTCGACTTTCCCGCTCGCCTTCACCACGCACTCACACGGAGTCTGATTCGTCTGATTGAGGGCGACGAGGGCGCTCGGCTGGATGTAGCAGGAGGAGAAGATGAGAGATGCCGCGAGAATGGCGATCTGGTTCTGGCCCCACTTCATCGTGGCCCTCCTCGATGCGGTCGTGAAGTCACGGCGCACGGAACACTGGATGCACGTCCTTGATCGCAAGATGGGACTCTAACTGTCCCACCCACTCGCCCGCCGTCCCGCATGCGTCCCCGGAGCCGCCCCGTCGGTCTTGAGGACGAGCCAGCGGGCGATACGAGTAAGGAGAGACTGAATGCGTGACATTCGCCCTATACCGCCGCAGCCGCTACCGGCATGCAATTCCTGTCTCGGCACCGATGAACCCATGGCGCTGATCCGCTGTGAAATCACTTGCACGTTCTCCGGCGAGGAATGGCCTGCTGATCCCCAGGGCAAATTGCGTGTCGCCATTTGTCGCTCCTGCCTTCAGGAAGCGCTGAAGTTCGCGTCGCGCTAGCTGCGCGTCTGGCTACCGCTCACCGCCGCCACGCTGATCCCGAGGAGCGGGAGCACCTGCCCGATGGAGAGCCCGAGGCCAGGAATCGCCGCATCCAGCGGGATCGCCCCGCCCTGAATCAGCGCCCCGAGCGCGGTCATCAGCCACGCCATGACCCGCCGCCCTTGCTCCGACTGGAGCCACGCCAGGACCTTGTTCATTTGCGCCCCCACTGCTGCCGGAGCGTGTCCGCGAGCTTTGCCCAGTTCGCCTTGATGCTGGTCACGGACGCCTCGGGATTGTTCTTGTTGGTGTCGATGCCGGTGAGGAGGAGGGTGAATGCTTTCCGCTCCGCACTGCCGGCGACGAACGTATCGTTGATGACGGACTGCATCGACTGTCGGGCTTTCGCTGCCATGACGGCTCCTATCTGAGAAGGTATTGGGCGCCCGCCGCGAGTCCACCACCCACCGCGCCGGCCACCAGTTTTTCAATCCACGTCCGCAACTCTTTCGCTTTGAGCTGCGCCACTTGCTCTTGCAGTCGGGTCACGTTGTCCCGGAGCGTGTTCACGTCCGCCAGCATGCGCTGGAGTGTCGTCAACTGCCCTTCCATCGCCTCCAGCTTCCCCGCCATCTTCGCCTGTTCCACGGCGATCGTGACGACGCTGGAGCGCATCTCGTCGAGCTTCTCGGACAGCCGCTCAAACAGTTCCGCTTGCGGCATCTCCGCCTCCCATACGGCGTCGAGGTCGACAAAATGCACGTTGGTCGGACAATCCATGTCCTATCCTTTGGGCCATCGGTGAGGGGTCACGGAGCACCTACGCGGCCGAGCGGCAGCGGAGAGGGGGTCGGCGTCGGGATCGGGAAGGGCGGCGGCGTGGCTTGGCGCGCATCGGATTCTTGATCGAGCGCCAGGGCCACACCGAGTCGCCCGAGTCCTTCCGTCAACACCGTGCCGGTCCCGCGCTGGCGACTCAGCCACTCCAGGGCGTGCAGCGTTTGCGGGCCGGTGAGCGCATGGAGCCGCGAGCCGAGAAACGCCCCCGTGAGCGCCCCACCGGCCGCTGCGCTCTGGGCATAGTTTCCGCCGTTCAGTGCTCCCGCCGTACCACCAGCAGCGGCGCCGAGAATCGCCGGCAGGAGTTGGGCAAAGAGCACGCGCCCTTCGGGTTGCTTCGAGAGCGTGCGACCCGCATTCGCGATCGTGGACAACTCCCGGAACGTCTCGGGACCGAGGACCTTGGCGTACTTGGTCGGCTGGCGCTCCAGTTGTTTCGCCAGGCGTACCACGTCCGTCCCGACGCCCGTGTCCGCCGTCTTGGCGGTCAGGAGGCGGATCGCCCGTTCCCGCTGATTGATCTTCGTTGCCGCATCGCGGGCCGCTTCGTAGGCCGCCCATTCGTCGGGCGTGAGGGAATCCCGGAGCGAGGTCTTGAGGGAACCAAACAGCGACTTGATGAGCGATCCGGGATAGGCCGGCTTCCCGTCCGCCGCCTTGAGTCCGGTGGCGTGACTGATGCCCGCCTCGCTCGCGAGGATTTCATCGACCGACGCAACTTGCCCCTTCGGGGGCGACCACCCCCGATACCTGGCCAGCGCTTCTTCATTCGACCCCGGCGCAAAGGCTGGCGTACCGACGTACGGCGTCTCGTGGCCAATCGGTGCGAGGAGGCGATCGCCCGCGGAGAGCCGCGCTTGCGGAAACTTCGTGTCCGCATAGTCCCTGAGCACCCGGTTGTACTTCGTGACATCGACGGCGCGGTCCCCGACCGCTTGCTTGAATCCCTGATACGCGGTGGCCTCCGCTTCCCGACTGGCCTGCGGGAGCGCCCCATAGAGAATGTCGTCAACGTGCTGTCGATAGGCGGTCAGGCTCTCGGCGTTGTACGGGATCGGTGGCGCCGTCCCGTCTTTGGTCAGGACCGCCAACGCGGCATCCCGCTCCGGCTGTGCGGTGGGACTGCCGGGGACGATCAGGTTGCGCGTCAGCGCGTTCCCCTCATCCGGAGCCATCGCCGCCGGCCGCCCGAAGATGAGATTGGAGACGCCGTGCATGACCGTCCCAAGGCCCGCCCCCAAGAGCATGTCTTGGCCGAGCCCTTGCCACTCGTCCGACGAGAGCATGTGCCAGCCACCGTCGCGTACCTTCTCAAGCGCCGAGGTGAAGCCGGCAAAGCCGGCGCCAAGCGCGGCGGCCCCCTTGTAGGTGCGTGCAGCGGGGAGGGTGAGACCCAACATCATCTCGCCCATCTTCTCGAAGTTCCCGGGAGCAAAACGGGCGGTTTCGTCGGGCAACCGATCCAGAAGCGTCGGCCTCGGTGGCGGCACGCCTTCGCCCGCCAGTTCCGTCGTGACCATCGGCATGCGCTCGGAGAGCGGCAGCGGTGCGGGTGCAGGCGATGGCGTCGGTGACGACGTAGGGCTTGGCGCGACCTTCTGAACGTAGCCGAGGGTTTCCGCGAACGGCGGCACGCCGCCGTACTTCTGCACGTTCCCCGGCCCAGCATTGTAGGCGGCGGCGCCCTTCTGCGTGTCACCGCCGAATTGCTGGATGAGGTCGCGGGAATACTCCGCGCCGCCTCGGAGATCGTCAGTCGGATCGCCCCCGGGCACGACGTGATACTGCGCGGCCGTTCCCGGCATGAATTGCGCCGGCCCCTTGGCGCCCTTCGGCGAGACGGCCTCCGGTTGAAAGTTGCTCTCGGCGCCGATCTGGCGGACGAACATGTCGGGATCGGGATGCCCCGCATCCACCGCGGCCTGGCGCGCCTGCACCGCCAGCATGGCCCGCTGCCCCATTTGCTGGATGAGGTCGGGGGAGGCGCCCTCGGGCACCGAGAGCGTCGCGACGACCGACCCATCTGGGCCGAGAAGGTCCGCGTCCGGCATCAGCGCATCCGCAGTTGAAACCCGTGGCCGAGGTCGACCGCTCCCGGCGTCGCTTGGGCATTCGGACGGGGCGCGGCATTCGTCTGCCCGAGCGCCGCGGAGACTTGCTCCGGGGTCAGCACCTGGGCGCCTTCCGGCAGCGAGAACGGTTGACCCGCTTCCTTGGCCGCGACCCGCGCCGACAACTCCTGCGTCAATGCATCGATCGAGGCGAGCTTGGTCGTCGCCGACTTCTGCGACGAGTTGGAGATGTCGAGCACGTCCATGAAGCGCGCCAAGTCGCGATCGGTAAAGACGCCTTTTTCACCGAAGCGCCGGCCGATGTTCGCGACCACCAGCGCCGCCGTGTTCTTGGCCGTCATCGGCACGTCGTAGCCGTCGAGTTCAAGCGACGTCCCGCCGAAATTGGAGAGCTTCCGGTAGATGCTCTTGCCCGCGCCAAAGACGGTATTCGCGAACTCTTTGTCCGGCAGCGAGGGAATCAAGTCCTTGATGGGCTGGATCTGCTTCTGGACGAATGCCTGATCGCTTTGTTGCTTGTTCGCGTCCGCCGCCGCCACGGACACGCTCTTGATGATGGCCGCGTTGATCTTGTCCTGCCGTTGGGCGTCGGCCTGCCGCTGTTCATCGCGAATCTTCGCTTGCTCGGCGATGTCGTTCGGACTTCCCAGGCCCCGCCCGAGCGGCGTGGCATTGGCCCGGGCGGTCGCCTGCGTCGTCTCGAAGGTCTCCGCACCCTTCTGCGCGGGCGTATCCCCGACCCCCGCGAGGCGTTGGCGAAAGAGATCGCCGGTCGGTCCCGGCATGCCGGCATAGAAGATCTGGTTCTGCGCCAAAGTGTCCTTGGCCACATCCTGCACCGGGCGCGGGGGAAGGATGGGAACGCTGGCGCGATTCGGCATGGAGGGCGCCGTTTCTCCACGGGCCTGCGCTTCGGCCGAGAGCGGCGCATCCTGCGCCATCAGCATGTGCGGCGGCTGGGGCCAGTTGAGGGCGCGGAGGTAGTCCGGGCCACCTTCCGCGAGGGCGCGGCGGTAGGCGTCCGTCTGCATCAGGTCCGCGTTCTTTCGGTCCTCGGTCTTGTACTCGTGGAAGATGTCGTTCCAGAGCTTGAACGGCGTGTGGAACAGGCGCGTCATCCGCTCCTGCTGCACCTCGGGCGGGAGCGTGTTCGGCACGACTTGGAGTGCCATCGCGTAGCGTTCCGGATGCTGCCACGTCCGCGGGTCCATCGGGTCAGACGTGCCGGGCTGCTGCTGCCCGAGTGCACCCTGGGCGAAGGCGCCGAGCAATTGCAGCGGGAGGCCGACAACCTGGCCCGCCATGTTCGCGCCGGTTTCGAGCCAGCTAGGCAGCACGTTCTACCTCCACCGCCGGGACCGCCCGTTGCCGCGCCCACTCGATGATCGTAGCCCCGGCCGTCGCCGCATCGATCAATCGGCACTGCGTAGAGAGCCGCTGCGCCTCGGCGCGATAGCGCGGGTTCATCAGCACGGTCGTGACCGCCTCGCGGATCGTGGCTGGGTCGATGGGAGATCCGCAGAGCGACATGCCGAGCCCGGACCATTCCACCCGCGCCCCGACGTCTGGCTTGTCCTCGGTCTCGCCCGCGGCGACCATCGGCACGCCGGAGGCCGCGCACCACTGCATCGTCGCGAAGCCCGCCGACGAGACGACACACGCGGCGCGCGGCAGCACGCGATGAAACGGAATCCACGGCACGCACCGCGCGTTCTTCGGCACCGCCTTGAGCGCGCACGTCGCGAGCACTTGCACCGGGAGGTCCGCCAAGGCCTCCAGCGCCGGCAGGATCAAGGTCGCCGGATCGGTCGCGAGCGTCCCTTGCGTCACGACGACCAGCGGTACGGCTGGGTCGATCTCAGGCGCAGCCGGTTCCCCCGGAGCCGGGGGCGCCAAGAGCGGCCCGATGCAGGCCACACGGCTTTGATGCTGCGTCGGGATCGGCAGTTCCATCTGCGGGAGCGACGCCTGGAGCACAAAGTCCACTTCGTTCGGAATGCTGAGAAGCGGGATGCACCCGAACAGTCCCGGCAGCGTGTCCGGGTAGCCGGGCGTGACCGCGCTGACGCCGACTTGCGTCGGGTCCACGAGCAGCACGTCGGCCGGCTCGTCCTCCAGCGCCGCAATCATGTCGGCGGCTTGCGTCATCGCCTCGATGCCGAACATCTGCACCCACGCAGCTTGCGACATCGCGGGAATCTTCTCGTGCGAGGGCGTGGAGGTCCGCAGGTGGATCGCCCCGGCGCCGTGAACGCGCGACCGGAACCGCTCGTGCACGAGCCAGCGCACCGTATGCCCGCGGACGACGAGCCGCTGCACCAGCGGGATCGCCTGCGTCACATGCGAGTAGGCGTCGAAGGTAGCGAGCAGAATCCGCATCAGTTGCCGCCGCCGCCCCCGCCGCCCTTGTTGCCGCCGCCGAGGGCGAAGTTCCAGTTGCGCGAGTTCGCCTGCTGCGTGCCGGAGAGCTGCGAGAGCAGATCGAGCTGCGGCTGGCGCGTGAAGTTGTAGAGCGCCTGCTGGTACTGCAACGGCATCTGCAATCCCTGGCCGTAGAGGTTGAGCCCCTGCCCGACGAGATCGAGCGGTGCGCCCTGCAAGCCGGCGAATTGCGACATGTAGTTGAGCGGCGCTCCTGCCACGTCCTGGAAGCCCGCGAGCTGCCCGGGGATCGCATTCGCCGCCCCGAGGCCGAGCTGTCCCCGACCGATGGCCGCGTTCTGTGCGCCGATCGCCTGCGACGCCGCGGCTCCCGAGGCGGACGCGCCGGTCTGGAGCGCGGCAATTTTGTTGGCCACGTCCTGCTGGAACAACTGATCCCGCGTGCGCTGGATGTACTCCTGCTCGCCCCGCGCCGCTTCCCCGGACGTACCGAGCCCCCGCGCCGAGTAGGACGCCCGCACCTCGGGGAGCCCTTCCGCCACGACGCGCTGATACGCTTCCGCCGGCAGTTGGTCCGCCGTGGCCAGTGCACGATCCACCACCTGCTGCCCGGCGCCCATGGCGCCCTGTACGTTCCCACCCTGCACGGCCGGCGTGACGCCGCGGTTCAAGTAGTAGTTGCTGGCGTCCATGCCTTGCGGCACGAGGCCGGCGATCTGCGACGTTTGGCCGATCGGACCCCAGCCCATGTTCGCAAGCTGCATCAAGTTGCCGTAGCCCTGCGCCGTTGCGCCTGCACCCAGTTGCTGCGCCTGATGGCCCGCGAGCTGTGCGCCGGGGATGTTGCCTGCAAGTCCCCCGAAGGCGACCGATCCGGGCAGCATGTTGCTTCCCATGAGCGCGTCGGACATGAGGCCCGTCCCGTTCGGGTCGATCTCCTCGGGCGTGTTCCCCTGGAATGCCCACCGCGTGAGCGGCGCCGTCCACGAGGGAAAGCGCTGCCGCGAACTGCCACTCCCAAAACCGACCATGCTTAGACTCCCACCAGCCGGTCGTACCGGCGTTGATCGAGAACCGCCCGCGCGAGATAGGGCGCCTGGAACCCGAAGATGCGCCAGCGACGCGCCTCCGCCGTCTCCGGCACGAAGCTCGCCTCGATGGCTTCACAGCCCGCCGTCTTCGCGCGACGAATCGCCCGCTGCATCAGCGTCGGCGCTACCCGTCCTGCGCGGTACTCGGGACGCACATAGAGCCATTCGGTCGACGCCACCTTGCGCGGCGACCCGAAGCTGCGTTCATCGAGGTGCGCAAAGAGAACGCCCACAGGCGTGCCCCCGGTCGGCTCTCCGAACCCATCCGGCAGCGCATCCGTGACCGCTACCTCGGCAATCCATCGCCCGGGATCGTCGGCCGAGAGCCACGCGACGATCTCGCCCGCCGGGTCGTCGTGGTGCGGGTACGTGAGACCGAGCTCCGCCACCATCGCCGCGTACAGCTCCCCGATGGTCGCAAGGTCCGTCCGCTGGACGTGGCGGTAACTCAGGCCCATGCGCGGGAGCCTACGCCGGGGGGCGGTCGACCTAAGCGGCGCGGGTCGTCTTCCGGGGGAGCACGTCCGCCACCGGCCGCGCCTTCCCCGCCTGATCCACATAGGCTGCCGTCACCCGGTAGGGCTGGAACCCCAAGCGGGGCCAGAGATGCGCCCCGTGCGTTCCAGGCGTGTAGGACGCCTCCAGGACGAGCCCCGGGCAGCGCGCCTCCGCATCCTCGGCGAGCGCCCGGATCAGTTGCGGACCGACCGCTTTGGGTCCGATCCCGCCTCGGCTTTTCGGCTCCACGTAGAGGTGCGTGCAGTGCCCGACCCACGCCGGTCGCCCCAAGGGACGGCGGTACAGCTCCCCGAAGGCAAAGCCCTTCACCCGGTTCCCGAGGACCGCGACTTGCGCGAGGAGGCTGCCGGTCGGCTTCGTCAGCTCCTCGTACCAGAGCTTCGTCAGCTCGGCTGGAGTGTCCACCGTCCACTGCGGGTACTTGGACTCCGACTCCGCCAGCATCTGGTGGTAGAGCCGTTGGACCCCGGGGAGGTCGACGAGTTGGAGTGGACGGTATCTCATCCGAGGCCGAGCCGCTTCCAGATCTTCACTTTGATCGGATGGTCATTCGTCGCATCGGAATTGTAGACCCGGACGGTGATCTCGATGCGCGTCGGCCCGGTCTTGTACTCCCGTCCGAGACACACCGCGCAGCCGTTCGTCGGGACGACGCCTAGGCCGTCCGTAATCACCACCACGCCCGTTTCCGTCGGCTCGGCGGAGAGGCGGTAGGAGGCGTGTAGTGCTCCCGGCAGCGTCTCGATCACTGCGACCGTCGTCGTGTTCTTGACGGCGGTGATGGTGGTCTCCGGGTAGACCAGGCGTTCTTCGAGGTCGACGAGGAACTTGGTCCCCGGGCCGAACTTCGCCGCCAACTGGTCGAAGCGAGCTTCCAGCTTGTCGAAGTCCTCCCGCTGCGCGTCCGCGCGTTCCGCGAGCCCGTCGACTTGTTCTTGGAGCGGATCGGTCGTCGGCATCAGCGTTGCGCCGGGGTGACGTGAAATTCCGCGAAGGCTCGTTGGAGCGCCAAGTCCGCGCCCGCCGTGGCGGCAATCCGAACGGAGATGCCCCGTGCGGCGGGGAGCGGCGCATGGGCAAACGTGAACTGTTGCGTCGCGATCACGCCCTGCGCGTAGGTTCCGGAGGTCGGCGGCGGCACGGCGCTGCCGTTCGCGAGCAGCCCCCGGGAGCCCGTCACCGTCGTGCCCTTTTCATCCGTCGCCGTGACGGTCCAATCGACGTCAGCGCTGCTGATCTGCGGCACCTTCAACGTCTCCAGAATGACCCGGCGCAACTCCACTTCGTGGCCGGGGACGTTGTAGAAGCCGGTCTGCACGCTCGCCGTCCGGTTCGTCCGGATGCCGTCGGGATACGATCCCGTGCCGGCGGAGAGCGTGTCGCAGACGAGATAGCGCGCGGTCGCCCCGGAGACCGGCAACATGTCGACGGAGTGCAGCGACAGATGCGCCAGCGTCGAGTTGGCGTAGGGGCCGAACAACTGTTGCGGAGAGCGGATCACCGCTTCGCGGCCGGTGATCGTACTGTTCATCGTGACCGGCCCCCACCACTCAAGACTCCCCCGGGCATCCGTCGGCCGTGCAATCAGCGCATGCGTCGTCTCTCCGGCGGGGAAGATGTAGAGGTAGGGATCGAACCAGACGACCGAGCCGCGCGGCGTGAGCGATCCACCGGACACGTAGTCGTCGAGCGTGCCCGTCACGTTGTTGATGCCGAGTTGGTTCCGGACCGATGCCCCGACGGGTGCCATCGACTGACACCCCGGAGGAATGTGCCAGAGGTCGCCATCGGTCCCGAGGAAAAAGACGCCGTAGGGCGTCACGGCCGCCGCATGGGGCGAGCTGATGCCAACCCCGATGTCGAGCACCCGGAGGTCCGCTTGGAGGCCGCCGCCGAGTTGCGGATCACCGTCCAGCACCCAGACGCTGTTCATCCCGCCGATGATGAGATGCGGCACCCCGGAGGCGTCGATCACCCCGAACTGTCCCGGGATAAGCGCGGTCCCGAGGTCGGGGATCTGAATGACGCTCGTCGAGCGGATCGAATCGAGGTTGAACGGATCGGTGTACCAGACCTGACTTTTGCCGGCCCAATAGCTGTTGGAGCTGTCCGCGTTGGTGAGAATCCAGAGGCGATCGAGATGGAGCGTCAGCGCTGCCCCGGACTTCGGACAGTTGGTTGTGTCGCTCGATAGACTCTGGATCGAGCCCGCGCCGTCGAACAGGTAGTAGATCTGTCCCGCGAGGTGGTGGCCGAAGATCAAGACGCTATCGGTGGTCGGCGATCCGCTCGCGGGATTGTTGCCGGGTGTCTGCCAGTAGACCGAGGAGCCGAGCTGCTTCGTCGCGGCGATCGTGACGCGCGAGACCCCGCCCCCGAACGAGATTTCACTCCCGCCGTTATCCTGCCACGCGGCGTATTGGTTGCTCGTGTTCGTGCCGATGAGCGTGACGTGATTGCTGCCGGGAAAGGTCGCGTTGTTGTTGAAGCCGATGTCCCGAAACGACTTCATGCCGGTGTAGCTGGACGTCCCGCGGACGGCGAAGGTGAGCGGCTGCCGATGCCCGAACGGTCCCGTCGCGGAGCCGTTCAGCCGAGGGTAGCGGTAGTCAAAGACGCTGTTGGTGGCCTTCCAGAGTCGGGGGCCGATCACATACAGCGACTCGTTGCTGATCACCCCGTCGCGGAGGGGAATCTCGACGAACTGCGTATTGCGCGGCATCAGAGCCGCAGCATCGGCCGGAAGCAGCCGGCCGCGTAGCGCACCGTCGCCCCGCGCTCACCCGGTCCCGCCTGCTTCCGCCGGATCTCACGAAAGAGGCGATCTCGCTCCTGCGCGACCGCGACGGCCCGCGGGTCGTCCTGATTCGTGAACAACTCCACCGCGAGCGCCTTGGTCAGATAGAGCGCATACGGGAACCACGGTTTCGACGTGATCGCGGCGAGCGGCGTCGCCTGCGGTTCGTAATGCAGATCGATCCAGTACGTCTTGTCGGGAACGATGTTGGTGTAGAGCACGCCTTCCGGCGTCCCACCTTCGGCCGCCCCGTGGTTCTTGTAGATGTGGATGCTGCTCGGGGTTCCCGTCCCGCCGTTGTCCGACGGCACGATCGATTCCGTCCACGCCCGTTCATCGAGAATCGGGATCGGCCAACTGGCCCCACTCGACGGATCGGTGATCTCGCAGGCGGTGTAGGTGGCGGACCAGTAGTCCGAGGGGAGGGTGGTGGCTCGGGACGACACCTGGAGCGTCACCGCGTCATCGCGAAATGGCCAGTCCCACGCGGTCGCGTAGTGGTCGAGGAGCGCTTGCAGCCGCACGTAGGCGGGCGCATCCAGGGCTTCGCTGCCGGAGCTGTTGAGGTAGAGACCCGGAGAACCGGCTTCCAAATCCGCCGCTCGGACGATGACGTTCGCCGCCAGATTGGAGCGCGTGAAGACGGCGAGCGCCATGGGTTACTGCACCGTCTGGACGGTCGCCAAGTGCTGGCGGGCCTCCTCGTGGAGCCGCGTCATCACCGCGTCCGCGTCCTCGCCCGCCATCCTGGCATCCACCCGAATGTCCGCTTCCAAACGGAGGAGCTTGGTCTCAATGCCTGCTTCCTCCTGCTGGAGCAGCTTCTCGTCGACCTTGCGGCCGGCTTTCCGGACCGCCGCCAACTGCGCTTGCCGCTGCTGGCGGACGCAGTAGTCGCGGATGTAGATGCGCTCGTTCCGCTTCCGGACGAGCGACCAGGCGACGTCATGGAGCATCATCGCCCGCGCGATGAGCTGGTCGGCCGTCGCGTCTGCCGGCATCGTGTAGTTGTGTTGGAGCCCCCCGTTGATCTCGGGGTCCACGTTCGCGACGAACGAAATCTGATACGGCGGTTGCTTCTCGGGCGTCACCGTCCAGACTGCGCCAGGGTCGTCGGCAAGTAGCTTGGTGTCGCTCATGCGTCGAAATGCATGTCGGGGTTCCGAATCGTCTCGCCCCGGTTGATGAGGTTGAGGCGCGACTGATCCGCCGCCGCCGACGCGATCGAGATGACGTTCCGGATCACGTCCAGCCGGAGGTTCCGGTAGGTCTGCCCGGGAATGAACTCCCGCTGCCGTCCCGTCCCATCCGGCGCGTTCACGGTGATGACGCCGAGATTGACGTCGAGGAGGTTCCGCCCGGACAGCTCCATCGGGAAGGTCCAGAGCGGCACGATGTCATCCGGCTTGGACGGCTCCGGCTCCTTCGGCGCCGCACTCGCCTTCGGCGCCGCCGCCACTTGTTCCCGAAGGCGCGCAATCTCCGCCTCCAGTTCTTCCCGCGTCGCTTCAACCGCGACCTTCTTGACCTCGGCCACTAGCGCACCACCAGATAGTTGATGACGACCGCGCCGAGGTTCTGCGCCGCCGTGAGGCCGACCAGCTTGAAGGTCACGCTGTCCGTCGTCGCCGCCGCGCGCATGATTGAGACGGCCGCTGTGTCACTCACCGTCGCGATGGCCCCGAGGACCGTATCGTTGGCAAGCGCCCCCGGCGCCGCACAGGTGACGTTCTGCACGTCGCCCGCGCCAAGCTGATTCGGGTTCACCGTACAGGTGCCACGCGCGATGAACGTGAGCGCCGCTGCGCCGCCCGAGGTCGTGCCCACTTGGACGCCACCCTCGAAGGTCTGGATGTCCTTGAACGTCATCTTGCCCGGCGGCGCGAAGCCCGCCTGACTCCGGACGCTCCCCGCATCGGCGGCGGGCGTTGCCGCCACGGTCGCGGCCGGCGTCTGCGCGAAGGCCGGCGCTGCGAATGCCACGAGCGCCAGTGCTACCAAGACTCGCTTCATGTTCTCTCCTTCACGAAGGGAAAGGGGGCGGCAGTTGCCCACCGCCCCCCGGCCACTAGTTGAGCGAGGCGACCTCGATCTTGCCGCCGTAGGTCTGATCCGTGATGCACGCCCGGAACCCTTCGATGACCCATCCCAGGGTCTGGAAGCGGTTCAGCGGGTCACTCTTGCTGGCCCCGTTCGTCCGGTAGGTGGTGATGTTCTTGATCTTCGTGCACTTGAAGAAGCCCTGGCCGAAGAAGAACACCGGATGGACGGTGACGCCCGACGCAGGCGACACGCCGACAATGCGGCCCGTGGTCGAGTAGGTCAGGTTGTTGGTGCTGGTCCCACTGGAGGCGATGCGGTAGGTGGTCGCCGCCGCCTTCCGCTCGCCGATCAGCTTCGCATCCGTGCCCGCCGAGTTCGTCCCGATGTAGATGTTGAACGAGCTGTAGCCGGTCGGGAGCGAGGGCGTCGCAATGGTGACGACCTGCTTGCCGGCTGTACCATCAACCGCCCGGCCAACCCCGATCGGGTAGAAGCCCGTCTCGAAGCCGTCCGTGTCGTTCAGCGTGACCGACACGTAGTACGTCGCGGTTGCCAACGTCACTTCCGAGCCCGCCACGGAATCAAGTCCCGTCGTCGGCGCCGTCGCCACCGCCGCCAACTGCGGGATGGTATTCGACTCGACGATGCGGAAGCCCGACAGCTCGCCGATCTCGCCCGAGACCAGGAGGTCCCACTTCTGGTAGATCGCCGCGTTGATGACGGTCGGGTCAATGACCGCGATGTCCGCGCAGACTTCCGGTCCCGCGACCATCACATGCCGTTCACCCTGGTAGAAGGGCGCTCCGGTACGCTTCATCCGCGCCCGGACCTTCCGCATGAGCTGGATGGTCATGGTGTCGTTCGCGCCGATACCCGAGCGCGCGGTGATGGAGCCCGGGTAGTAGACGGTCGTGGCCCCCATCAGCTGCCGCACGATCTCGCGATCGAGCACGCGCGCCGCCTGCACACCCTGCCGCTCGGCGTAGATGTCGGCGGGGGAACCCTTGGCGATGTACTGGCCGAGGCTGGAGACGATCTGCCAGGCACCCCACGCCTCGGTCACGCACGAGACGCGCGAGGTCGTGCCAGCCGTCGCCGAACCGCTGTCGCCTTCCGAGAGCGGATCGCTCGGGAGGGCGAGATGGTTGTACTTGATGAAGGTGACGGTGTTGGACTCGCCGGCCGGAATGTCGACCTTCTCGGCAAGGTTGTAGAGCTGCGCGTTGTAGGTCGCGACCGCCAACATCTTGGCGGGGATGAACCGATCGATCGTTGCATTCGCGAGGGCGGTGGTGTCGGTCGCGCCCGTGTACGAGTTGTACGCTGCCATGAAAGACTCCTAGGGGGTTACGCCACGCGCTTGCGGGTCGGCTGGCCGGGCCAGTCGATGCCGTTCTTCGTGGCAAGGTCACGCATTGCGTCGTCCGACATGGCCATCGTGCTCTCCACCGTGCGCCGCGGAGCGGGCATGCGGGTCGCCTGCTGCGGCTCCGCCGTGGTCGCCGCCGGCACGCGCGCCGCTTGGGCACGACGAGTCCGACTGCGCTCCTGCTTCGGCGTTTCCTTGAGATGGTCGAACGCGCCCTGACCATCCAGGACGAGGTAGACCACCTCGAGCGGCTGCCACTCCCGACCCTGCGTGTTCAGGTAGTGCTGATACCGAGCCTGCTCCACCATCGGCGCGACCTTCCGGTAGAGCGGGTACTGCACCTCTCCCCGTTGGTTGCGCTTGTCGGCGAGCAGGAGCGACTCGGACCGTCCCTCCGCCATCCGGACTTGTTCCCGGAGCGGCGCAGCGACCCGCTCCATTGTGTCACGAAGGATCGGATCGAGGATTTTCAGCGACTCCCGCCACGGGCCTTGCTGCGCCTCCGGAATGCCTCGGAGATACGGGGCATACGGATCGGCGTTGGGCTCGTAGGTCGGTTGCGGCGGCTGGCGATACTGCTGCTGCTGGAAATTGGTCAGGAGGTTCCGAAGCTCGGCGTTCTCACGCGCGAGCATCTGCTCCCGATTCTCCGGCGGCGGCGGCGGTGGGTCCGATTCCTCGACAACCTCCGTCTCTTCCGGCACCGGAGGCGCGTCGGCCTGGACGGTGCCAGGCGGCGTGAACGCCGGATCGGGAAGCTCGGGGAGCTGTTCGGTCTCTGTCGTCGTGGGATCGGCCATGTCGAACGGTTCTCGCTTTCCCCTAGGGTTTTGCGCCCCCCAGCACGGCGATTAGCCGACGACCGTGAGACCGTCGGTATTCTTGGGCGGTCGCAGAGGTGTGCCGGCGACTGGCGGCTGACGTGCCCGTTGGAGCCGGGCTAGCATCCGATCCGCGCGACCTAAGAGAATGTCGAGGCCGCGGCCGACCCCGACGAGGATGGCGCGGTCGCCATCCGAGAGGCCCATTTGCGCCGCCTTGTTGGCGTAAGCGCGACGTTCGCGTTTCAGGAAGGGCGCGACGTCCTGTTTCCAGAGGTCGCTCGTGAGAAGGTCCGCCCAGGCGGCGAGCATCCGCGCGTCCCGGGCGGCACGGTCCTCGGCGCTCAGCACTCGGTCGGGCCTCGGCCGCCTTTCTTCTTCATCGGCTTCATCTTCTTCTTCATGGTCTCACCTCCGTTCCGTGAGCGTCATTTCGGGAGGCCGCCCCAGCCGCCATTCATGGTGGAGTAGCCGTAGGCGGGATTCCCCGGCGCCGGCATGCCCTGCGCGGTCACGGGGTAGTTGCCGAGCCCTGCGTAGGGACTCGTGCCCGGCCCCCAGGTGCGCGAGTTGCCCATCTGGATGTTCTGGAGCTGCGCGGGCGAGAAGTACGTCTGTGGCGTCGGCTGGATGGGCGCTTGCATCCGCGGATCGCCGCCGATCCGATCGGGAGCCATCGCGGGCGCCATCTGGCCCTGCGACGACCACTGCGTGATCTGCGGCACCATCCCCGGTGCCCACCCGCTCTGCGGCGCCCATTGGGTCGGCGCGTGCTGCACCGCCGGAGACACTTGCGGCTGCCAGCCCGCCGCCCGCGTATTGTCGCCCGGATTCGGCCGCCCCCAGGTATTCGGGTAGCGATTGGCGATCTGCGAGTTGTAGTCGAAGCGCGGGCCGTTCTGGCCTTGGTTGAAGTTGAGGTGCGTGCCGCCCGGCCGCGTGGCCAGCGGGTTTTCAAACGCCCGTTGCGCCTGGTTCAGATAGTGCTGCTCCGCGCCCGTGCGGCCGTAGCCGTTCATCGCGTTCGCAAACAGCCGATAGGTTGCCGCGGACAGTTCTGCCGCCATCTCATCCCCCCTGCGTCATGGAGCGCATCTGATCCGCCATGCCCGGCGGTCCCCCGGAGGGTGCCGCCGCTTCCGGTCCCGCAATCGCGGGCGGCGAGCCCATGCCGGGAGGTCCCCCTTGCGGCGGTCCCTGCTGCGCCTGCATTTGCTGCATCATCATCTGCTGCTGCATGGCCATCTGCTTCGCCATCGCCTGCTGGAGCTGCGCCTGGAGACGTTCCGTCAGCAGCCGGCGCGCGATCGGATCGCGGAGGAAGCGCGGATCGAGGCTCAGCGCCTGCTGGAAAATCTCGAGAAACAGCGCATCGTCATCGCCCGGATGCGGTGGGACCTGGCGATGCTCCGCGAGCGCATCGAGCACAAGCCGCGGGTCGATCGAAGCCCCCTCCGGCGCTTGCTTGAACAACTGATCCGCCCACGGGATGTTCGCCGCATCGACCAGCATGAGCCGCAGGTACTCTTTGGCGTCGAAGGCTTGCGGCAGCGACGGATCAAACTGCGCGAGCTGCACGAGCATTTGGGGCAGCGCCTGGAGCGTCCCGAGCAGCATGGAGCGCTCCCGGACCGCCGTGGCTCCCCGCCACTGGTAGGCGTACGAGCCGATGATGTCCTGGACGCCGACTTCCTCCTCGATGAGCGCAATGCCATCCGCCCCGAGGCGCTGTATCAGCATCTTCTCGGAGCCGAATTGCTCGGTCAGTTGGTAGTTCCGGTTGAGGATGCCGTGGGGTCCGTCGAAGACCTGACGCTCGATCGCCTTCGCGAAGGCCAGGATTTCCTGCGAGCCCTGCGAGAGATACTGCGCCATGCCCGAGGACGTCTGCCCGGCGCGGCCCTTGCCTCGTGGAGGCGTCACCCCCTGGAGCGCGAAGTTCGCCCCCGAGCCGTCCTGGATGATCGACGACATGAAGCCGAGCATCGTCATCCCGAGCTGCGCCTGCGTCGGGATGGTGAGCGGCGAGACCGCTTGCCCCGGCTGACCCTCGAAGAACCACTTCGCGCCCGGCGCCCATTCCAACGTCTCGGGATCGACGACCGCATTTTGGTCGATCGCAACCGGCGGGGAGAGCGCCATCACGAGGTTGTCGATGGTGAGGTTCCCGATGTCGTTCATCATGAGCTGCGGAGAGGCCACCGCATCCATGATCCCTTGCGGGTAGAACGACCCGTTGGTCCGGTACATCCGCGCGTCCACCCACGGCCGCAGGTTCGCGTAGGTCAGGTTCGGATGGGCGCGGATCAGGAACGTGTCGTTGAGGAGCACGAGGTGCCAGTCGCGCTCGCCGAACGCCTTCCCGGTCTCGTCCACGGCGTCGGGAATCGTCCCGCGCCAGAAGATTTCCGTGAGCTGCGTGTGGCCCTTTTTCGAGAGCGCGGTGTAGGTCCGGTTGGTATTCGGATCGAGGCCGATCCGGGCGAAGCGCTCCGTGTCCTGGCGGAGCATGTCGTCTGAGAGGATGCCTTTCGCTTCCACGATCATCTCCCAATCGGGGTGGTCGTAGATGCGTCCCCAGGAGGCTTGCTCTGGGTCCATGTACCGCTCGTGCATCGCCTCGACGTGGCTGAACGGGACTTCCAAATCCTCGAAGACGCAGGTCGCCTTCTGGATCGACCGGGCCGCCATCGGGAGCACGTAGAGGTGGAAGGGGGAGACCGGCCGGATGATCGGCCCGCAATGCGTCTGGACGAGCTTTTCGACGAGCCGAAAGACCGTGCCGGCCTGTTCCAGCTCGATCGCGTCGTCGAGGTCGTCTTCTTCCCGAATCCGCCGCTCCTCGGCTTCGGTGTCCAGGGGGGCGTCTTTCATCTGCCGTTCCCAGACCCGTTGCGGCTCTTCCTGGATGTCCCAGGTGTGGCGGAAGATGCCCCAGCCGAACGTGCCGAAGTCGCGGAGGAAGATCGGGAATTGATCCTCCAGCTCCATCCGCTCCAAGAAGTCTTTCTGGCAGGCGTGCCAGCGGGGGATCTGCTTCGGGTCGCCGATCCCCTTCTTGGCGAGGACCTTGAACTTCTCCGCTTGCTCCGGGAACAAGGCTTCCATGAGCGCCGTGACCCACGTTTCGATGGCCCGGCGGGCGGCGGCGAAATAGACCTGGGAGCGGCCGAGGTAGGACGGCTGGTCCAGCTCCGCGGCGTACATCTTCCAGAAGTGCTGCCAGCGGGTGTCGAGGGTCTGCCGCTCGCGCCGCGCTTGGGTGACGAGGACGGGGAGGGTGTCCCGCGCCCACGTCTGCATCCATGGCTGGGTCGCGTACTGGGCGTAAATCAGGCGCACGGATGAGGGGTAGCCGGTCTGACGGGCGACCTTAGCGAAGCAGGACCAGGAGTTTTCCCATCCCGAGGCAGGCCCCAACGAGGATGCAGGCGGCGCCGACGATCCCGCAGACGACGCCAATCGCCATAGCCACAAAGTCCCGGTCCATGTTACAGGGCTCAGGCATGCGCCCCCTCCTGATGGCCGTCCTGACCGCCGCCGTGGTCGTGCTCGCGGTACTGTTCCTGCCGGCGCACCGTGAGTCCCACGCACCCGAGCGGCCGTGCTTCGTGAACGCGCAGACCGTCGACAGCGCTGCGTGCGAAGGCGCAGTGGTCCCCGCAAACCACCCCTTCACGATCGTATTCGGCGGCTTCGAGGATGCTCGCTGCGAAATCCCCGAGCCCGAATCCATCTACACCTTCGCGCGCACCGCGTCGGTGATCCCGTAGCCTCACGGCTGCGCCCCGAAGTCGCACGACCATGTGTCGCAATCAGCGTCGGCCGAGCAGCTATCGCCGCTGAGTCCCGAGGTGCAGACCGAGGACGTGCAGACACCATCGTGCGTCCGCGTGCCCGCGGTTTCTCCGGGGAGCGCGTTGGTCAGGCACTCCGTGATGACGCCGGCCGCAACGGTGACTTGCCCGCGCTGGTTCCAGTGGACGTCATCGCGGAAGCAGCCGCGCTCGTTCGTCGTGCAGGGATCGGGACACGCCGCGTACATGTCGCACTGCTGTTGAAAGCGGGCGTACATGTCGATGTACGGGTAGCCGTTGGCCTTCGCCCAGACCTTCAAGTTGGTCCGGTAGACACCGGCCGAGAACCGCGTCTTGTCCCAGCACGCGAGGCCGTAGCCTGGCGGTGCCGCCATGTAGACGACGATCGGTTTGCCGCTCGCGTGAGCTGGTGTCGCGGCGGGATTCGGCGTCGGCCGCGCATCGGTCGCCGCCTGGATTTCCTTGTAGGCGTTCATCACGGCTTGCGGACTCCGCGCGCGGACACAGACGCCGTTCGGACAGCCCGGAGCGTTGAGGCAGCCGCTTGCGTGGAAGAAGGCCCGTGCGTTCGTCGCCGCGTTCACGGCGCAACTGCCGAGCCCGAGGCCGACGCAGACGCCACCGGAACACGTCGCCGTGAGCCCGTCGCCGCCGACGGCACAGTCCGCATTCGAGGCGCAGTTGCAGTAGGACGCGACCACCGCGCCGTTCCGAGCCTCGTGCTTGAAATCCCCGTGGTTCAGGCAGTAGCGCTTCGCGGGTGTGACCTGCGGTGCAGGCGTTGCCCCGAATTGCGAGGTCCAATCGTCGGTCTTGCCGTCGCAGGAGCACTGGTTGCCCTGATCCGCGCCGCCGTCGTCCTGGCAATACGAGCCCTTCCCGATACCCTGGAACGTCGAGGCGAACGACGGATCGGCAATCGAGTTGCCCATCACGTTCGCGGTGTGCTCCAGGAGCACGACGTCGCACGTCTTACCAGACGAACCGCGACGGACGTTCAGCGGAAGGAAGCCGCCTGACGCACCTTCGAGGATGCTGAGCCACTGCGCTGCCGTGTCGCCGAGCTTCGAGCCGCCACGGGTGTAGAAGTAGATGTCACTTGGCTCGACGAGGTTCCCGACGATCGCGTTCTGGAGATCGACGTTGTGGAAGGTCGAATCCCCCGGGATGCAGAGCGTGTCGCTGCCGTCCTGGTCGCGGTCGGGGATGATCGCCGGCACGGGCGGATCGGCGGTCTGGTAGAGGACCGTCGCCTCCATCGCGGTCACGCGCCCGTTGTTGCCGCTGCCGCTCGTCTTGTTCAGCACGCCGGTCAAGCTGTTGATGTTGGCGCCCGTCCACGCGCGCTCCCAGAGCGTCGGCGGCATCAGATAGTAGGGATCGGACGATCCGCCCGTTCCGACGAAGCTTTCAAGATCGAACGGAACCGGGGTCGGGTTGGGCGTGACAGTGCCTTGATACTCGGGCCGGAGCTGGACGACCGAGCTATTGGCGCCGCCCGACGCGGCATCTTCCGCGACCGCTTCCAGGACAATGGCAATCGGCGTGGCCGCCGCCGTCGGTGTGGCTGCATCGGCGAAGTTGACGGCGATCGTCGGCTTCGCGGCGTTGCCGTTGTCGAGCGCGGAGGTTGCCCCGTCGGCCCCGCTGTTCGCGCCGTCGTTCACGCACGCCGGGCGGTTGTTCGTGTCGCAGCTATGGCCCGTGCCGAGTGCCGCCCAGTTACTATCCGGGGTCGCAATCGCGGACGGATCGAGCGCCGCGAAGTAGGCGTTCGGGACAACCGCGCCGTCGTAGTAGGCGAGGCCGCTGATCGACCAGTCGGCCGCGCACGTCCCGGTGCCGGTCTTGCCGAGGCGCACTTGCGTGATGGAGACGACGCCGCTCGTCGTGCACGTCGACGACGGGCAATCCGCGTTCACGTCGCAGGGGTTGTTCGCGTTGCTGCCACCAGCACAGAACCCGACCCGGATCGCATCCGAGCTTCGCGAGTAGGCCGCGCCGAAGGCCCCCTCATACATGCCCCCGGTGATCTGGCCCGCCGTGGCACCGGAACCGTTCGCCTGGGTCAGCGTTACCGACCGCCACTGCTGGCGTTTCGTGATGGTCGTCGATGCAACGAGCACCGAGCACTGCGCCTCGGCGGGGTTCGTCGTCGTGCACTCGTCGGTGATGTCGCTGTCATTCGTGCAGGTACGGTCGTTGACGTTGGAGCCGCTACAGCGCGTCGTGGTCGAGTTGCCGATGTAGACGTTCAGCGTCGGATCGGACGTCGAGCCGTTCGAGACCATCGTGAGGACCGCGCCGTCGGTCGTGCCGTTCCCAAAGGCCACGAGCTCGCAGACGGTGCCCGCCGGTCCCGGATCGTTGATGTAGAGCGAGAAAGTCGCGTTCAGCGACGTTTTCCCTCCACTGATGCCCTGATCGAGGAGGCGATAGTGGTCGGCGCCGCCCTGCGGCTGGAAACGCAACACGTAGCGATCGACGACGCCCGAGGGCACCGGCACGGGACTCGGCGCCGTCGTGACGAGCGGCATGTGGGGCGTGCCCGTCGTTGGCGTCGGCTGCGCCTTCCAGTAGTTGAAGTCGACCGGCGTCGGCTCGACTTGCGGGAAGCCGTTTTCGTAGCTCGACAGATAGTAGAGTGTGGCGTGCGCGGGCGCGGCCCAGAGGAGGACCGCGACGGCTACCAGGAGGCGTCGAGACATACGACGTAGTCCAGATGCGGGAAGGGGTTGGTTGTCCCGGTCGAGGTGACGACTTTCCAGCGGTAGAGATCGCCGGTCGCGACCTGCACCTTGTGCGTCGTGTCGCTACACTTGATTTCGTTGTGCGGCGCCGATCCGTCGCCCGTGATCGTGCACGTCAGCGTCGAATCCGAGAAGGAGCACGCATTCGCGCCGGCATCCGAGGCTGCTGCGCAACTCGATTGCGCGGCCGTCTGGAGCGTCGCCGCCACCGTCGCCCCCGAGCCCTGATCATTCCAGAGCTGCATACGGAGCGAGGAAATCGTGGTGGTCGTGGTCGCGACCTGGAACATCGCTGCTGCAGTGCCGTTGCAGCCCGAGGACACGCAATAGGTGGTCGCGTTCGCGGTGTTCTGGGCGGTCTGAATGTGCTGCGGCGCGCACGCGCGGACCGGCACGGCATTGGTGCCATCGCCAACCGCGATCATCGGCAACGTCGCCGTGGCGCCGTCTGTATCCATCGACAACAAACCGAGCGTCGTCGCGACCGATGACGTGCTGTTCGGAATCTTCATCGCGCCCGAGCCCGCATCCACGCTGCCGGTCCACGAGCCCGCGCTTCCGACCGTGCCGTCTCCGTAGATCACGAGCTTTTCGGCCCCGTTCACGGTCCACGCTTCGACCTTGGTGGAGGCACTGCTCCCGGTCGGATACTCCTTCCGCACTGCCGGGGTCGCGACGGCGGCGGGCGTGGCTTTCACCGTGATCCGCCATTGCCCAAGCGCGTTCTTCCACTCCTGGGTCACGTCGTCGTCGTTGCCGTACTTGCGTGGCGAGTCGTCACATGCGACGCGATCGAGCTGGGAGCACTGCACGGTCGAGCCGGTCGTGAGGACGTTCGTCGAAAGCGCCACGTTGGCCTCGCCGCTCGGCGACTCCGTGATGTCGAAATTCGCGCTGTCGAAGTCGATCGTGCTCCCGGCGCTGCTCACCGTGACGTCGCCCTCCTGCACGGTCACGGGATAGGGCGCGGTCGGCGTCGGGTACGGATTCGCCGTCGGCGTCGCGAAGCTGAGCGCGTCCGCCTTGATCGATCCCGACCCCGTTTTCTTGAGCACGCCCGTCGAGGGATCGAACAAGACGCCTTTCGTGATGCCCGTATCGGAGAGCACGATGCCCGCCGTATCCACGCCGAGTCGGGTGGAGCCGGTCGAGAATACGTTATCCCCGGTCCACGTCTGTGTGGATTCCAGGAGCGGCACGGAGCCGGTGGCGTTCGGGAAGGTGATCGTCTTGTCCGTGCTCGTCGGGTCCGCGACGGTGATGTACGTCTCCACCGTGTTCGCGGTGGACCCTTCGCAGACGATGCCGCTGTAGCCGTTCGCCCAAAAGCACTGATTGGCCGCCAAGGCCGGATTGCTGGCCGGCGTTGGAACGGGCGTCGGCGTCGCGTAGACGATGCCGCTCGCGAGCTCGCCCGCCGAGATGCAGCCGGTGCCGCACTGCACGTCGTCGGCCACGATGCTGCCGGTGCCGGCCGCTGCGAGGACCGCCGTCGAGCCGTTCAGCGTGACGCCGTTCACACCGTCTTTCGAGAGCGTGATCGTCGGCCCCGTGAACACGAGCGAGCCGCTGTTGACGTCCATCGTCGAGTCCGTTGCTCCCGTACCGTTGAAGGTCCAGGTGAAGTTGCTCCCGATCCCCCAGGTCGCATCCCCGACCTCACTCGGGGCGAGCGTGACCGTGACGTCATCGCCCGAGACGGACGTCGTGATGCCATCGCCGCCGAGGAGACCGATTGCGGCGCCGGCCGTCGTATTGCTGTCGTCGGCCGTGATCGTCGTTCCCGCCGCTCCCGCCGGGCAGTTCGTGCCGTCGAGCAGGCAGATGGGTTGGCTGTTGAGGGTCGTGGAGGCGTTCAGATTGCAACTGGACGTCGAGCATTCGGTGCCGCGGCCGTCCGGGGTCGGCGCGACCACGCACTCCGGCGTCGCGCGCATGCCTCGCGCATAGTTGCCCGTCCCGCATCCCCACGGCGTTTGCGTCGGAACCGGCGTGCCGCTTCCCGAGCCCGTGCCGCACGGATCGCCGGCACTGCGGATCTTCATGAGCCCGTCGGTGTCGACGAAGCCTTCGAGGCAGTCGCCATCGACGAGCGTCGTTTGCCCGTTCACACCGATGCCGCCAAACTCCGTCCGGAGTGGCAAACCGTCGAGCGGCTGCGAACCACCCGACGGATGAAGCATCTCGGCGCAGGCGACCGACGCGATGAGCAGCACCGCGAGGACGAGGAGACGCCTCACGGGGGAAGGCTCCTCCAGCCGGCCGCATGATGACCACGCCGGATGCCGCCGCTGTCATAGGGCGTCGGGAACAGCACCGTTTGGGTGGGCGTCGGCGTCGGCGTCAGCCCGATCGGCGTCACCGTGCGCGTGGGCGTGGGCGTCTGGGTAGCCGTCGGCGTCACGGTCGGCGTTGGGGTGCGCGTAATCGTCGCCGTCGGCGTGGCACTCGTCGCCGTTGCGGTGGGCGTTGGGGTCGCCGTGGCCCCAAGGTAGGCCCGCGCGCCGATGTCGTTACCGGTATACGTTTGCCGGCTCTGGTCCAGCGTTGCGTGGAACGCGCCGTCACCGGCATTGATGGCGGGCGAACCGGCCTGGAGCCCCCAATCCGTTGTCGGATTGGTCAGGAGCGGGTCGGCTTCGACCTGATTGACGCTGGTGCCATTTCCCGCCCACCCAAAGAGCGTCGAAAAACTCGACGTGGCCGCCATGAGCGGATTGACGGTGTTCGTCTTGAATCCACTCACGGAGTAGAGCTGCGAAATCGACCCCGGCGTCAAACGAATGAGCGACTTCCCCGTCCCCAGAGGCGAGTAGATGAGATTGCCGCCGAGTTCGGTATCCCCAGGATAGAACGTCCACGGCCACCGATTCGTATTGGGATCGTTGGTCATGGCGAGATGGAGCGCGGGATTCAGCAGGCAGAGTTTGCCGGACGGGTAGCCACCCGTGCCGCCGGATGTCGGACACTCCGCATCGGTCGTACACGTCGCGCGCGGGCCGGTTTGACAGTACGTCGTCCCGTTCCAGGTCGGATTGCACTGACCATGCGGTGAGCCGCAGTCCGCGTCGGCATTACAGCGGCACGCGCCCACGGGGTTGGGAATGATGATATTGTTATGGATCTGGGCGGAGGTGAGCCCGATCACCTCGCCGTCGCTCGCGATGCGATGCTTGAGGTTGTTGTGGTAACAGGTGTTGTTCCGGAAGATTTCCGTGCCGTCCGCGCGGGTGAAATTCACGCATGAGCCGTAGTTTTCGTAGATAATGTTGCTCTCGATGAGCACATTCCCGCCGCGACCGACCTGGCACGCATTTGTGCCGCACTTGGGATCTTGTGCCCACAAGCAATACCCAGAGATCCCGGTGGAGGGTTTGCAGAGGCCCGACGGAATATCGACGATGACGCCATTGCCTTCGGAATGTGAGTCCATCCCGAATTGCCAGTTGGCATCGCAGCCACCGCCGTTGGGGTTGGCCACGCAATCGCCGCTCTGGCAGGCGAGATCGCCATCGTTCGCATCGCCCGGCGTCCCGGCCGTGCCGCCCGCGCACGAACAGCCCGCCCCGTAGCCGTTATCCCGGTCGAAGCAGCTGTTGGTGTAGACGGCGGGATCGCCGGAGCAGATGTGCGAGAGACACCACGGGGGTGTCACTTCCTTATTGCCGTGGATGATGTTGCCGCGGACGATGTTTTGTCGCCCCGACAGCCCGCGGGCCTCGAACAGATTTACCGCCGAGGTCCACCCGTGGAGCGTGTTATCGTGAATCCAGTTGTACTGGATCGTCACGCCTTCGGCATTTTGCGTAAACAGCGAGTTGGCGTTGTTCGTGATCTCGTTGTTCTGGATTGTGATTTCGCCGGGGCTGCCCGAGGCACGCTCAAGGGCAATGGCATATTGGCTGATGCGCGACGTCGTGCTCGTGACGGTCGTCCGCATGTCGGCATAATCCCAATCCGCAAATTTGAAGCCGTCGACGGTGACGTAGTATTTGCAGACGTTGCCCCCCGCACATTCGACGGAATTACGGTGGCAACTCCCTGCGCTTCCGCCACAGTCGGCGTCGCTACTACAGGCACCGCCTTTGGCTCCCCAAAAATTCGAGAGGGTGTAGCAAGTGCCGTCATCGGCCCCCAGCCATCCCACGGGGGCCAATCCCAACCCCATCCACTGACAGCCCGCGAAATTGTTCGTGCCGCCGCCGTTGTTGGTGCAGTTGGCCGGATATTGCGTATCCGGGTCGGTATAATAGGGGCTGATGATGGGCGTTTCGCCCGGATAGGCTTTGTACCAAATCGGATGCGACGGCGAGCCGCGCCGGGTCACGGCCAAGAGATACTTGGGAAAGCTCGCGACCACGCCCGTCCCGAGCTGATTATACGTACCGCCACGCACATAGACGATGTCGCCCGGCAGGAGCTTGGCGAACGCACCATTGAACGTGCACCAGGGGGCGCCAATCGAGTTCTGCGCGCGCGTCCGACTATCGCTGCACGGCCCCCCGCGACTGTTGACGTCGATATACAGTGCCCGCAGGAGGCCCGGATCTTCCGGAAACACCGCGAACGCGCGGCTTGCCAGCGCAAGCACGAGCGCCGCCGTGATTACGGGCAGGCCGTTGCGTCGACGCCAGTGACCGAGCATGATCCGCACGCCGTGGTTCGGAGCGAGTTGGCGCTATCGTCAACCGCCGTGCCCGTCTTCGTACAATTCGCTCCGGCCCAACTGCACGCGCACATGCGACAACGCTGTGCTTCGGAGAGATTGCCTTTGTAGACGCCCCAATCATCGGCGTATCCGGTGAACCGCACACCAGAATTGTTGGGGTTGAAACGAAACGTCGTCGCCGTGGCCGGCGGGACATAGGCCGATGTGCCACTCGACGTGAGATTGGTCGACGATCCCGCGAGGTACGTAGTCGAGACGGTCGTCGCGCCATCCCAGCCCGCGCACACCCACACCCACTGACCCGCAGGGACCGCGGCATCGGTCTCGACGGCGCCACTGCCGCCAAACAAGTACCAGCGCCCCTTGCTGGTCGAGATCAACTTGTCCAGCGTGAAGCCCTTGCCGAGTTCAAAGTTGTCATTGCGCACGAGCGTCGGAAAATCCGACGAGACGGTGGTGTCATCGTAGAACCACCCGCAGACGGTGAAGGCGCCCGTGAGCCCCGTCGTCAACTCGGTCGCGCCGGTCCCGCTGGCAATCCCGTTCGCGCCGTTGAAGTAGACGGCACTACTCCCAACGCGCTTCAGCGTCGGGCAGACGCCCCCGCCCGAACACTCCGAGGCCGCCGTGCAGGACGCCCCCGCATTCGTGCCGCCGACGCACTTGTTCGTGATCGACGCCGTGCCGCCCGTGAGGTCGTTGGCGCTGTTGCCTTCCGCATTAGCGCCGAGCGACGGACTCGCCTCGAACGGCCACTGTGCCCACATATGCGTGTCGTCGACACAGTTTTGCACGGTGCCGACGGGCGTGGAGGTGGCGGTCGGAGTTGGGGTGACAGTGGGTGTGGCGGTCTGCCCGCCCGACGTGAGCGTCGCGGTCGGCGTCACTGTGACCGTCGGCGTCGCGGTCTTGGTCGCCGTTGGCGTCGCCGTCACCGTCACGGTGATGGTCGGCGTCGTGGTCGGCGTCGCCGTCGGAATCGCCCCACAGATGGACTTCCCGCAGCATTCCACCCAATTTTGCACACCGCACGTCGGATCAAGGTCGATGCGGACCCGTTGGTTATCGATGCCCCAGTTGGCGCAGGAGAGGGGCGGCGTGATGTCGCCGCAATTCTCCATTTGACTGTTGTAGTTCGGGAGGCCCCGCGTATTGTTGTCCGATGACGTGTAACTGGAGCAGGTGAGGTCACCCGCGGCGTTTTGCAGGCACAGCCCCTGAGGACCGGCAATAACCGTTGCCGTGTCGCCATCACAGGACGCGCGGAGGGATTTGGACGCGCGGTCCATGTAGAGCAAGCACTCGTCCGGTCGACTGGTCTGATTCGACGACCCGCGAAAGGGAAGCCGCACGAGCTGATTGGCGGCGTTGAACCAGCCGCGCACGACGTTTTCGACGGCGGGGGGCAAAAACGCCTCGACGAAGCGCGGCGAGGTCGCCACCCCGACCAGGGCGACGATCACGAGCGCGAGGAGCGCGTGCCGGCGCCGCATCAGCGTTTCCGAAACAGCGCCGTCGCGCTGATGACCGTATCGGCGTTGCCGCCAAGCTCGGTGATGACGATTTGAAACCGCGGCGCACTCGGGAGGGCGTAGAGGTGATATTCCTCCGGCGCCTGGCCGCTGAACTCGGTATTGGTCGACGCGCAAATGGCATCATTCGCGGTCGTCGAGCCGAAGGAACTCGCCCCGTCTTGGGCGATTTTGTATTCGATCTTGACGTCTGCTGCCCCGGAGGCGGAACTCGCCTTCAAGAGCAACTGATCCGGGTCCATCGTTTGCGAGGAGAGGACGACGGACGTGAGCGAGGCGCCTGACCCGAGCGCTTCCGCGGTCCAGAGCGTGACTTCTTGGAGGTCGCCAGGGGCGGCGTGGGCCGGGGAGGAGGCCAGCACCACGCCGAACCACGCGGCGAGGAGGAGACGAGCGCGCATGCCGCGTGTCTGGCAGACGCGGCGCGCGACCTAAGCTAGACGCGCCCCTTTCCCCCCTCCTCTACCTACTCCTACTCCTTTACCCACACCTCTACCTACCTGCGTGCGAGTTTCGAACGGTACAGCGCGAGGTTAGAGGCCGTCGCTGTCCAATCAGACGACGTGTCTTCGGAGCGGAATCACATGCTGCCGGGCGGCGGCGGAGAGCTGGCGTTTCCGTTCCTCGTCGAGACGCCGGGCTCCCGCGAAGTTCACGACGAGGTAGCGGAGCGCGTCCATCACGTCCCGCCAGGCATTCCCGTTGGCGGGGGCGTTCGGATGGGGATTCGCCTGCGTCGCTTCCGCGTAGCGATACTCGCCCGCCAAGCCGCGGCGGAAAAAGGCCGTGTCCGGGTGTTTTTGGACGAGGAATGCCGGTTCCTTGTGGACGGAGGCGTTCATAAAGTCGCGGACGCGATCCAACTGGTTCTCGATGCCGTTCGGTGGCGTCGGTTTCGAGCGGGCGCGAATCCCGAACTCTTTGTGGAGCGTTTCGAGGGCGGTCTCCGCTTCCCCACGCTTTCGATTCCCGGAATGGTCGCAGGCCCAGAGGATGGGACCGCTCCACTCGGGGAACCAGCGTTTCATTCGTCCGAGGAGGTCGTGGACGAACGCTTTTGTAGTAGTGCGATCCCCCACGAGAGCGCGGTAGATGCGCAACTGAGGTCCACCCACAATCTGACCCACGACGGCGGCGGGTCGGTGGTACCCAAAATCAAGGCCGACAAGCAGAGGTTCGCCAGCAACGAGAGGCAAAGAATCCCGAACCATGCGTCCCGCGTCGAACTGGTCGCCGTAGATGGGGAGACCACCGCGGGAGAGGAACTTTTTGCGATACTGGACATCCCACACCCTCCCATCGCCTTCGGCATTCACGCTCTGTTGGAGCGCGGCGAGCACGTCGGGACTCCGTTTCGCGCTATCCGCCTCCAGATTCAAGTCGATGACGCGAAAGCCGTTCCCGGGATTCGTCCACGCGCGCATCCACGTCGATTCGAGGCCCGGATACGTCGTGAGCGTGCTCCCGGCCCACGTCGGAAGGCCGGTCTCGTCCAGCTCGACTTCGTCCGCCTGCTGCCCGTCGTAGAGGATCGTCTCGAACGGACCCGTCCGGGTGGTGGTGAGGCCGATGAATTGGCCGATGATCTCGCCGCGGCGCTCGAGCGTGGGGAGAATCGCCGCCAAGGAGCGCTGCGGCTCGTCGTAGTAGGCGAACTCGTCGCCAATCACGAGCGTGCCAGCCACGCCGTGGAGTGCATCCGGATCACTCGACACGGGCGCGATCGTGGACCCGTTGGCCAGGGTGATGAGAAATTTCCCTTGTTCGTAGCCGACGGCCGGCTCGGGCCGCAGGTGACTCAGCAGAAAGCCGCAGCGCCAGAGCAATTCCCGGGCGCCCTGCGTGTCATCCTCACCCAACCGCCGGGAGACCAAGAAAATGCGTTGGTAGGGGAGATGGAGCGCCTTCCCAACGGCGTACTGGAGCGCCCACCAGGTACACACCATGCGGCGGGGCTTCCAAATCAGGAGGCGCTTATGCTGTTCCGCCTCCCGGGTGATGTACTCCAAGTACGGTTCCGCCGGAGCCGGACGCACGGGTTCCTCCGGCCGGAGCGGGTCGAGCAACTGCACCTTTTCCGTGAGGAAGGCCCACGGATCGCTCGCGTACCGTTCGGCCGCTTGGAGACGGCGGAGCTGGAGGGCTGCCGCCGCCCGGACCTGTTGGCGCTGAACGTCCTCCAACGCCTAGGCGTCGGGCGTCGGGTCGGCGTCCGTCTCGGCGGCCGTCAGGTTGCCGAGGAGGGCGTCGAGCTTCGTATTCGCCTCCTCCAGCACCGCCGCCGCGTTGTCCGCGTTCCCGGAGCCCACCAGCGCCTTCAACTCCTGCAAGGTCACGATGGTCTCGTCGACCTTCGCGGACAAGGCACCCACCTTCGCCGCCGTGGCGGCTGCTGCGTCATCGATCTTCGCCATGAGTCTCTCCTGTCGCTGCGCCAGAACGGTCAGGGTGGCGAAGATGGCGTCCAACCGCCACGCATACGGCCACCGGAGGCGCATGCGGAGAGGTTACGCGACGGGAAGAGCGACCTTAGCGACTCACTCGGAAGCAGGCTCCAGATGAAGGTCGCGCGCGCACCGATCGCACACCTGCACGCTCAGCTGGGAAAGGTCGACCGTCTGCGTCGGTGGCTCCGCGTGACAGACGTAGCAGTAGCCTCCGTTCCACACCCAGCCCGGCCGCTCTCGACTCACGCGCTGCCCTCCACTAGTGCGTCGGCCCCTCGATCCGGAGCTCGTCCGGAATCTCCCCCTGCTCGATGATCTTCGCGAGCACCACCGGGTCGGTAATCTGGTCGATCTTGTGCGTGGTGGTCTTATCCACCCGCTTCACCGGCCCGAGCCCGCCATGCGCGAGCAGCGCCGTTGCACACTCCCGCATCTCCCGCACCTGATCGTTCTCTTTCGCGACCCGCATGGCGTGGACGAGCGTCTCCGCGGCTTCCTCCAACGACCCCGAAATCTTCTCCAGCGCCGACACCTTGGATTCCACGAGCCGCCGACGCAGTGCGCCTTGATAGCGGGCCAGTTCTTCTTGACAATACGCGCTCTTGAGCGCCCGCTCGCACTCCTTCTCCGACTTCCCGAGCACGCGGGCAATCTCCGGCAGCTTCCCATGCCCACCGCGCGCAAAGAGTTCCGCGACCAGTTGGCCGTGCCACGCCGCTGGCTTCACCCCCGCACCTCCTGGTTCCCACACATCCGACACTCGTACAGCCACTGCTTCTGCCTCCACAAGATCGCCACCGGGTCCATCTTCACTCCACACCCATTCACACAGGAGAGGCGTGGTAGGGTCGCGGCATCCACCTTCGGCACCCGCTCGTTCTTACTCCCCGGTGGCCACATATGTGCCTTGTTTCATAGTGCCTCGGGCGACCTCAGAGGCTGGAAAGTCCTCAGC
>FRDC01000739.1_pt3 | contig 32960 bp, 49 predicted proteins | sample 1106171 | NCBI WGS metagenome assembly FRDC01 (sample SAMEA3930566, study PRJEB13176) | freshwater metagenome | biome: Drinking water system; feature: drinking water; material: water | place: Singapore | collected 2014-12-20 | reverse complement strand
CAGTTTCTCCAGGTTTGAATCTCTACGGCGGGCGAAAAACCCGCCGTAGATTAGTGAGTGACTTTCCCAACAGGGGCGTTAGGCGGGCTGCTTGAGGTACTTGGACATCTCGTCCTCGACCGCCTGGCTGCTGGAGCCGCCGTACTTCTTCTCCAGGTTCTGAGCCTCGCTGCCCTCGCCAGCGAGTTCCTCGCGGGACTCGGCGAGAGCCTCCTGCTTCTCGACCTCGCGCTCCCAGTCTTCGAGCTGAGCGAGAGCCGAACCAGCCTTGTTGACGGAGTTGTTGGCGAACGACTGGCGAATCTTGGCGCTGTCCTCGCGAACCTTGAGGGACTGCGACTTCGACTCGGCCATGGCCACCTTGTCGCGAGCGTCGCGGAGCTGGGCGACCTGCTTGGTCTCCAGAGCGTTGTCGCGGTCAATCTCCGCCTTCATCGCATCCGCCTGCTTCTGGAAGTTCAACTTCTGCGTCAGAGCAGAACGCAGGTCGGCCTCGTTACCAGCCTCGCCAGCGCGCTTGGCGAAGCCTTCGTACTTCTGGACCTGGGCGTTGAGGTCATTGAGCTGACGCTCCTTTCCCTTGCGGCTGGCTCGAAGTTCCGCCAGGTTGCCCTCGAAGCGGTCGATTTCCGCGTTCGAGTCTTCGAGAATCTGACGCTGCTTCTCGGGGTTCTTCACATCGATCGCATCAGCAGCTTTCTTGTCTGCCTCGCGAGAACGCCGCCACAATGCATCCCAAAACTTCATGACAGTCTCCTTCTTCTTTGTTCTGATTGGATTGGTGATTTAAAAGGCCTGGGCTCAGGCGACCACAAGGTCACGAACGTGCTGGTTGAAGTAGACGACGGCGCGGCGGAGTTCCGCCATCTGCCAACGGAGGCACTCGTGGACATCGGTTCCCAAGACGTTGAAGCGGCTGACAACGATGACCGGCGGCGCATCCGAAGCGCGAATGGAGACATCATCGTTGGGCGTCAGGATGGAGGTGGCGAACGGCGCGATGCTGTCGTTGATATCGAGAGCGTTGAACAGGTAATCGCGCTGCGACTCCGCGCTCTCGCCCGCCCGAGCCAGCGTATCGACCTGGCAGGTGATGGTCAGTTCGCCATCCCCCGCGATGACGATGACAGCCTTGTACGCCTCGCCGTCGATTCGCTCGGCGATATCCACGCCGCCAGCGACGTTGCTGACAGCAGAGTACCCGAGAGCTACGAGCATCGCCGCAATCTTTGCGGCAGTCAGACCTGGGATTTGGCCGCATCCGCAGCCAGATCCGCAACTTCCATTTCCCGTATTCATGAGCAGTTATCTCCTGCTAGAGGGTTTTGAGCCCGAGACAGCCGGACTCTTGCTTCTGAGAAAATTGACCTCAAACTGATTGATGGGACCGCCGAGAAGAATCTTCATGACTCCGCCCACCTTGGAGTTCATGTCGCCAATCTCAACGATGGCGATATCAGGGTCAGATATCGCCGTGTCAGTGGTATACTCGGAAATCGTCGCGAGCAAGACATTGGTCGCCTTGGACGGCTTGATGTACGCTCGCCCGGTCAACTCCATGCCGCCCTTCTGAGCGAAAGAGACTTGCTGTTGTGCCTGACCGGGAATATCGAACTCCCAGAGAATCGAAGAGGCATGCTGCAGTTTTAGGTACTGATGCCAATCCTTCGCCTCCTTGAAAAGAAAGGTGTTGTTGGCGGCAATCTGCTCCTTGCGAGTGCCGACGATGACGGCGGGAGGAATGTAGTAGACCCGTAACTGAACTTCGTCGTCGATGATCTTCGCCGAGAGGAAGAGCTCCTGGTCAGGATTGGCCATACGGCAGAAGAACCACTCGCACAAGCTATCTTTCTCAACGACATGAGTTATCTCTTCGATAACGTACTCCATGCCTTCCATCCCCCGCCCCTGCGCCTGCGATGCTTCGAGAGCAGCGGCGTCAGTAAGAACGACCTGGGTCTTGACAGAGAGATTTTGCCAGAACTGCTTGTTGACGGGAGTTATGACAAGAGGGGTTGTCATGTTTAGGATCGGTTCGAGAATCCGACGATGAGACCAATGACGATGAAGAGACCGATGATCGACAGAATGATGACCACAAACCATACGCCTGCATCGACGGGCGGAGGCGAGCCGACATAGTACCCCTTCTGGGCCATCACCCGGTGGGAGGCAGCAGCATCAGCGAGCATGTCGTACAGAATGAAGTCTCCAAGGCCGATGCCGCCTCCTGACCAGTAGCCATATCCTCGACGGGTTGGCTCGTAGAAGATGGTCGTGGTTGTACCAGAAGAGGTCGTGTAGGTCGGGGGGATGTACGTCGGACGCACGGGCGGCTCTTTGTCGAACGTTGACTTGAACTGCTCGCCATACTGCTTCTTGAATGAAGCAGCCGCCTGCTCTCGATTCTCAAAGACCGTATTGGATTGCTTGGCTCGCTCATACAGCGCTCGCTCTGAAGAGGAAATCTTCGGAGCAACAGGAGGGCTTGAACTCGACTTCGCAATCGACGCATTTCTGCCGCTGCTGGTAGCGTTCGAGGAAGTAGGACGAGCCTTGGTTGTACCAGTAACCGCCGTCGCGACCGGCGTCTTGGTTGGCGAGACAAGACCAGCATTGCGACCTGAAGTTGAAGGAATGACCTTGAGCGGTTCGGGTGCCTTGGGAATCGGCTGTACCTTCGGCGTTGGCGAGGGCGAGACCGGCTTGACCGCAGGGGCAGACGGCCTTGTTGCCGGACCAGAAGGAACCGTTCTGGAAGGCGGGGGAGTTGGAGATGGACGAACAGCCGGTGCCGGAGCGGGAGCTGGTCGGGAAGGAACCGTTCGAGATGGAGGGGGAGCCGAGGGCTTTGGAGCCGAGGGCTTGGGGGCTGGTGGAGGCGCGCTGGGCCGAGAAGAAGGAGTAGGGCTGCTCGCGGGTCGGGAAGGCGACCTGGAAGGCGTAGACGGCTTGCTGGCAGGGCGGCTAGAGGAAGGAGACGAGCGTCCGCTTCCGCCGCTACGACTTCCTCCGCCGCTTTTCCCACCGGGTCCGCCAGCCAATGCGTCAAAAGGCAGGACCAAAGCCAGCAAAACCGATGCGATAATCAGCCAACTAGCCTTACCCAATCTTCGCTTACCCATCTCTGTTTCCCTTCTGCGAATAGATGCCTATCTATCCGCCATAATCGTTCTTGCCGCAGGCATAAAAGGCTGCGCCGAGTTTGAGACTCAAACGCAGCCGTGCGAGAAAGGAACTTTCGTCCCGAAGGGTTACTTGGTCTCGGCAGGAGCCGTAGTAGTTGGCTGCTGCAACAGGGGCGTCTTGCCGATGTCGATCCCTGCGGCGCGGAGCATGATGAGGTTCCACATACCCGACTGCCAGTCAGCAGCGCCCGAGCCGGTGCCCGAACCATTTCCGCCAGAACCGAAGACGATTTGCGGTCCCCGAATCTGACCGAGCTTCTCGGCAACCTTGGCATCGCGGTCAGCCGCAATCTGCGCCAAGACCCGTTCCTTCTCGGTGATGGCACCAGCCTGAGCAATCTTCTGCTTCTCGGCTTCGGCAAGCGTCTTGATTGCAAGAGCCTGCTGCTCAGCAGCCTTCGTTGCGATTTGAGCGACCTCAAACTCCTTGCTGGCTCGGGTCAAAGCCTCTTCCTTGTCGATCTTAGCGACAGCGAGTTTCTGGCTGGCGACAGTTTCGGCTTGGAGTTTCTCCTGCTGCGCAACCTCGACCTTCTTCGTCGCTTCGATGACCGCCTGCGCCTTCTCCTTGTTGGCGACAGCTTCGACTTCCGCCTTCTCACGCAGGCCCTTCTCGACGGTCATGAGTCGCTGCTGAACTTCCTGTTCTCGCTGCGCCTTGCTCTTTTCCGCAAGCAGGAACGATTCCTTCTTGGCGGCGAACTGCTCCTTGGTCTTGGCGTCGTACTGCGTGTCCGTGATGGAGAACTGCGCAATCTCGATGCCGTAATCCATGAGCGGCGAGTGATAGGTAATGACAGGCGTACCCGTCTTTTCATCCAGCACGACCTCGGTCGCATAGACGGTGATGGCCTTGCCGTCGCGGTCCGTCTGGTCCTTCAGTTCCCGAGCAACCTTCCGCATCTCGTACAGCCCCTTGCGAAGCTGTTCTTCGACAGTCAGGTTGAACTCGGCCTTGCGAGCGGACTGATGCTCGGAGGCGCTCATGATGGGAGCGGTGTTCTTGAGGCAGTTAACCAGGTGGGCTCGGACGGCAGCGGTGACGTTGTGGATGTTGGCGCTAAAAGCCTGGTGAATCTTCATCCGCTTCTCGGCATCGCTCGGCAGGTTGTAACGAACCATGGCGCTGACCGTGGCCGTACCGCCGTCGTTGAACGTCACCTCGACAACCTCATCCTCGGGCGTTCCATTCTTCATGTCCTTGTCGTAGTTGACCTGGACAGAACGTGGATAGGTCCAAACCTTGCCAAACCAGCGCTGGTAGTAGCCCGCAGAGTCGATGATGCTGATATCGCCCCAGATACTCTGCTTGAGCTGCCAGTCCTCGAAGTTGTTCTTACCCGTCGCACCGAATGCGAGAATCACGATCCCGATAACCGTGACGATCGCAGCCGTCAGTCCGACCAGCCGTCGCCAGCTGATGCCGATGGTTTGCTGCAACTGACTCGGACGATTACTGCTGTTCATTTGAACCTTTCTCCTTGTCTTCGGTCGATTGCTTGGAGTTGTCCTGCTGGACATCCTCCCTGGGCCACTCGGCGAAGCGACCGAAGCGTTTGCTTCCGAGTGTTTTCTTCCAGATCCAGAATACCAGTGCGATAAGCACCATGAGAACAAAGAACACGATCAGAAAGTCGATGAATACGGCGAAAAAGCGGCCCATTACTGGTCACTCCTCTTTAGCAGGCGTTTGCCATGCATGATCTTCTTGCGTTTGACGATGAACCCTCACATACTCCGGCGTTACCTGAATGGCCCTTGAACAAGGCCATAGGAACTTCTTGCTCTTGCGCCCCCGAATGGCCATAACAACATCGTTGAACATCTGCGTATTGACCCGATCGAAAGCCATGGGCTCTTGACTAACATTGCGGTCTTCCAAAGCCTTTCCCAACCATTCCGCAATGACAACATCCTCTTCCAGTCTGAGAGCATCGCAGCTCATCTGTCGATAGAGATTCATTCCCAGGACTTCATGCCTGGTCATTTCGCTCAGTCGATTCTGGACCATCTCGGCGGCGCTGGCGGAAGCCAAGGCGAACGACTGCGCATGTTCCGAGCATCGAGGATTGATTCTTTTGAGCAGCGGCATAATTTCTGCGCGAATCAGATTCCTGGTCAGATCCGTATTGCTGTTTGTGCTGTCCGTGGCCCATGGCAAGTCATTCGCCCTGCAGATGGCCTCGGTATCCTCTCTTGTGATGCAGAGCATGGGCCTGATGCAGGTCCCCGAGGTATGCTGGAATGAACAAATCTTGCCATTCTCGACGATGCCGCTCATCCCCCTCAAACCAGCGCCTCGACAAAGCCGCATAATCAGCGTTTCGAGCTGGTCGTCGGCATGGTGTCCAGTGGCAAGGAGTCCATCAATCCAATGCGTACCGTAGATTATACGGGTATCGCTCGGAACAAAGTTGGATTTCTCTGCTGAGATGAGCCGCATCTGCATCATGTGGGCGAGAGCTGCATAGCGGCATTCCCTGGCGTATTTCTCAAGGTTTCGCTTCTCCTTGCTCGCCTTCTTAACGACTGGAACATTGCGCCAAAGAAAATCAACCTGGCACTTCTGTGCTGCTTGACGAGCAATCGCCAAATCAACAGCGGTTTCCTCTTCAGACCTGATGTCATGACGAACATGCGCCCCAAGCACATCGTCAAAGGCTCGACTTGCGCAGTAAAGCAGGGCAATCGAATCGGAGCCGCCAGACAAAGCTACCACAACCCGTTGATTGTTCGGATTGAGGCGACGAAGGTTTCGAATGACCTTATTAATGGCCTTCCGAGCCCTGTCCTCGATCGATTTGTCGAGGCATTCTACAGACATGACCACTACTATACAGTATTTCTGTTCACCTGTAACGGTCACGCTGCGCCGGGAGGGGTGAACGGATTCTGCGGCGATTGCTGCGCCTGTATCTCAGGCGGAGGCTGGAAGAAAACCACCGGTGGCGGATCGGAAAACTCCATCTCTCCAGAGATGTAGAGGCGAAGAGTATCCAGCGATGCCAACCAGAGCTGCCTCTCTGCGGGAGCCATTGCTCGAACTTCCTGCTCGCTACCGTCGAAAGTAGACGGGAGAATTCTCATCGAGTGGATTGTTTGCATCGCTCGAAAGGCGGCGCTGACCCGAGGCGGCATCTCCCGCGCAAAAATTAGCACTTGAGGATAAGAACCAACCTGGCCTTGGGATCCATTTATCATTGGGGTATTCTCGCTGAAGACCTAGCGAACTCTTCTGGTCTTACTGGTATCGACAACCTCGCCGACATACTCTCGTATGATAACGCCATGAACCTTCACCAGGAAGTTATGCAAATCCCAGAACCCATCTTCCTGCACATGCCCGATATCGCCGATGATGATTTCTCGAATCCCCTTGTTCACCATCCTCTTGAGGCATTCATTGCAAGGAACGCCGGTAACGTAGACTCGGCATCCCTTGAGACTCGCCCGAGTAGCATGGTCGCAAGCATTGGCCTCGCTGTGCATCATGAACCTGTACTTGTGCCCGCCCTCTCGCTTGTTCGGCATAACCTCGTCTGGCGAATCCGGCAAGAAGCCATTGAATCCGCTGGAGACGATGTGGTTGTTCTCGTCAACTATGACGCATCCATGTTGGGTATCGCTGTCATGAGAGCCCATGCGCAGCGTGTAGGCCAAAGACATGAATATCTGCTCTTTTGGCCACCGCTTATAGCTCTCGTTTCGGAACTCGGGTTTTAGTCCCAAGGCAGAACGAAACTTCTCGCATGCTTCCTGCCTCGCCTCGATCGAATCATCGGCTGGCGGGTTGGTGAGGTATGCCGCCCAATTGAGGATTTGTCTGGTCTTTAGGCTCATTGATTTCTATGCGTAAGAGTCGCGTGAGGTATGCTCTCTATCCATCCTTGTTCAGAAATCTCGACAAACTCAGCCTTCTCCTGCAACTCTGAGATAGAGCCGCAACCGCTGTAGGTCAGTCCAGACCGCAAACCGCCGATGAGTTCTTCCAAGATTGGTAGAACGCTCCCCTTGCAAGGAATCTCCAAATGGATACCCTCGGCAGCTGCGCCGTTCTTTCCTATATCGTCCATGAAGTTGCGAGAGGACTGCCCTCGATAACGCTTGACCAGACCTATCTTAGATATCACTGACTGTCCAGGACTTTCGTCCGTTCCCGCGAATAGTTGTCCGATCATGACCGCATTCGCTCCGGCAGCTATCGCCTTAACAACATCTCCGCCTTGTCTGATACCGCCATCGGCGATAATCCCCACATGGGAGAAACCGCATCTATCCAGTTGTTCTCGAACTTCGATGATAGCAGAGAGTTGCGGCACTCCAGCGCCAGTAACGAGTCGGGTTGTACAAAGACTACCGCAACCAACGCCAACCTTGACAGCATTTGCTCCAGCGATGGCCATATCGAACGCAGCATCGCCAGTAGCGATATTACCTGCGACAATAAACATCTGGTGCGATGGACCAAGAGGCCGCATCTTCTCGACCATCTCGATCGCATGGTCCGTATGGCCATGAGCAACATCCAGACAAACGATCATCTGGTTGATATTTCTCTTCTGGCATTGTTCAATGAACTTCAGCCACTTATCTCCGCATCCAACAGAGAATGCGGCTCGACCCTGCACGATAAACTGTCTCTCAATATCGCCAAGATACTCATTCTCATCCTTGTAGAAGCGATGGAGAATACCTAGACCGCCTCTATTGTGCAGAGCAGCAGACATGGCATAGTCTGTGACTGTATCCATGTTTGCGCTAATGAATGGAATATCCATCATCATAAGAGGGCACGGGTCAAGTGACCGACCGTCATCTATCAACCCTAGTGAGGTCTTTAGAGAGACATCCAATCGAGAGCGGTACGAGGATCGTCTTGGTCTCAACAAAACGTCATTGAAAGTAAGCCAGCGTGTAGGAGCATAATCATCGCCCTGAGCATTGACAAACTTCATACGTTCAAATCCTCTTGGCCAAAGCCTCTGTTACAGTCTCAATGATGTAGTTGCCGTCGCACTTGCATTGGTCTCGGTCGTCTTTGTCGGCTCCTGGGCAGTCTCGTTCATGAACCCAACACTCCCATTCTCTGTAGTTGACATCGCCGCCGGTTGCCAACTGCAAAGCATATTGCAGTTCAGAGACGAGTTGCTCCAGGTCTCGAATATGACCCGCACGTTGTTCGGCTATTTCTTGCCAGTTGAACTTCATATTAGCCCCAGCATTACGAAGATCTGACAGCGTTACCATAATAAAGTGATCTTCTCTCTCCCACATCAACACTTTGGCTTTAGAAGCGTAGAGCGAACCTCGGTACTTCGTGCCTTTTATCTCGACGCAAAGATGGTCTTTGAAGTCATCTCTTGATTTTGACTTTACCTGTATTCCATGTTCTATTCCATTAGCATCAGTTGCATAGAAATCAATATGACTTATCTTGTCATCTTTCTCAGTAGCGTCTCTAACCAGCCTTTTTCTAGCTCTGAGACAATTCATTGCGGACTGTTCTGCTCGATTACCCTTTTCTTTGCAACCTCTTTTATCTGCGATATGGCGTTCAAATATCATATGCCGAGCTTTCCTCTAATGCAGGAATAGATGCCCTGAAAATCATCGTATGGCAGAACCAGGTAACGGTCGCTGCCTATGTACAGGTCCAACATGCCCTTGATGAAACCATCCATACGCTTCGCCTCTTCTTCATTCTGGAATCGACCCTTGGAAACATAAGGACGATTGCCTCTATCCAAGAAGATGTGCAGACCTGGATACGCCTCTTCGTGGAGTTCGGCCAAAGAGATGAGCGCCTGCCATGACTTGACATGGTACTTGCGGGCATAGGCAGCGGACAGTAGAAGCGGCGAATCGGTTATGACGCAATCAACGCCATTGCGGAGCGGAACCTCTTCGAGCCGCTGCTGACTGGCGAAGATGTAGTTCTGGTCGAATCCGGTCGGCTTGCGGCCTTCCCAAGCCCAAGCCTTGACCCATTCCTGTACAAGCTCGAACTGCATCTCGACCTTGTTAGAAACGGTATTCCGCTTGACTTCCGCGAAAAGGTCTGAGGCTGTTGTTGTCTTGCCGCAGCCTGGCCCTGCATAGAAGTTTATTCTTCGGATTTTGGTGGCTGGGATGTATTTTGTTGGTTGTTTGATTTTTGTCTGTGAGGACATATACCATATGCTCCTTTTGCGCAGTTGCAGTTAAAGCAATGCAACGAGATTGTGTCTTTTGGCCATCCTAACGATTTGAGTTTTAGCCACATTTTGTGGCCAGTTAATCGTTTCTCGCTCTTGTTGCGTCCATAGAGATGTTCTATGGTCAAGAACTCTGGAGTTCTTTCGCCGCAGCAGGTGCAGGCCCCTCCATATGCCGCAATACCTTCTGCTCGAATACGTTTTTGATAGTCCTTTTTCTTTGCCCTGAGTATCTCTCTGTTTGCTTTGCGGTAGTCACGTTGATATTCCAACAGATCTGATTTGTGTTCAGAATAGTAATCTCTTTGCTCTTTCTGTCGCCTCACCTTTTGTTCGTCTAATCGCTGGTTGAGTTGCTTGGAAGTCAATACCCAATGAGGCCTTTTGTAAACTAACGACTTATCTTGTGATAATCTCCGCTGCGTTTCTCTCTCTCTCTATCATACAAACGCCTGCAAGTGAGGCAGTAAGGTCCAAAAGTATCATTCGGACGTTGGCATTTGGGACATATTCTCATTTGATCTCTAGAATGGAATGTCGTCGTAATCATCTTTTGGTTTTGCTACTTCGCAGGACACCATCCAACTCAACCCGCCCTTTCGGGGCGATTCAGCAATGGAACCCGTCAGATCTGTTATTTCGCTCTGCTGGTAGTGCAAGCAATCCTGTATCTTGCCAATCGTAATCTCTAGGTTCGAGAACAATGTTTGCATGGCAAACATAGCCTGCGTCGGATCCGAAAACATCCATGCGTTGATAGAGCGAATACTTGAGCGGATATTACTCAGGTCGTTGCCCATCTCATAGGATGTGTGTTCGGTCTTCATAGACGAATCTCGCTCCCTCGCTTCACCGAGACCTCGTTAAACTTCTCTCGAACAGCCTCGCCCAGGTTGATTTCCAACTTGCAGGACAGAAGGTCGGCGTAGAGAACGACATCTGCGAGTTCTTTAGCAAGCTTTGCCTTGAGCTCGGTCATCTTGGCATCGCCCTTCATTTGGCGAAGCATCTTCTTGATGGAGTCGCATGCCTTCAGCTTCTTGAAGAACTCAAGAGTGAGGTTGTTGATTTCCAGCAACTCTCCGGCGACCTCTCCGAACTCGCCAGCCATGGCGTTTCCCCAGTCTGAAGCGCTCCACGATTCCACATCATGAAACGCTTCATTGCATCGACGCTGATTGGCTTCTCGTACATTATCAAAACTCAAAGAGGACATTTTCAAAATCTCCGAAGGATTGGAATGGTCGATATATGAATGGTGCATGAGTGTCTGTCCATTCCTATATCGGAGAATCGCTTATGAAGTCAATCAACGTTTCACTGCCCGAAGAAATACTTGCGGAAGTTGAAGAGGTTGCCACCAATCAGGGCATATCAGTATCAGAAGCCGTTCGCAACCTGCTTATCAGACAACTCAAAATGGACAAACGAGTTGGTGGCATTTATGCCATACGGAACATTACCAACAACAAAAGATACGTGGGCAGCACAAACGATTTTCGCAACAGGTGGCGTCAGCACTCTCAAGACCTACGGAAAGGCGAACATAATAACATCAAACTACAAAGAGCATGGAACAAGTATGGAGAAACAAACTTCGTCTTCGAGACTTTAGAGATATGCAGTAGCGAAAACGATCAGGAGATGCTAGAGAAAGAGTATTTCTGGTCAAACAAATTTGATGTTATCAAGAGTGGCTACAATCTCGAAACTATAGACAAGGCAGGTCGTCCAGTATTCACATCAAAGACCAAGCGGAAGATAGCTGATGTTGTCAAAAATCAATGGAGCCAGCCTGGTATGAGAGAGAAGATGATACAGGGAATGAAGGCGGCAGCAGAGAAACGAAGCGTAAAAAGAATTGTTCTCAAGTTTGACCTGAACGGTACATTTGTTGAGCATTACGCCAGCCCTTTTGAGGCACTCAATGCTAATGGCAGACCATCTTCTCTTTATGGTGCATTGGCGGCTAACGACAAACCAGGGAGTAGCGGAACCCATGCAGCTAATGGTTTCATATATCGCTATGCGACTCCAGAAGAAATAACATCCCTGGTCCACTAACGACCTACCAATCGCTGGGCGTCCATTCCTCAACTGGGTGGAATCGTTCGGCGCATCGAGTCTCGTTGGCGTGCCTGATGGCGTCAAATGTCAATGGCGCTACGGTAGTATTCACTCCATCTCCTCCTGCTTTTGGAATCTGCGTATCTCTTCGTTCTGTTCTGCGATCAACTTCAGAGCGTCGGTCACCATGTAATTCCCTTCTTCCGAGAAGAGGAGACATGTCTTGGTCCAACCTGCTGGGACGCTCGTCATCCTTGTTGCGTGCTTGTCGCAATCTCGAATGAGAAACTCCCATTCGGAGCCATTCTGTTCCAGGTATTCTTCCGCTCTTTTGGCTGACTCCGCCATGACCAGCACTTCGCAATCCATATGAACATGGTACGGCATCTTGCTGTGCAGTATTTTCGCGCCGCAACCAAACTCTTTCCAGCGGTCGAAAAGACTGATAGCGGCATCCTTGGTAGTCAAGAATGTACCAATAGGATTGTCGCAATAGTCGTAGGCTCGAACCCTGTTGGTGATGCTGTTGGGAATCTTCTCGGTTCGACCAATATAGGGCCGACCCTGGAAACTAAGTCCAAGAGGGGTCGTTGTTTCTTTGAGAATCGCATGGATGCGACCGGACTCAGAGAAGTCAAAACGATCGAATTCAACCTTGTTCGCATTCATCGGCGTAGAATCCTGTTCTGACGGCGACATCGCCATTGGCCGCTTTCTCAAGCCTGTCCTTTGCGAGATCGACGTACTTCTGTTCTGTATCCGCTCCGGCAAATCGTCTGCCATGCATCAGGGCTGCGACTCCGCTTGTGCCGCTTCCCATGAATGGATCAACGACCAAATCGCCCTCGTTAGATAAGGCCAACACGAGTCTTGTTGCAAGTTCATAAGGAAACTGGCAAATAGTCGATACCAAGACCTTTTTCGATACTACCCAATGCAAGAGTTCACAAAACTAAAGGGAGTGTTCGAAGATTTTGTTCAGCAAAATGTAGGTATGATTCAAATGAATTTGCAGAGCAAACTGCTCGAATGAATTTAATGCAGCAAACACTAAAATGTACGAAGCTTGAAACTCAAGGCTACTCTATGTTAGATAGATTGGACGTTTCTTACTCTAAGCAACACATCATCAATGGGAAATTCGTAGTTGATGCCTATTATCCGGACCAGCGTATAGTAGTTCAATTCGACGGAGATTACTGGCATGGCCATCCAGAAAACTTTCCACAACCTGATAAGCGTCAAAAAACTCGTATGAAACTCGATCGTTCGCAAGACGCCTATATGAGGAAATGCGGCTACACTATCATCAGGTTTTGGGAAACCGACATTAACCAGAACCTGGAGAATTGCTTCCAACGTCTTCAATCTGTTGTGTCTTTACCCATCTCTGATACCTAGCATTCGCTATCTCCACAAATGCAAGATCCTTGTCGCAACCAGCAAAATCCCTTCCATGCTTAACGGCGCTTATACCAGTTGTTCCCGAGCCCATAAAAGGGTCAACAACGAGACCGCCAGGATTGGTTAGGCTCAGCACAAGTCTGTCTGAAAGCCGCTCCGGAAACTGACAGGGGTGCTTTGTCTTCTCTGGATGGTTGTGTTTGACCGAGGGGATACACCAGTTGTCACCTGGATTTGCGCCCAGCGGATTACAGCTCAGTTGCCCCTTCTTAGGTCCTTTGAAGTGTTTCTTGTTCTTGTACTTCTGCGGTACGCGAACAGGGTCAAGATTGAAGATATAGTCATTACTGCGCGAAAACCAGAGTATCGTCTCATGCCTGCCCGAGAACCTTTTCTTGCAATGAAGTCCATGGTTGAACGTCCAAACGATTCGATTGCGAGGCATAAGATTCTGGGAGATAAAACTGTTGAACAGCATGCAGTCGAGCGGATAGACAGCACCCTCGTCTATGTAGTTACCAACCTGCCAGCAAATACTGCCATGGTGAGAGCAGACTCTTGCCGCCTCCTGTATGATCTTGCCCTGCCATTCCAGATACTCATTGAGAGTGCGATGGCTGTTCTTCTCATAGTCTTTGCCGATGTTGTAGGGCGGCGAAGTCAGAACGAGATCGGCGCTACCATCTTTTAGAGATGACAGTAAATCAAGACAATCAGAATGATGGACAGAAAAGCCCATATTGAGATTACTATTTCATCAAGGCGTTCAGTATGTCATAAGTATCAACATCGAAAGCATCGGCGACTGTTTTGATTTCTTCCTTGAGCGCATTCGCTTCCGCAATCAAATCTGTTTCAGCAGGCCCAAACGGAGCGACACGACAAAGAGCATCATCAATTTCAGAAGCCAACTCAGACATTTCACTCTTTTTGAGCTTTATAGGACCCGAGATATTGGACACCTTGATCTTTGTGTCTCTTTCAAAGTAAGGCTCCCCATCCAAATAGAAATCATCAATACAAGTATCTACGGACACATCCAGAGTAAGGGAAATGGTCATCTTGTCTTTTCTCTTACTCACCAGGCTCTGGTAAGCTTTTTTCATCTTCGACATGACCTCATCAGGCACAACCTGATTCGGGTCAACTGCGACTCGCAGGCTTGATATCTCTTTTTCAAGAGACTTGATGCGCTTTCGAGCATCGACCGGGCTGATATCTTGAACCTGCATTTTCTTGGACTTTTTCATCTCTTGCTCCTTATGATTTTGTCTATCATTTGATCTTGTACTTGATTTGGTATACAGCCTCAGACAGCATGTCTTTCGTTACTCCATACTTCTTTGCCATCTTGTTCAAAAGCAATGCATACTCATCGGCTTTCTTGGCTGCCTGTTTGAGAGCCGATTTGGCCTGCGCCAAATTTTCGGCCCAAGAAAAACTGTATCTATCATCATCATACTGGGCCCGCTCCATAACCTCGATCATCTCGTTTGCCAAAGCCTTTGTTATGCCATCGCATGACAGCAAATTGAAAATGGCTGATCCTACATTCGGTCGGAAATCATTTTCAGGACTTGCAATCACCGACATCTCAATCTCAAGAGTAAACTTGATCTTCTCCGTATGTCCATTGCTATGTAGGTCGTCAGCGGCAAGAAGCATTTTGCGGTCTTCTGGAGACAAGGTTTTCTTGAGAGAAAGCAACTTATCTTTTTCCTTGAGCTCGTTTTCTGCTTTCTTCAACGCCTTCTTGAGTTCTGCAACATCTGCCATGTTATCTCCAGTTCAAGTATGTAACATGCTCAATACGTTCGAGCGTTCCACCGACCCTTATGCGAGGCACTCTCTTACGGACTACGATCTCCCATGCGAAATCAGGAAAGACTTCTGGCGCATTAGTTCCATAAGTAAAGATGACTGGCGACTTGATGGATCGAACGAGACGAACGGTGGACGCTGGGTCATATCGTTCTTCAATCCCGCCTTTGCCATCCTGCTTGTAGTTTGCGCTGGTATTGATGTACGGAGGATCAACAAACACAACGTCGCCGTCTTCTTCAACGTACCGTTCGGCTGTCCCATATAGAACCTCAACGTTCTTAAGCCTCGGTAACAGCGAGATGGTTTGCTCGATAGGCAGTCTGTGTTGCGGGTATATCTTCCATGAGCTAAGTTGGCCGACGTAGACGCCAGTAACATTGATGCGAATGTACGTCATTTCGCCAGATGAGAGTCCAAGGTCCTTGACGCTTGGCTTCTTGTCTGGAGTCTTATCGACGGCTTCATCAACCAACTTTTGCAATTCACGCAGTCTTTCCGGGGTCGCTTCATCTCGAAGCCACTTCCACAAATCAATGATGTTCGTGTTTACATCAATACCCAAAGCCATAGAATCATTAGACAGTATGCAACTGCCAGAACCAAGATACGGCTCTACAATCCTACGATGCGCTGGTATCGGCCTGAGCAATGGAAGTATGCTCCGCTTATTACCGGAGTATCTAAAAAGCAGCGGCTTCTTCATTAGTAATTCCTTATCAAGGTCTCTTGAACAGTTTCTCTCTTCTCGCCCTTCTTCAAGGCCTTGACAAACCTCGGAGCTGCTATCTCGCTAATCTTGTACTTCTGGAATCTCTCTTTGACCTGCTCTGCAGATGAGTTGGACATCAACCAGTTGATATTGCGATTGTCCATCCACATACAGATATCAAACAACGACTCTAACAGATTGTCATCATCTACAGGATTCTCGTTGTAGGAAGTGAAGTTGGAGGTTGCATTGAGCGGGTAGTATGGAGGATCAAGGTAAACAAAGTCTCCCTCTTTAGCAAACTCTTTGATAGAGGCTACGAAATCGCGCCTGTAGATATCGGCCTGCCTTAACAAGGCATGCGCATGCTTTAGCGTTCTTTTATCGAAATCTACCTTATCAATCTGATTCCATGGCACATTGAATCCGCCACTCTTATTGACCCGCCAAAGTCCATTAAAGCATGTTTTGTTGATGTAGTAGAATCTCGCAGCAGACCGTGGCGGATTGTATATGTCGAGATTGGCAACTTCTTTTCGCTCCGCGAGATAGGTCTTCTTCGCATCCTTGTTGTGCCTGTTTTCAAAGTCAGCCAACTCATCCATGAATAGCGAAAAGTTGTTCTGCATCTGCAGATGGCAGTTCAACAGATTTTCGTTGATATCGCTAAGTATGAATTTGCAGGGAATAGCGACATCTACTGGAAAACAGCTCTCTTCTCCGCAGAACAACTTGTTTGCATAACAAAGATACATAGCCGCAGATCCGCAGAACGGCTCTATGTACTTTTTGATAGTAGTAGGGAAAAGCGGGATGATTTGCTCGGCCAATCCAGCCTTGCCGCCCGCCCATTTCAAATATGATGCCATTTCAGTTCCTGAATAGCGACCAGTCGATACCCTCAAGCTCAGCAGACCAAGCTCCACGGTCTTCTCGTTCTCTGAACTTGTTTTCGTCTACAAGAATTCCAACCGTGTTGTAAGCGCCAATCCCCTTGGCCGGATTGACCTCCGTATAGGTGACAAACAGGTTCATCTTCGTTCGCTCTTTGAGAATCATATCAGCAAACTGTCTGGTTCGAATAATCCAGCCAGTTCGCTTATCAGGATGCGCTCTAATGTAGCTAAGTAGATGGTTGGAAGGCATTGCTTTTCTGTGAGCCTGAAGCAGCGCTCCATCTTTTGAATCTGGCAGAGGCTCTTCCATGGCTCGTTCTATCAGGCTCTGCAACGGCTGATACTCGGCATGTCTTGGTTTGATTGCTCGAAAACTATTGTCGGCATTGAATCCTAGTTTGAATGTCTCTCTTGTCGCCGCCAAAAACTCCATAGCGATATTCGGCGTATTTGCGTAGCAAGTCTTGCATTCAATCAACAGGTCTGTCTTACCATCTCGCTTGATGATGAGATCAAAGCCCAGCTTTTGGTCTGTCACATCAACTATGGTTGCCCCTTCGTATCGCTTGGCAATCGCTTCCTTATGAGCAGGAAGGTTCTGCCTATTCAAATCGTTTGACATATTAGCCATTGACGCTCTCCAGATAATCTCAACTCACCGCATCTCTTATCAGCACCCAACGTAGATCAAGGTCTAGTTCTCCTTGGTTTAGTTTATCAAGGTGTAGAATACACTCTTCGACCGAAGAAAAGACTTCATTCAATCTAAAAACTCCAAACAACCAGGTGGGCAGATGCTTTATGCCTCCCTTAACGATACACAGTAATGGCTTATGCTCTCGTTCAGCTAGGAATAGCTCGTCCAGAGTACCGTATGAAGGGACTGATGGGTCAATATACACAACAAGAAAATCTGAGATATCAGTAAAACGCAAGTCTTCTCTGCGAAACTTCTTGACAAAAGACTGTAGTTCTTCCCATTTTTCTTGTTCTCTTAGGACATTCACAGTCCTTACATCACCCTGAATCTCATGGACAAAAGATGCGGGCTTATTGCATGGATCTATGATCCGTAAGTTAAGATGCTTGGCTCTGATGATAAAATCCTCGCGCCAACCGCGACCCAAGTCTGGGGCTTTGTCGATAGCCCCTGATAGATAGACGATGGCTCTATTCAGCTTGGATTTTCTTGGAGGCGATTCCGCATTCATTGTTTCTCTCCTGTCTTGTACCTCATGCAAGGCGAGATATGAGGCTCAACCATGGCCAAGAATCGATCGATATTTTTCGAACCATTCATATAGAGCATCGGGTAGATTTTGTCTCTAGTCTTTTTCTGTCTCATCTTCCATTGGATCTGCCATCGTTCGTTGAAATACTCGATCATGGTATGATGCTCTTCTGCTGAGAAGCTCATAGTGTAGAGTTCAACACAATACCCATCTTTTCGTAGACTTCCATCATCTGCATACCAGACTGCAATGGCTTTTTCGTTTAGGGCATTCAAGAACGTTTTAGTCACGATTTTCTTGCCCTTTGGGTAAATCTCATGTCGCATCTGCAAGAAGAAGGGAGTCTGTATAGTTTTGAATTCCCAATGACCAGACGTATAACTCTTGGGCTCAGAAGCAGCAATGCTAGATAGATTCTGGTATTTCCATTGCAGATAGTCTTTCTGTTTTTCAGAATGAACAAATCTAACTGATGTCGTACAATGCAAATGTCCAAATCTCGGCCTTGGTAGATTCGCGTCTCCTAACAGAGACCCTCGTATCAAATCCATTTGGGACGAAGATGGATTCGGATATCTATTCCAGGTCTTGATAGAATCTATTCCATGTTTCTTCAATCGGTTGTAAACGGTGGTGAGCGAACAGCTGGATTCGTCTGCTATCTGTTGCATAGTCATTTTCTTGATCAAGTACAGATGAGTTAGCTCTTCTTTAGTCATTATGACGATACACCTGCAATGGGCCGCAATCCTCTCAATCCTCGTATCCATAAACCTTCTTTCAAGAAGGCTCAGGGGTCGTGCAGAATCTGCGGCGAAGACGCATATGCTCTTCTGGATGTTCATCGACTTATTCCAGGCGCGGATGGCGGCAAATACACGAGATCAAACAGCGTTTGCCTTTGCTCCAATTGTCATAGGTCGGTTCATGACGGACAAATCACGCTTGATAGATACTATCTAAGTAGTTCTGGTCAAAGAATGCTTCGAGTTATTCAAAATGGAGTGGAAAGATTTGTTTAAGAAGATATGGCATCGTACACGCCAATAAACTCATTTTCTATCGGATAGCCTGCGGCATTAGAAAGCACAGCCCACTCATGTCTGACCTTGATTTTTCTAGACAACAAAAACTCGTTAATATCAGAGAAATTGCTTGTTCTTAAAACATGACTAGTTAGAGATCTTATCGCCGGTATAAGGTTGTCCGAAATGTTTTGAAAGGACTCATATGTTGCCACTGCGCTGCCAAAACAGTCTTCTTTAGCCTGCAATGAGTCGTTTTCAACAACTAGATTGTGAATAGCATCATACATCTCAGACTGAGATGTATTGATATCTTTTTGTGCAAATGCATAACGATCTGCAACGATAGAATACAGTTCGTTCCTTCCATCAGATGACATCATCTACCTCGAAACAACTACTTGTGGCTTCCGAACGCTTTTTGGCCCATTCGTTTTCGCGCACAATGAGCACCTCTATAGTCTCGTCCTTCTTTGCCTTGGTTTGCATGTGTTTCTTAACTTTGAGCTCATGGAACTTATATCCTTTGTACAGATCTCGAATCTCAGGGCTGTCGTAATAACTCACAGCCCAACTCCCCTGCAGTTCTCCGAGCTTTTCTCGCATTTCCTTGTGATTAAAACCCTCTTCTTTATTGACATGGTAGAAATCCTTTTCTACATCCAAATAGGGCGGGTCGCAGTTATGAACCAAAATCCCTCCGGCTACAAAAAGATTGTCGCCATCAACATCGAGGTCGTAGACTACTCCACTGTACTGGCGAGTCAGAATATCCCTTACCCTAGTCAATATATGCCCATTCACAATTCGTCTTGTTGAGCGGTATTTTTTGGCGGTAGTTTCCCAACCCAACAATGATGAATCCTCTGAGGCAAAATATACATCCCAATTATTGCAACGCCGCTTCATAGACGGTCTAAGGCCCAATCGAAGCGAGATATCATACATCTGATCGGCAAGCATTTTGCTACATGATGTTCCGGTCAACTTAAACCTGTTCCTCGATGCATCGCTAGTTCCTCCGTCCCCTTTTAACCAGTTAATCAGTAGATGCTTTTGTGCCTCGAATGGGGCAGTCATTAAGGAATCATGGAGATGTTTCGAACAGGCTGTACCACTCACATAAAAATCAAAGAATTCGGCCACCGATGTCGAAAATGCGCAGACCCGAATAACTCCTGGATGGTCATCGGGCTTAAGCAAAACCTTGCATCCGAAACACGTTTCTAACAAAGTTTTGCAATCCTCAACCAGCGTATTTTTTTCATCTTTTCCAAAAGAGAAGATGACCCCCCGAGGATACCCTTTTTTATTTCTATGTATATGACCTTCAGCGGCATAGTACCCAAGAAGTTTGAACAGGCTGGCATCGTCTCCATTCAAATCGATCGAAAGATTGCGCTTACCATTTTTGCGAGTAGTATTAGTCCATCGCCACTCAACTGGCAAAATCGAACCTCCTAATGGGACAAGCAGGTAATCTCCTGGCAATATCTCACACGCTCGGCGTTCCGTTTTCGCAGCCCACAACTCGCTCAAAGAGCGTTTTTCCTGTCGGTCAGAATGACCAGGCACGATTATTAGTCTATGGTCAGGAGTACACTCCAGTGGTTCCGAAAAGCTCTGAATCCGAATTTCACAAATTGCTCCAGAATGTACTCTGGCCATAACTCGCTTAACGGAGCGTCCGCCGTGCAGCCGCTGACCTTCCCTAACATCGCAAATTCGTATTCGCTTTTCGTCTTCTGTTCGGACCAAAGTCGAGGGAGGAAAACAATAGAACACAGTTTGCTCGGAATCCCATCTTGGCAGTAGGTCTCTGTAATCAGAACATTCGATGAAAGCAGTCTTGAGATGAGAGCCAACGGATACTATGAGTGGTGGCAGAGACCCCCATGTATGAGAGATGTTTTCTCCATTGCGCGAAATACTCCAATCGCCAGTCTCTTTGCCAGAGAATGATTGTCTGTTGTAGATGACATAACGTCGAGCCCACTCAAGAGGCTCGACATCATCCGTATTCCCATGCTCTATGAACTCAACCGCTTGTTCAAACTCGCAACGGGAGTAAGGCGTAAGATCAACTTGTTTCGCCAGCGCCGCTGGCTGTTCTCGAAGAACTCTAAAGAGGTTGCATATGTGCCTGTCAAGATCGTTGTAGACTATGCGGTAACTGCTGCCATTAGGCTTGGGCAAAGAGAGTCCGACAGCAAATGAACCCCCAAAGGGCTCGCAGTATACAGTATGCTGAGGCAGATGCCTTCTAATCCACTTGCTCATCTTGACCTTCCCGCCGACTCGCTTGACGATAGTTTGGGGCATGCCCCTTTATCGACTGCTTAGCAGGAAAGATTATCAATCAGCACGGATTAGCGGCAGCTCTGAATGGTAGCTTCGATGCGTTGCATCTTCTCAAACATGGAAGAAAACTTCTGATAGATTTCGTCAATTCCCTTGATGGAGTTGATAACGCCGGAATAGTTGGGATGCTCCAGGTTTATAGTGCCTTCGATCCCAATCTTCAACAAAGACTCCAAGAGATACGGGTCTTTACCAGCACAAGCAACAAAGATGTCAGTATTGTTGCTCTTTTTCTTCAGTATGTTGACGAACTTCAACAACTGGTCCGTCTTTAGAAACTGTCCCTGTTGGTAGCATATGTAGATATCGTACTTGAAGAGTCGCTCGGCGGGACAGTCATCGCTGATGAGGCAGTCTGCGCATTCCACATCGCAGATGTCAAAGGTAGCATTGATGCCAGGATATGACGAAGACAGAAGGTTTGACAAGTCATCTGCGAATCTCTCATCGCTTGTGACAAGCATTACTTTCACTGAGTGCGACATAGGCATCTCCTGCAAAATTGCTAAACTATAGTAGTAGGGTTTTTGCCCTAATCCTCTTTCGAGATTACGGAGTATTTTTGGGGTTATGAGATGGATCTGGCGTAGGGGAATGGATCGGCGTCTGAACCGTCTTGGAATGCTGCAAATAAGGTTCTATCTTGTTTATGACAACAACCAATCCGGTCACCAATGATGCCAAGGCAACAACCAGACTGACAAATATTGTGAGATATGTCTTAGGACTCTGCAGCTTGTCAAGAAAATCTGACATCTTCTTGTAATGCTCAATGCGCTGTCTTTTCTCTTCGGCAGAGTCGAGACGAGATAAAACATCGTCGATCGTATCTCTGTTTTCTTTTACGTCCTGAACGGTTCGGTCGGCCTCTCGGGAGACATGCTCTTTAATTTCGCGCAACTCAACCCTCATCTCGGAGAGGGTCATTTTGAACGCGGCCATATTTTCCGCGCTCTTGGCAGTCTCATCGAGCATGCGGTCGAGAAAGTTAGTAAAAACCCGATTGATGGGTTCTGCCATGAAAACGCCCCCCGATAAGAGAGAAACGCGATACGTTCCATACTCTAATTAGGGGTGTTTTCCTTTGCTGAGCAGTCGGTCTTACTCGTAATCTTCGAGCATGAAGGTGAGCGATTCCCCAGGGATCCATTCCTTGTAGTCCACCGAAAGGAACCAGTACCAGCGATCGGGTCGCTCTGGCGAAACCTTGTTGCCGTAGCCGTCCGTTATAAGGAACACGCCATCAGGATAACGAGGGATTGTACCTGATTTAACATCATGCTGGATGCGATTCTCGATGATGTCAAAAGCAGTTCCACCGCCGCCAAGAATCTGCGGGTTCTTGATGTCAATGGGATGAACTTCTGTATCGAAGCAGAACAGCTTGATATTGAAGCGCTCTGGCGGAAGCGACATCGCCGCCGCAATGAAGCGATCCTTCAAGTGCCAGCAGGACCCGCTAACATCGAGGAAAAAGTAGACATCAATCCGCTCTATCTCCCTGTCGTCGTTGTCAACGTCGTGCGGCAAGACAATATCGCTACCGAATGTCATCATGCGGCGATTGCAACGAGCCCACTGCTCGGCGGTGACCTCTTCGGAGTAGTAGCGACGAGCCCAGCGACGGATGACCGTTTCCCACTTCTTTTTCTTCATCCATCGCTTCGACGGAGGCTTGTATGAAATCCGACCAGCCAAAGAACCAGCCTGCTGTCCAGCGGCCTTGCGATTCTTCTTGTCATCCAACGATTTCTCAGCAGCCTTGCCCTCCTCCGACTTCATAACCTTGTCGGAGAAGTCCTGCTTCTCTTCCTCGGTCAGGCGCTCGTTGAGGGTTTCAGCGATATTCTCCTTGATTTCTTCGTCATTGAAATCTTCAAGGTGGTCGTGACCATCAATAATCTGTCCGCCAACGCTGTCCCTAGCCTCGCCATTCTTGCCTTTCAGCTTAAGGGAGCAGCTGCCACCAACGCCGGTAATGATGATAACATTCTGTTCAAGAAGGTTGTAGTAGTATTCGAAGGACTTGTTGCGTTTGATTTCGCCCTGTAGATCCTTGAAGACGGTATCGATCCAGCAGCCAACGATATCTTCTCCGCGGAAATTCTTGTGAGGGGCTTGCTTCCCCTGTTCATCCATCTGCCCCTCAATCAGAGGCGAGAAGTCAATCTCTGCTCGGCAGAAGCCAAACTTGTTAACCAGCATGTGATTGACAACAATGTCGAGGGCGATGTTCGCCAAACGAGGGAGAGGACAATCTCTGGTACGAATACCGTGGTTCAGCATGGCATGCAGACATTCGTGCCCGACAACGAACGACTTCGTGTACAAGTCGAGCTTCTGCCAGAGAATTGGATTGAACATAAACTCAACCCGATTTGAGTCGCGGCTGAAACGAACGCATGCGGTTGGTATGTCAAATGTCAGTACCGGGTATCCCATGCTCCACAACTGCGAGAAGATGCCATGGAAGTCTTCCAGAGACTGGCTGACCTTATGAAACTCCTGCCGAATGTCCATGCGGAGCAAGCGGGATTTCTCATCCTCGCTCATTCCTGCGGGGGCATAATCTCGCCGCTTACCATCGCCCTCCATGGTTTTTGGCTGACCAGGAGATTCTGTTGTTGGCAAAGATGTTGACATGTTCAAATGGTCAGGTGAGCCAGGGTGGTATCGAGAGGTAAGAGACAATCCTTCTTGGGCTTGATAATCAGCTCATCGAAAACAACCTTGAATTTCGAGTCTTCTCGGTTGATTGGCTCTGCGAAGTAGCGAGCAAAGACATGCGGCATGATGCCAAACAGGTCGGCGATTGTGGTCTTGGGCTCGAACGCCATGTACTTGCTGATGGAGGAGTTGATGACCAGCATGAAGAGAGGATAGCTGGCGACCTTCAAATAGCTGGACTGCATTGCGAAGAACTCGCAGAGATACATGCAGCATTCGACCTGATTCTTGGAAATGTCAGGGCGAGCAACCAGGCGACTCAAACGCTCGACCAGCTGCTGGCGGTAGAAGGCATTGCTGCAATCCAACTGACAGAAGTAGGCAATCTGACGGATTTCATCGTCGATACTGCCTTCGAAGACCTGGACGGCTGAAGAGCCATCAACATTCGAGTATGACTCGATACCAATCGCTTTGGAAGCGATCTCGAAGCTCTCCTTTAGCCACTTGACGGTCTTAGCAGGGGCGTCGAGGGGCTTGAGGCCCAACTTGGAAGCCAGGTTGCTGGTTGAAGCCCCGCCATCCTCCATGCGATCGATAGCCCGAAGAACGCGCTCGCACTCGTTCTTGAGACGCTCGTTCTGAGCGCCGCGAGCGAGTTCCTGAAGCAGTTCGATATGTTCGGCAGGATGAGAAAGCATTTCTTTCTTGACTTCAGGGTGCTTGGAAATCAGCATACTCAAGCGCTCTCCATCGAGCAGAGTGAGACAGAATGCTCGGGCGTCTGGCTCGTTGACGATGAACCGCTGGACATACTCAAAGTTGTTGGTCTTCGCCAAGAACCTGCGCATCTCGGAGGGATCTTTGGCAGCGAGAATCTTGCGGAACTTCTCTTCCGGCATCCCTCGCTTGAGCATGTCTATGAGCCGAGGCGGGTTGGACTCCTTCGGGANNNGATGTTGATGCCTCGCTGGTGCATCAGCATGGCGTTGTCAAGACGACGAGGGGAGACCTTGAGAGCGATATCAGGCGTCAGCGTCTTCCACCAAGCAACCGCGGCCCGAGCGTTTTCGGGAGTGTACTTGTCTGCCAGGTACGCTTCGTCGGGCGAAAACGGAATGTTGATCTGAATGTGGAAGCGATCCCGCAGAGCGGGATCCAGCGGCTCAACATCGAATGTTGCGTTCGGGTCATCCTCTGGATTGATAGACGCCCAGACACACTTCAGTTGCTCAAACTTATGCCCGTTGATAGAACCAAACTGGATGAGCTCCATGACAGCATTGCGAACCTTCTTTGGAGCCCGGTTGAGTTCATCAATGAAGATGGCCTTCGGCTGGCAGCGAACCATGAACTCAGGTCGCACGATGCCGAGGTATTCCTGCTCGATGTCATCGACCGTCATCTTGCTGACGCGAGGAACGCCAACGAAATCGACCCAGGGGTCAATAGTCGGTGCGCTGAAGTACAGCCAATCTCGATTCATGATACCAGGTCGGGTTCGCTCGATACCGCTCTTGTCGGTATAGGTTTCGCCAAGATTGCGAGCGAACGCAGCTCTGACCATCGCCGTTTTGCCTACCCCGTGCAACCCCTCGAACAGGACATTGGCATCATTCTGAATCCAAAGGTCCAGGTCGGCGGGCGAGCAGCCCTCATAAAAACCCATGTTCTGTGTTCCTCTACAAAGACAAGAAAAAGAACCGTTGAGGCCGTATGTTATCGAGTTTCTTCATCACTTGAAGAGAGTTTGCCACGCAGTCGCGTTTGTTTGAAGATCGCCTCAACATCGAGTTCAAACTCGACAGAGATTTCTTGTATCTGCTCATCTTCATCGAAGTCTTCGGCGCACATAGCGAGATCGCTATGGTCGGTCAGGTCCTTGCCCTCCCAATGGGTCATGTTGAGACGACCGTTTTCGCTCACAAAGCCGCGGATTTTCACAGTTCGTTTCATAATGACCTCATGTCTTCATGTTTTGAATACCGGATTCCGACCGCATTCTGGACAGACACGACAATCGAAGGAAGGACGAGGATACCCGCAATGCATGCACTCGCCTCGCATAAAGCGGGCGCGAGCGGACTCTATTCTCCCCAGAGCGGAGCCTACCATGATACAAATAAGAAGCATCACCAGTATGACTATCGCCACAAGTCCTACACTAAAAAGACTGAATGACCACATGTCTATTGTCTTTTTTTGATCTCATCGGCTTCTTCTCGAAGTCTCTCCATAAAATACTCATAGGTGCCTTCGTTAACCGAAAAAACCCTGTCGCCGCTCACGATGATAAGAGATCCGTCCCCTCGACGCCCAATACTCAGGTCCAATCCGTTGAAAATTGTTCCCCAGAGGTCTCGAAAAGCCTGCGCCTCGCGTTGTTCAAGAGCGAGGTTGTTCTCTTGTGCTTTGCTGGACATCAACGTTCTCCTTTTGCTTTGGATGCTGGACCCTCGAACAACATGCAGCGACTATCATGGCAACTATGACGATGGCCATTAGGCTTTCTTCTGGCCTGGCGGCTCGTAACTCTCCAGGTAGCCCTTATTACACTCCAGGGCGTAGGCAAGTTTTTCTCGCGCCAGATGCGAAGGGCCGATGATCCCGGCTTCAACCTGGTAGATGTAGTCGATTGGCAAGTTGGCAACTCTTGCCACCTGCTCTATTGTCCACCCTCTCTTCGCTCTCGCCGTAGCGACACGCGAGGATATCCATTTGAGCCAGTGTTCCATACCTGGCGACGGCTCTCGATGGAACTCGTTCGGATCGAAGAAGTTGCGAACCTCAATTGGCATTATTGCTGGTCCTTTGGTATCTCTTCCCACCAAGACTCGGTTTGGCATTGGTCATACGGTATGCTCTGCATTACTCCGTTGTCATCCTTGAACACGTAGAACCAAACTTTGTTATGGTAGTCGCCTCTCCAGGTTGGCGAGATGGAGTTGTTAAATTGCCAGGTCTTCCCCGTTGCACCGTAGGTAATCTTGAACACCAACCGATGCGTCTGAGGCTTTGCCGGAGGCTGCTCGCAGCCTACCAAGACAGACGAGGCAATCACGATTACTAAAAGCCATTTCAGCATTATCATTTCTCCATGTGGGTCTGAGTATGTTGATCGTGGAGTTTCCGCTGCGCATCCATCTTATGTCTTGCAGAACAGGAGTAGAAGCACAGCATAATGATAACCGCAATAGTAACCAAACCGAAGATGAAGGGGAAAGACTCTTCCATCTCCCGCAAGACCCATAATCACAAATACTATCAACCAGATCGTGCCCGGATGCTCTCCGTACTTCTCGCTATAGCACATACCTCGGTAGAGGCGGGCAAAGAACTTTCGCATGGTTAGTCCCCAACGATTTGACAGGTTTCCACAATAACTCGGAATCCCTCGATCTGCGCTGGAAGAGACAACTTCGTACCCGAGCCATCAGTCTGAATAACGAAGACAAACTCTCCATTATCGAGGTGCCTGATGCCAAAGCCGTTTATCCCTGGCTTGCCCATATACTCGTCAGAATACTTGTCAAAAAGACTTCGGACCTGGCCGACGTTCATGGTAGGACTCCTGAGATGGTTGAGCAGAATCGGATCTAGAGCGATTTGGAGAGCAACAGGTAATCCAAAGTATGATAACGAGAGCGATGACGCCAAGAACAAGGAAGAGCGGCGAGATTTCTTCCAACTCCCTGTCGGTCATGTAGACCTTGAAGATCATCATGTTCTTCAATCGCTGCCAGTCTTCGTCCGAGATCATTTCTTGCCCCGCTTCTTTACTACGGATTTGACAGGCGGCTGCCCGAGTTGGCCGTTAATGCGATTGATTTCCGCTTCCAACCTGAGCAGCTCTTTCTTGGTCTCCGGAGTTTGCTTAACGCCCTTCAGCTTTTCATAGAGTGAAGGTTGCGGGAGAAATCGAGAGCCATCGGGAAGAGTCGTCATCAGCATGGAATTACTTCTTGCTCTTGTGCCTTCTGAAGCTGGTCTTCAGATCAAAACCAGCCTGGTGAATCTTGATATCGTTGGACATCTCCGGTATGGGCATGGCTGGCTGCCGCATGTTGCAGACAAACTTCCACAACTCATTATAGGCGATATTCGGCGGGAGAATCTTGGCGAATCCCCAGTCGCTTAGCCTAGGATTTCGAGTCACCCATTGCTGCGAGTTGTAGTAGGACCGGTATTCGCCAGGTTCCATCGAGGAGACGATGAAGATGGGTCCATACTCCAAGAACAACTCGTGTCGCTCCTGGTTCTGAGATTGCATGAAGCGACGAATACTCTCGGCGTTGTACCGGGATTTGGATACATCGGCGGCAATCTCCACATCGTAGATCAGCTTTCGTCCTCCATGATTGACTTCAATAAGAGGGTAGAACTTACCGCAAAAGCCGATCAAGTGCGATTCAAACCCGATATTGGTTATGTCGCGATTAGTCGATCGGTACGAGACCTCGTAAGGCAACAAGAAATAATCCTTAGCCTTCTCGGGTTTTCCTCTTTTGCGCAGAAAAAGCGTCTTATGGTCATCGTCGTAGCGAGCCATGCAGTCGTAGTAGTCTTTGAAGTCCGATTTGATACGCATCTACTTCCAACCGCTCCAAATCTCATTCAGGAACTTGGCAAAGAGAACAATCGCAGCGATGACGCAAATAACCAAGCCGATGAGAACACCCAACCCGATAAGCAACAGCGTTTTCATGGTCTTTCAGGGCTTCATGATCCGACCAAGCCGCCAAATGAAGATGGCCACGCCGAGCGCTATCAGTACGAGGCAAAGAACAAAGCCCACGGCTACGCCGACGAAAAACTGCATCCATCACCTCTGGTTTTGAATTGACTGCCTCGGCTTCCGCCGAACCTGGATTTCCTCAACATAGAGGATCCAAGTGTTCTGTACAGTCAACTGCCTCCGTAGCGGCACTCTGCAATAAGGACAACAGGAGTCGAACCTGCACAACCTTGCGGTCAATGGGTCCTAAGCCCATCGCGTCTGCCGTTCCGCCATGTCCTCAAAACTTTGCAAGACTTTGCAAATCTCCACTCAACGGCATCAGTGAGATCCAAACGCTCCCCTTGAGCGTTTTCCCAAACTCCATACCACTGTTTTGCAGGAGTCTCGGTGCCATCCTTCCATCGGATAATACATGGCACCCGATTAAGAGGTTGGGTGGATTTTATGTCATGCCACTCTTTCATCTGAATTATCCTTGCGCGCCGATTTTCTTCTTACCGAGGTAGACACCAATCTTACCGTTCTTCTCGGTCTTGATGGTCAGGTCTTTTCTCTTCTTACTCGTCTTCTTCGCCATCTGCTCTGCCTCAAATGTCAATGATCTGGTCCAGACTGCCGCCCTGAGTCAGCACCAAAACTCGATTGAATCTGTTTTTGGAAGCGTACTTTTTTGCAGATTCTATCGCTTCTTCTCTGGTCATTCCTTCGTCGTTTTGTCGGATCTCGTATGCCCTGGCGCTAACGCCATACATCCAAGTCCAAGCAAGACTGTTGTTGAGGACCGCTTGCCCGCGAAAAACAACCAGTTCCTTTAATTCATCGGCCATGGTGCCCTCTTATTGGTTGGTAGTCACGCCCAAATTGGAATCGACCGCCGAGTTCGCCCTGCGCTTGGCATTGGCCTTTTCCTGCTCTTTTCTTAAACGCTCTCGCTCGGCGATCTGCCGCTCTTTCATCTCGATTTTCACCAAAGCGAAGCCCATCCAGCCCAGACCGAATCCCGGAACAAGCAGAGAGCCATACCAAAGCATGCCAGATGAGGGCATGAATGTCGAGAAGAGGACACCAATCACCAGGAGCAAGAGACCGATGCAAAGCATCGTTGGCGGGTCCTGGTACATGTCTCGAAAGTCTTGCTTTGTCATGGTCCGAATTTACCCCGCCTGTCATTCACCCACAAGAGTCATCCGCCCTTGGTCCTCATTCCAGAGTCTGGCGGGACTATCGCTGCGGGTGCCTGCGGATGGGAATAGGACCCTCTCGTCTGACCGCCGAACTCAAGAGGTTCCGGAGGATTGACTCTTCCTGCAGGTTCAGGCTTATCAACAAATACCTCCCGAGCAGACTTCGCTCGATGAAGAAGGTGAGGCACCTCTTTGCGAATAGTCTCAAACAACGACCTGATCCCTTTCTCATGGGGCTCCATGTAGTGCCTGCCCATATGCTCGTAGAAGACTTTTAGGAAGGGATCGACGCCATAACCAGTCAGGGCATCAAGAGCCCCAAGCTCGTCATCGGTTAGAGCAATAGTTGTAACAATCTCGACTTTGGCGCTTTGGATGAATCGTCCCATTCAAGCAGAGTAGCAGGAATGCTATTCACCTGATTGTTGAGAGTAGCCCCAGGGAGATTCGAACTCCCAACCCATCGACCTTAATGAGAACGGCGGGATTCGAACCCGCACTGGGTACGTTTTAAGTGTACTTGACTCTGCCGTTGGCCTACGTTCTCTTCTTTCTCTTCCTAAAATTCTCTGTCTGACTATGACAGTTGGGACAAAGCATTCGAAGATTTTCTTTTCTATGGTCAGTGCTTTTTCCGTTTTTATGATCCAGCTCACATTGGATGCTTTTTCCTCTCCACTCCGTGATTCCACATTCAGTACATTTGTTTTCGATTTGGCCTTCTTTTATCAAACGATTGCGAAGATGGTAGGTATGATAGTCTGAATCTTCGACCATGATTTCATCGAGTGGTATTCTTTTTGACCAATCATGGGTTTTGCCCTTCAAATGCCTCTGTCCCGTAAAATGGTCTGTTGGAATTTGCAAAAGTTTCGCTTTTCTTTTAACAGACCAGTAGTTGCCACCAGCGGGTTCAAGACCAAGTTTATTCAAAACCTGCGCTATTGAACTTGACTCTTCTACTGCTTTTCTAAAGTCTCTTTCCGAATATGTTCTCCAATTCATTTTGCCCATAAGTATCTCCTTTTCTAAAGACACTTAGTATACGGCAGAGAAATCTCCTTCTTTATCGAGTGCATCTGCCGTTGTGCTATGGGGCCAAGAAAAAATGCGGGTAATAGGATTCGAACCTACACGGTCTTTCGACCCCGAGATTCTGAGTCTCGGACGGCTGCCAGTTACGTCATACCCGCTAAAATGTTCACGTTGGGATTAGAAACAAGGATTTCTTTTGAAATACCCGTATCTAGATGTATGGGTATTCCGCTAAACTGTTCTCAATGTGGCAAATCGTTCGTCAAAACGACAGGCCTCTATAATCGACAAATCAGAGAGGGGTATACCAGGTTCCATTGCTCTGTCACTTGTAGATCTCTGGCTAATACGACCTCCATACAGTCTAACTGCACCCAGTGCGGCAAACCATTTTCCCGGAAACTCGCTCAATCCAAACGATCCAAAAACCTGTTCTGCTCTCAATCATGTGCTGCAACATACAATAATACTCACAAAACACATGGATGTAGGCGAAGCAAGCTTGAGGTCTATTTCGCAAAGGTTCTGCCTCAGCTATATCCAAATGTGGAAATTCAGTTCAACCGCAAGGATACTATCAAATCCGAGCTTGATATCTATATCCCTGCCCTCAAACTTGCCTTCGAGCTCAATGGTATCTTCCACTACGAGCCCGTTCATGGAGCCGACAAACTTGCGAGTATCCAAAACAACGACCATCGGAAGTTCCAGGCATGTCTAGAAAAAGGCATTGCGCTATGCATCATAGATACGTCTTCGATGAAGCATTTCAAACAGGTAAAAGCAGATATGTTCCTGGACATAATAGTTCAAGTCATCAGCTCTCACAAATCCAAGTACCCCGAGGCAGATTCGAACTGCCAACCTTCTGGACCTAAGCCAGACGCTTCTGCCGATTGAGCTACCGGGGCGAATAATGTCTGCGACAGGATTCGAACCTGTAACGACGTGGACCTCAACCACGGGCCTCTGCCGATTGGGCTACGCAGACTCATTGTCGTATACTTGTCAATGCGGATGGTCAGAGTCGAACTGACACTACACAATTTTTGAAACTGTTGCCTTCTGCCTGTTGGGCTACATCCGCTCAAAAGTGGCCCCGACAGGAGTTGAACCTGCACGCCCTTGCGGGCAAAGCGTTTTGAGCGCTTCGCGTCTGCCGTTCCAGCCACGGGGCCTCGTATGACTATTCAGTTGCAGGTGAGCTCATTTTCTCGCGCAGAAAATGCTTTGGTGCGGGTCAACCGCTTAACCAAGCAACAGCAAGCCTTGTAAGGCTCGCAGAGCGCCGAGATGGATGGAATGAGTTGCCATCGGAGTAACTATACCCTTTTCGACCGCTCGGTCAAATGTCCTTCTGGAATTCACGCATTTCTGCGATTTTAGGCTCTCGTTAGCTCACGCCGTACTCTTTCAGCAACCCTACCCAATGCTGGTAAATAGCCTCCATCTTCTTTGGATGGTTTTCGTAAAAGTCAATCTTCTTTGCCTGCTTCCACAGGTAGTTACCTCTCGCCTTGAATGCTCCGGGACCAGACAAAACCTCTTGCGGATCTGCGCAAGCCGAATTTCCCCTCAGCAACACATCGCCAGGTTTTGATAGACGCTCAAACTCTCCGATAGCAAAGTCGATAGCGCTCTTTTCGCTATCGAACCTCTGCGACATGTCGCCCTTCTTCCACTTCGGCCCCTGGTCGGACTTATTCAGCGATATCGCCTCTTTAGTAGAGATGGGGTGCTCCAACTCGACCCGAGTGTATTTTCCCTTCTCGTCATGGAAGATGAGTTCAGCGTAGTAATGCGAAGCATCGGAGGCGAATCCGATGTACGTTGAAACGGTAACATGGTAGATGGACGGCATGCTTACCTGCGAACAATGTGTCCGGTCTCAACGTCCTTCACGCCTTCCCTTGTCTGCTCGCCGACCAGCTGATACAGGTAGACCTTGCAAGTATCAACGTCGATGACGTATACTTCTTTGCCTGTGCCTACGGCGACTCCGCTCAGTTTGGCTGCTGGCATACCACGCTCGAAGATGCCGCCCTTGCCGCTGCGACAGTGGGCCATCAAAACGTCATGCTCGGCAGAACTTCGCTTGCGTTCTTCAAGCAGCCGCTTACCCTCGTCATCATCCCCATTCCCGAGCGTCTTGATGGCGCAGTCATCGCATTCTCCTCTGTTGCGGGTCATTTCAGAGATATGACAGAGACTGCCGCAGCCACACTTGGCGATTTCGTTTGGCCCAGGCTCCCGCTGCTGCGGCGGGAGGTGCTTCTCCCAGGCAGGGAAGTTCTCCGTCTTCCGCGCAAAACTCTTCCGCTTGCTTGGCGGGATGGAGTCATCCAGAATCTTCTTGGCGACATAGGCCACCGAGATCCGCTTATTCGCCGTACTTTTCCCAGTCGCCATGGAAGACCTCCTTCAGTTTTGCCAGGT
>FRDC01001414.1_pt1 | contig 32987 bp, 47 predicted proteins | sample 1106171 | NCBI WGS metagenome assembly FRDC01 (sample SAMEA3930566, study PRJEB13176) | freshwater metagenome | biome: Drinking water system; feature: drinking water; material: water | place: Singapore | collected 2014-12-20 | reverse complement strand
CCAACGCGCGGATTTTTTTCCCTATGGACCCGATTTTTGACCTGTTCGGCGACCCGGTCCCAGCCAACCACGGCAAGCGTGGCAGGCCGGCGCATATCGCCACTCAGGAAAACCGCAACAAGGTCAGCATGATGTTGGCCTTCGGCTGGAGCAACGATCGCATTGCCGGTGTTTTGCGTTGCGACCTGAAGACGCTGCGCAAGCATTATTTCCCTGAGCTGAAGTATCGCGAGGTCGCGCGTGATCGGCTGACGATGGAGCAGGCCGGCCTGCTCTGGAAGCTCGGCAAGGATGGCAATGTCGCAGCGCTGCGCGAGTTCGATCGCGTGATGGAGCGCAACGACATCGCGGTTGGTCACAAGAGCTTCTATGAGGGCCAGCGCGCCGAGGAATCCGAACGCACCGAGCCGGTCGGCAAGAAGGTCGCGGCGGAACAGGCTGCACTCACGGCGGGCGAGGGAACGGACTGGGGCGCCGACCTGAAGCCGAACTGATGCCATGGACGCGTTGGTTAGCTGGAGTACGGCGTGCCCGGATTGGCGTGAGAGGATCGTCCAGGGCAAGTCGCTGATCCCGGACCTTCCGCTGTTCGAGTCGGAAGCCGCCCGCGCGCTGCGGGTGTTCAAGCGGCTCCGGGTGCCGGACATCGTCGGCACCCCGACTTACGGCGAGGTGTGCGGCGACTGGGTGTTCGACCTGGTCCGCGCGATCTTCGGGTCCTACGATCCGGCCACGCGCCGGCGGATGATCAGGGAATTCTTCCTGCTCATCCCGAAGAAGAACGGCAAGTCGTCGATCGCGGCCGCGATCATGGTGACCGCGGCGATCGTCAATCGCAGGCCGGCGGCGGAGCTGCTGCTGATCGCGCCGACCAAGAAGATCGCCGACATCGCCTACAAGCAGGCGGCGGGCATCATCAGGCTGGACCCCGAGCTGACGAAGCTCTTCCACCTGCAGACGCACCAGCGGACGATCACGCATCGTCTGACCGATGCGGCGATCCTGATCAAGGCGGCCGATGCCGACGTGATCACCGGTTCGAAGGCGACGTTCATCCTGATCGATGAAACGCATGTCTTCTCGCTAAAAGCCAAGGCCGCCGACGTCTTCATCGAAATCCGCGGCTCGCTCGCGGCGAGGCCGGACGGCTTCCTGCTGCAGATCACGACGCAGTCGAAAGAGCCGCCGGCGGGCGTCTTCAAGGCCGAACTGAATATCGCGCGCGATGTAAGGGATGGCCTGATCGTCCTGCCGCTGCTGGCGATCCTGTACGAGCTGCCGCTCGAGGTCGCAGGCAACAACGGCTGGAAGGATCGAAAGACCTGGGGCTGGGTCAACCCGAATCTGAACCGGTCGGTCGACGAAGCGTTCCTCTCGGATGAGTTGCTGAAGGCCGAAAGGGAAGGGCCGCACCAGCTCGCGCTGATCGCCTCCCAGCACTTCAACGTGGAAGTGGGGCTTGCGCTTCGAAACGACCGCTGGCGCGCGGCCGACTTCTGGGAAGGCAACGCCGTCAAGGAACTGGCTGATCTCGACGAACTGCTGGCCCGCTGCGAGGTCGCGACGTTCGGCGGTGACGGCGGCGGGTTGGACGACCTTCTGGGCGCCGCCGTCATCGGCCGCGAGAAGAAAACGCGGCACTGGCTGATTTGGAATCACGCCTTCGCCCATCGCCAGGTGCTGACGGTCCGCAAGGACATCGCACCGAAGCTGCTCGACTTCGAGAAAGAGAAGACGCTGACGATCTGCGAGACCGCCGGCGAGCTGATCTCGGGCTTCGGCGCAATCTTCGAGAAGGTTCTGCGTAGCGGATTGCTGCCGGAGAAAGACGCGGTCGGGCTCGACCCGAACAACGTCGCGGCGATCATAGAGGATCTGAACGCGCGCGGCATGAAAGACGAAATGCTGCGGCGGCTGCGGCAGGGCACGGCGCTCTCGCCGGCCTGGTGGGGCATCGAGTTCAAGCTTGCGGATGGCACGTTATTCCACGGCGGAACGGCTCTGATGAACTGGATCGTCGGCAACGCCAAGGTCGAACAACATGCGCAGGGCATCATGATCACCAAGCAGCTCGCCGGCAGCGCCAAGATCGACCCGCTGATCGCGACGGCGTGCGCGGCGATTCTGATGAGCTGGAATCCGCAGTCGCGCGGAAGGTCGTTCTGGGAGTCGACGACTCCGACCAAAGCCAAGGTGGCCTAGCGAATGACCCTTCAGTCGCGCCTCGGCGCCGCCTGGCGCGCTCTCATGCACAAGAGCGACGGCTCCGCAATCACGTCGTCGCTGGAGTTGTTCCGCGAGGTATATGGTGCCCGGCTGTCGGCCGCCGGCGTGCCGGTGAACTGGCAGTCGATGCTCAACGTCACGACGATCCTTGCTTGCGCGAGGGTCAGGGCGGAAGGCCTCTCGGTCCCGTTCCGCGTTTATCGGGAGACCAGCGGCGGGCGCGTGATCGCGACGGACCATCCGCTGCATATGCTGATCAGCCGCAAGCCGAACGGCTGGCAGACGTCGCTGGAGTTTCTGGAGACGATCAGCTTCCATCTCGATCTCACGTACAATGCCTTCGCCTTCGTCAACCGCGTCGGCATCGCGCGCGAGATCAGGGAGATGATCCCGATCGAGCCGGGGCGCGTGCGGGTCGAACAGAAAGACGACTATCGGCTGCGGTACTTCATCCGCGGCAAGTCGGGTGCCGAGCAGGAATTCGGGCAGGACGCCATCTGGCATCTGCGGGGCCCGTCGTGGAATTCCTGGACGGGGATGGACGCCGTCGGGATGGCGCGCAACGCGGTTGGGCTGTCGCTCGCACTGGAGCAGGGGCAGAGCGACGCATCGAAGAACAGCCCGCAAACGTCGGCGGTCTACTCGGTCAAGGACAATCTCTCGCCGGAGAAGTTTCAGTTCCTGGCCGCCTGGATGGACAAGCATCTGCCGGGAGGTGAGCGCGCCGGCAAGCCCATGATCACGGACATGGGCGCGGAGTTTCTGAAGATCGCCTTGTCCGCCGTCGACCAGCAACTGATCGAGACGCGCAAGTTTCAGATCGAGGAAAACTGCCGCACCATGCGGGTGTGGCCGATCATGATCGGGCACGCGGGCGATCAGTCGCCGACGTTCGCGAGTGCTTCCGAATTCTTCCAGGCGCACAAGACATACACGCTCGATCCGATGTACCGGCGCATCTCGCAGAGCGCGAACGTCAGCCTGCTCGGCGAAGAGGATCTGAAGGCCGGCTACTACACCAAGTTCATCAGCAACGCGCTGATGAGCTCGGCGCCAAAGGACAAGGCCGAATACTACACCAAGGCCCTCGGCGCCGGCGGCATCAAGGGCTGGCTCACGCAGAACGAAGTTCGCGACTTCGAGGACATGGACCGGTCCGACGATCCGGAAGCCGACAAGCTGCCACAGCCGATCAACAAGCAACCCGAATCCAAACCCACGCCGCCAGAGGATGAATGACGATGGACCGCGTTCGCTTCGACCTTGAGGTGAAATTTGCGTCTGACAAGTCCGGCGTGTTCTCCGGCTACGGCGCTGTGACCGGCAACATGGACGCCGGCGGCGACGTCATCGAGAAGGGCGCGTTCAAGCGCACCCTTCGTGAGTGGGAAGAGAAGGGCAAGTTTCCGCCGATGCTGCTGCAGCACGGCGGCGGCTTTCTCGGCGGCGCCGACGACATGCTGCCGGTCGGCAAATGGACCTCGATGGAGGAAAACTCCAAGGGCTTGAAGGTCGAGGGCGAATTGTTCGCGCTCGGTACCGAACGCGGCCAGTATATCTACGAGGGCATGAAGGCCGGCGCGCTCGACGGCATGTCGATCGGCTACCGTGTGCGCAAGGAAGGCGTCATCCACGGCACCAAGCCGGGCGACCCGCGGCGCAAGATCACGGACCTCGACCTGGTCGAGCTGTCCATCGTCACGTTCCCGATGAACGACAAGGCGCGTATCGGCGCCGTCAAGAGCATCGGCACCATTCGAGAGTTTGAGGACTTCCTGCGGGATGCAGGCGGTTTCTCTGTGGCCCAGGCGAAGCGCATCGCGGCGTCTGGTTTCAAGTCTATCGATGCCACGCGGGACGCTGGCGATGGGCAGGACGTGGGCGCGTCGTTCGACCGCCTGATCAGCACCCTCACAGGAAAGAATGCATCATGAAGCGCTACGGTCACTTTGCCGTCGGCATGCTCGCGATCACCATCATCGCTGCAGTCGCGGTTCTCGGTTTCGACGTTCACCCGGTCGCCCCGATCGACCCGGGCCGGCTGCCGCTCTACGGCGCCGAGTTCGGCGCGCTCGCCGGCGTGCCGCAGGAACTCAAGGCGGTGTTCGACCGCATCGGCGAGGCCTTCGAGGCCTTCAAGAAGACGCATCAGGAAGAGATCGCCGGCGTCAAGAAAGGCTTCGACGACGTCATCACCAAGGACAAGCTCAAGAAAGTCGAGGACGCGCTTGACGCGGGCGTCGAGGCCAAGGCCAAGATGGAAGCGGCGATCGCTGCCGAGGTCAAGGAGCGCGAGGAACTCGAAAAGAAGTTCAACCGCCTCGGCATCTCCAAGGACGGCGACGCCGGCAAGCGCGAGCTGGAGATCAAGTCGCACAACATCATCCTCGAGGCGCACAACGCCGAGAAGAAAGAGCGCTACACCCCGCTCGATGAGGCCGGCTTCGACGCCTACAAGGCCGCGCACGCGCGCTACCTGCGCAAGGGCGATCGCCTGCTGACCGCCGACGAAGTCAAGACGCTGTCGGTCGGCTCCGATCCGGATGGCGGCTATTTCGTCACCCCGGACACCGGCGGGCGCATCGTCAAGAAGGTCTATGAGACCTCGCCGATCCGCCAGATCGCGGCGGTGCAGGAAATCTCGACCGACGCCCTGGAGGGCATCGAGGACCTCGGCGAGGCCGGCGCGGGCTATGCCGGCGAGCAGGCGCAGGGCTCGGACACCACCACGCCGCAGGTCGGCAAGTGGCGGATCCCGGTGTTCTGGATCGATACCGAACCGAAGACGACGCAGCAGCTCCTGGACGATGCTGCGGTCAATGTCGAGGAATGGCTGTCGAACAAGGTCGCCAACAAGCTGGGCCGCTTCGAGAGCAACGAGTTCGTCAACGGCTCGGCGGACAAGATCCGCGGCTTCTGCTCCTACACCACCGCGGCCGACGACGGCTCGGGCGTGACCTGGGGCACGATCGGCCACGTCGTGACGGGTGCGAACGGCGGCTTCGTTGCCGCTGCGTCGTTCCCGCAGGACAAGTTGTTCGACCTGGTCGGCTGCGTCAAGGATGAGTATCTGTCCGGCGCTCGCTTCGTGACCCGCCGCTCCGTCATCACCCTGCTGCGCAAGCTGAAGGCCACCACCGGCGAAATGCTGTGGCAGCCCTCGTTGGTGCTCGGCGTGCCGGAGATGTTCCTCGGCTATCCGATCACCCGCGCCGAGGACATGCCGGCGCTCGCGACCGGTTCGCTGTCGCTGGCCTTCGGCAACTTCGCCGAGGCCTACCAGGTGGTCGACCGTCAGGGCATCCGCGTCCTGCGCGACAACCTGACCTCCAAGCCCTTCGTGAAGTTCTACACCACGAAGCGCGTCGGCGGCGGCGTCGTGAACTTCGAGGCCATCAAGTTCCTCAAGTTCTCCACCTGATCCCGCATTGAGCGGCGGGCTTTGGCCCGCCGCCTTTCGCTCCATCATCCATTCACAAGGAATCATCTCAATGCGCGATATGCACAACAACATCAGCGTGCTGAAGGCGATCACGCCTCAGGCGGTCGGCACCACCGGTGCCGCCAACGGCAAGACTTCCGCGATCATCGACCGTCGCGGTTTCGATGCCGTCGAGTTCGTCTACCAGGCGGGCGGCAGCGCGTCGGTGGCGGACACCATCACCCCGGTGGTGTTCGAAGCCGCTGCGACCGGCGATACGTTCACCTCGGTGGCTGCCGCCGATCTGCTCGGGACCGAAGCTGCGCTGACGCTCACCACCTCGGCCGGCAAGGTTGGCCGCGTCGGCTACATCGGCAACAAGCGGTACCTCAAGTTCCGCCTGTATGGCATCGGTACCGCCACCGCCATCGTCTCGGCGGCCGCGGTTCTCGGCCAGGCGAACCGGGCGCCGGTTACCTGATGCTTCCTGCACCCACCATCGCGCCGGCGGCATCTCCGCCGGCGCATGTCGCCATCGTCGGCCTCGGGCCGTCGTGCGCGACGTTCTTCGAGATGACCCGCCGCGAGGGCGGGGTGTCCGCCTATTGCGACGAGGTGTGGGGCCTCAACGCGATTGGCGATGTGCTGCGCTGCCATCGCATCTTCCACATGGACGATCTGCGCATCCAGGAGGCGCGTGCCGCGGCGCGGCCGGGCAGCAACATCGCCGCGATGGTGAATTGGCTGAAGACGCATCCGGGACCGATCTACACCTCGATCGTCCGCGAAGGGTATCCGGGCCTCGTGGCGTTTCCGCTGGAGGAAGTTCTCAACCGGTCCGCCGATTCCAACGGCGGCGCGCCGTATTTCAATTCGACCGCGGCCTATGCGGTCGCCTACGCGATCCACATCGGCGTCAAGCGAATCTCCCTGTTCGGTCTCGACTACACGCTGCCGAACGTGCACCAGGCGGAGCAGGGCAGGGCCTGCGTCGAGTTCTGGCTCGGCATTGCCGCGGCCCGCGGCATACAGATCACGATTCCCGATACGTCCTCGCTGATGGATGCGTGCCACAGCGACGATCGCCGGCTCTATGGCTACGACTGCGTCGACGTGCGCTTCCGTGACCAGCCGGACGGCTCCGTGAAGCTGGAGATGATGCCGAAGGAAGAGGTCCCGACCGCTGCCGAGATCGAGGATCGTTACGACCACCGCCAGCACCCGAACGCGCTGATCCGAAGGGTCAAGTGATGTACCGTCCCGTTCTTGTCACAGCACCCAGCGACACGCCGATCACCCGCACCGAGGTGAAGGCGCAGCTTGACGTGTCCTACACGGACAAGGATACGCTGATCGACGGGCTGATTGCCGCTGCGGTCTCGCATCTTGACGGCTGGACCGGAATCCTCGGGCGCTGCCTGATGCAGCAGACCTGGCGACAGGACTTTGACACCTTCTCTCGCTGCCCCCTGAGGCTGCCGCTGTTCCCGGTGATCTCGATCACCAGCGTGAAATACGATGACACGAGTGGCGTCGAGCAGACCGTCACGTCGTCGAACTACGAACTGCTGGTCGACGATCTCGGCTACTACGTCCGCTTCATCGACGATTATCTTTTTCCGAACACCGAATTCGAAGGCGGGCCGCACCTGCGCGTGACCTATGTGGCGGGCTATGCCACCGCCGCGGACGTGCCGGCGGCGATCAAGCAGGCGATGTTCCTGATGATCCGCCAGTGGTTCGACAACCCGACCGCCGTGATCGTCGGGCAGAGCGTCGAGAAGATGCCGTTCGCGGTCGACGCGCTCTTGGCGCCGTGGCGCCGGATCCGCTTCTGATGCAACGCCGCTACGACCGCCTGGTCACGATCCAGCGCTTCACCACCACGCAGGCCTCGGACGGCTCGCTGGTGGAGACGTGGGCCGACATCGCCTACCGGATCCCCGCGCATGTGGCGCCGACCAGGGGCAGCGAACGTTTTTCGAATCCGCAGGAAGTCGCCGAGCAGGAGCAGACGGTGACGATCCGCTTCCATTCGATCCCGTCCGCCTCGCGGCCGCTGACGCCAAAGGACCGCATCCTGTATCCGGTCGACACGCTGTCAACGAATGAACAGTCGCCGGCCACCAATCTGATCCTCGACATTCTCTCGCCGGATGAAGTCGGCCGACAGGTTGATCTGTCCATCAAGTGCCGGCGGCGTGCGGACGTGACGACTTCATGACCGTGAAAGACCTTCACCCGGCGCTGTTTGCCTTCTTGGTGGCCGACGCTGCGATCGCCGCGGCGGTGCCGGCCGGCAGCGGCAAGTATCATATCTATCCGAACGTGCTGCCGCCGGGCGTCAAGGCCACCAGCATCGTCTATCAGGAGATCTCGCAGCTCGGAGATCACCACAACGAGGGGCCGTCAGGGCTGGCCCGGACGCGGCTGCAGGTCACCGGTTGGGGCAAGTCAACAAGCGATGCCCGCGCCATCGCGCTGCTGGTCAAGGCTCGGCTGGATGGTTACCGCGGCACGATGGGATCGGGCGGGGCGGCGATCACGGTCAAGGGCGTCTTTTTTCAGGATCAGCGCGATCTTCACGACGATGAACTGAAGCTGGAAGGCAGGCAGGCTGATTATTTCGTCTGGTACTGGGAGCGGTGAGGCGTGGCGACGAAGCAGATATTTCGCCTCGAAGGCCTCAAGGAATTGGATGCCGCTCTTATCGAGTTTGCGGATGAATGGGGACCGCGCAAGGTCAAGCCACTGCTGACGCGTGTGCTGAAAAAGGAAGGGCAGATTATCGCTGATGCCGAAGGCGCCCTCGCACCCAAGCTGACGGGCCAGCTTGCGCTATCGCCAGTAGTGTCGACGAAGCTTTCCCGCCGTCAAAAGAAGCTCAACAAGAAGGAGTCAGACGTCGAGGTCTATGTCGGCCCGACGCCGCATCCGAAGTCTGTGCAGACCGAATTCGGAAACGCGCAACAGGCAGCGCACCCGCATCTTCGCCCCGCCTGGGATGGCAACGTGATGAAAGTGCTGAGCGGAATCAAGGACCGCCTGGCTGATGAAATTGCAAAGACATCGACGCGCTTGGCCCGCCGTGCGGCGAGGATCGCAGCTCAAATCAAAGGTTGACCTTCAGTCCCCAACCCCGCCGGGGAAAGTCGCGGGTTTGCTTCCATCATTGAAAACGGAGACGCGCGATGTCGGAGACGAACGCGGAACTTGGCTATGGCATTCTGTTCAAGATGCTGACTTCCACCGGCCCTGACGTGTACACCACGCTCGGCCAGATGCGGGACATCACGCCGTCGGGTTTTTCCGTCGACATGGTGGACGCGACCCACAACGAGTCGCCGGATGCCACGGAAGAGGTGATCGCCGGCATCATCCGCACCGGAGAAACCGCATTCCAGATTCACTACGACCCGACGTCAGCAACGCAGGCGCTGATCGAAGCGGCGCTCCGCACTAAGAAGACGTTCCGCGAGGTGTGGCCGGACGGTCGATATGTGCAGTATGACGGCTACTTCACGAATGGCGAACCCGATGCGCCGACCGAGGACAAGGCAGTGATGGCCGTCACCGTCAAGCGTTCCGGCCCGCTCGATCCGCATGCGGCCTCCGCGCCGACCAACTCGGTTCTTCCCGCGATCTCCGGCCTGCTCACGCTGGCCGCGACGCTGACCGCTTACGAAGGCGTCTGGGCCAACGAGCCGACGTCGTTCACGTATGTCTGGAAGAACGCGGGCGTTGCGATCAACGGCGCAACGAACAAGACCTACGCCATCCAGGCGGGCGACAGCGGCGACCTGATCACGGTCACGGTCACCGCGACCAACTCGGCGGGCAGCGCTTCCGCTACCAGCCCCGGCGTGACTGCGGCGTAAGGGAAGGCGTCATGGCAAATCCGCACAAGGGCGAGGTCGAGTTCAAGGTCGACGACAGGACGTACACGGTCAAGTTCTCCGCCAACGTGATGGCGGAAATCGACGAAGCGCTCGACCCCGCCGAGGCGAACAAGATCATGACGATGGGCCGGGCGTCCGCCCGCGTCATGCGCAAGGTGTTCTGGATTGCGCTGCGTGCCAACCATCCGGAGATCAAATCGGAAGCGGAGGCTGGCGATCTCGTCGGCTTCGCGCAACTGCTGCAGGTTACCCAGCGCGGACTGATGCTGGCGGTGATGGGGCCTGAAAAACTCGCCGCGCTGGAGGCCGCCGACGCCATGAAAAACGAGGCGGCGGTCGCGTCAAACCCTCCGGCGCCGGACCAAGGAAGCGCGACTGGTCCGGAGCCTACCGCGCGTGGCGCGAACTAGGTCTCGACCCTGACGGCTTCTGGTCGCGCACGCCGTATGAGTTGCAGATCGAGTTCGACGCCTGCGATGTGCGGCTGACCCGCGAGAAGAACGATCGCATCTCGCAGGCGTTTCTGACCGCGGGCCTCGTGCGGACGAGGGCAAACAGGTTTCCCTCGCTGGACCAGCTTCTGTTCAAGCCTAAGGCGCGCAAGCGCTTTCAGGATCCCGAGGCGCGCTGGCGTGCCCTGACCGCCGCGGCGTCTCACACCAAACACTGACCGAACGGAAAGACATTCATGGCTGGCAATGCCGTCATTGGTGCGCTTCGCGTCGTCCTGGGCGCCGATACGGCTGCGCTCGAAAAAGGCCTGAAGGATTCGCGGTCGAGCCTTGCGTCGTTCGGCGCTGCGTTCGCCACGGGCATGGCGGCCGCGGCGGCTGCGGCTGTCACGGCGGGCGTAGCGATCAGCGCCGCGCTCGGTCGCACCATTACCGACATGGACAAGCTCAACAAGACGTCGCAGAAGCTCGGCATCCCCGTCGAGCAATTGTCGTCGCTGGCATATGCCGCGGACCTTGCGGATGTTTCGTTCGAGGCCTTGAGCAAGGGTGTCGGCAAGCTGTCCAAGGCGATGGTCGAGGCCGCTGCGAAGCCGACCTCAGAAGCGGCAAATGCCTTCAAGGCGCTCGGCGTTTCCGTTACGGACTCCAGCGGCAAGCTGAAGTCGTCCGATGTCGTGATGGCCGACATCGCTGAAAAATTCGCGGGCCTCAAGGACGGCGCGGGCAAGACTGCCGTTTCCATGGCGATCTTCGGCAAGGCCGGCGCCGACCTGATTCCACTGCTCAATGGCGGCCGCGACAGCCTCAAGGAAATGAACGAAGAGGCGAAGGCGTTTGGCGCCGTCGTGTCCACCAGCGGGGCGAAACAGGCGGAGCTGTTCAACGATAACCTGACGCGGCTCGGCTATGCGGTCAAAGGCGTGATCGTCCAGACTGCGGAGAAACTGCTGCCGATCCTGGTCGACGTGTCGAACAAGATGGTCGATGCGGCGAAGAATTCCTCCGCGCTCGAGCTTGTGGTCACGGCACTCACGGCCTCCATGAAGGGGCTGGTGACGGCCGGCGTGCTGGTGTCCGCGACCATGCAGGTCGCAGGGCAGGCGCTGTCCATCATCTGGGGCGGTATTGCGCGCTTGATCAAGGGCGACGTCTCGGGCGCCTTCGAACATCTCAAGACGAAGGCCGGAGACATCGCCGCGACGGCGGCAGCGACGCAGGCTTCGCTCGCCGGCATCTGGGGCAGGGGCGGCGAGATGGACGATGCGGTCGCAAAGTTCGTCGCGGGTCAGGAGGAGGCGACCAAGGCGCAGAAGGAATTCAACTACGCCGTGCTGGGCGGCAAGAATGCGGTCGACATTTTTATCGACTCCCAGAACAAGGGGCTGGCCTCGCAGCAGGCCGAGATCGCGACGTTCGGCATGCTAGCCGGCGCCACGGAAGCGGCGCGCCTGCAGTTGCAGGCCGACACGATCGCGCGGCAGAACAACACCACGGTGACCGCAGCCCAGCAGGCGCAGCTCGATCGTCTGAAGCAGAAGACGACCGATTACGGCATGACGCTGGCGGGCCTGCAGATGACGCAGGAAAACCTCTCGCCCGCGCAGCAGTATGAGCTGCAACTGCAGCGTATTCAGACCCTGTTCGATAACGGAAAGATCAGCGCCGAAACCTACGGGCAGGCAATGGACAACGCCGCGCAGCGCGCGGGCACCACATGGGATCTGGCCGGCGCATCGATCGCGGGGAGTTTTGCCAAGATCGCCGGCGCCTTCGGCAAGGAAAGCTCGGGCATGGCGAAAGCCGCAAAAATCTTCGGTGTGATCCAGGGAACGATCTCGATGTTCACGGGCGCCGCCAAGGCGCTGGAACTGCCGTTCCCGGCGAACCTCGCGGCGATGGCAACCGTGCTGGCGCAGGGTGCTGCCCTGGTCGCAAATATCAAGAGCCAGAACGTCCCCTCCGGCCTTGCCATGGGTGGAGCGTTCCGCGTTCCCGGCGGCATCGGCGGCGGCGACAAGGTGCCGTTCCAGACGATGCTGGAGCCGGGCGAGTTGCTCGAAGTCACCAGCAATCGCGCCGGCGGTTACCAGTCCGGTGCCGCGGCGCAGGGAAATCTGGTGCCGCTCAATATCCGCGTCCCGGATTTCATTTCACGGGAGGGCGTCATTCGTCTGCTTGACGAAATGAAGGGCGCGTTCCGGGACGGCTACCAGCTCGAAGTGCAGCCCGCCTGATGCTGGTCCTCTCTTCCACCCTTGTCCTCTCGCCGGAAGACGCGGCGCTGCCGGAAGGCACGCCGCGCATCCTGTGGGACAATATCGTCACGTTCGGCAGCATCGAGGCCGACAGCGAGGCGGATGGCTATCCGGCATCGAACCTTGCCAATCCGGCGACCAATTCGGAATGGCGGGCGGCCTCTGCAACCGACGTCGAGATCACCATCACGGTTGGCGTGGTCGCCGATCAGTCGGCCGTAGGTATTGCCCGGCACAATTTCGGCACGGCAGGCATCGCGGTCGAGGTCGGCTATTACGACGAAAGCCTTGTGTGGCAGAATCTCGCGGGTCCGCAGATTCCGGCGAACGACGAACCGCTATTGTTCCAGTTCACCGAACAGTCCCTTGCGGAGATCACCATCAAGCTTGCCGAAGGCGACGAGGCGGCGATGGCAGCGGTGGTCTATGCCGGGCTGATGATGATCATGCCGCGCGGCGTCGACGTCGATGCGGATTTCCTGATTCCCCGGTTTGCCAGGCGGACGGAATCGGCTTCGCCGCGTACCGAACGCGGCGACTACACCGGAACCATTGTCACCAGCCAGTGGATCGACGACGTCCTGCACACCTATTCCCACCTCGAGGCGGAGTTTGTCCGCGAGGAGATCGATCCCTTCATCGCATCGGTGCAGGCGGATGCGCCGTGCTTCTACGCGATGCGCGCCGATGACGGCGTGAGCTATGACGTCGCCTTTGTATGGTTTCCGGAGGGCAATGATCCCAAGCCCCAGAAGAGTCCCGTCACTGGCCGCTACAAGCTGGCGCTTAAGCTGACCGGCATCGTCGAATGACTCGGGTCGTCGAATTGTTCGAGATCAAGCTTCCGCGCTGCGCGAACACCTATGGCGTGGCGCCGTGCACGGCGGGGCCGCCGCCGGAATGCTTCCAGTGTCTCGGTACATGCCAGGATGTGGAAAACTTCGTCGAGACGACAGAAACAATCCGCTTTGCCAAGCCGGCTGACTATCTGAAGGAAACCGGCATCGACATCGTCGGTCCCTGGATCAAGTCGATCGATCACACCTCGGCTGTGATCTCGCTGGCGGAAAACGTCGGCACCCGCGCGGTGCTCAAGGTAGTGCTGGAAGACCATCGGCATTCCGATGCTGGAACGGGCCTTGATCCCTACCATGCAAACCGCGGCTACAATCCCTATGAGCGGGGTTCGTTCTGGCCGCGCTTCGTTGCCCGCTATCCTTCGCTCGACGGCGTCGAGTGTGCCTGGATTATCGGCGAGGTCGGCCAGGCGATCGAGGACATGGAGCGGCGCACCTTCTATATCGAGGGTGCACCTTCGGGTGACGGCCAAGTCACCATCACCGCAAAGGACCCGGTCAAGTTCCTCGCCGGCGGCAAGGCACAAATCCCCGCACTGTCGGAAGGCTCGCTGATCGGCGACATCACGATATCGGACACCAGCCTCACGCTGACGCCTTCTGATATCGGTTCAACCTACGGCACCACGGGATGGGTGAGGCTTGCCGGAAAGGAAGACGCGCAGTTCTACCGGGACGTGACAGAGGGCAACGACGCCAATTGTCTTCTGCTGCTGCACTTCGACGGGGCGGACGGTTCGACCACCGCGACGGATTCCAGCGCGAGCGCGCGCACCCTGACCGCCAACGGCAATGCCCAGATTGACGCAGCGGACAGTGCGTTCCTGCAGGCAGGGTTGCTTGATGGCGCTGGTGACTACTGGACAGCGCCCGACAGCGCCGACTGGACATTCACGGGTGATTTTACCGTAGATTTCGATACAAAATTCTCCAGCCTGGCCGCATCGCGTGCGCTGTTCGGTCACGGCTCCGGCGCCACGGCGCAATACCGCCTGATCGTCGCCACCAATGGCGCGGTGACCTTCGAGGTGCTCAACACCTCGACGCTGCTGACGATGTCGAGCGCTGCCGGTGCGGTCACGACCGGGGTAAAGATGCACCTGGCCGTCGAGCGCAACGGCAACGTCTGGACGATCTACAAGGATGGCGCGGCGATCGCCACCACGACGGCCGCCGTGACGATTCCCAACTATGCCGGCTTCTTCAAGGTCGGCGCCGATGGGAACCTTGCCAATTCGATGGCCGGTTGGATCGATGAGTTCCGCGTCTCCAACGTGGCCCGCTATGCGGGCGCCTTCACCCCGCCGGTCGCGCCCTACACGTCGTCGGACGATATCCTGACGCTGGTGCGGGGCGCGCTCGGTACCACGGCATCGGCACATTCGGCCGGCGATCGCGTGCAGCTTGTAAAACGCTATGCATCGCAAGCGGCGGCCGACATTCTCAACGATGCGATCTCCAATTACTCCGACATGCCGGCGGGCATGATCCCGCTCGCCGAATGGCAACTGGAGGATGCCACCAACCTCGGGACGCTCTACACCTATACGCTGGGCGAGCCGACACCGGTCGATGCCTTTGCCTCGCGCGTGCTGGAGCAATCCGGCTCTATGATGTGGCACGACGACCTTGCCAACAAGCTGCGCTTCAAGGTCATCAAAGCCGTTCCGCCTGCCGCGGAAGTGATCAGCGAAGCCAACGTCATCAACAAGACGTTCGAAGTCACCGCGCAGCCCGAACAGCGTTTTTCGCGGGCGCAGGTCTACTACGGCATCGCAGACCCGACCAAGCGCCGCGACGATCTTTCGAACTATCGGCAGGCCACGCGGCGCCCGGACGACGAAACCGCGGAAACCTCCGAGCGGCTGTACGGATCGAAGTCGATCCGCACCATCGTCGCGGACGGGATCGCGATCGGCGGCAGCAGCGTGGCCGATCGCGTCGGCAACCTGGTGGTGGGGCGAAAGCAGCGCCCGCCGCGGCGCTTCAAATGGTCGATGTTCCGCGCGGAGCCGAATCTGCCGGTGCTGGGCGGCGGATATTTTATCGACTGGCGCTCGCTCCAGGACGCGTCGGGCCAGCGCAAACAGGTTCCCGTTCAGGTCATCAGCGCCAAGGTCTCGGCGACGATCGTCACGTACACCGCGGAGGAAATGCGCTTCACCGATCTCGACACGGGATCGAGCACGGATCGCGTTCTGCTGATCAATTTCGACACGAACAACATCAATCTCCGCGAAGTCCACGACCTGACCTATCCGTCGGTGTTCACCGGTGGCGTGACGGTCACGTTCCTCAATACCGCCACGATCGGATCGACCAGCACCACATCGCCCGCTGTTGATCTCGGCGACTGGAGCGATGTGCCTATGGGCTTCAAGCCCAAGCTGGTCAACCAGGGCCGCATTCAGGGCAAGGGCGGCTTTGGCGGCGCGGCGCTCCTCGTCGGCGTCAACAGCGGGCAGGACGGCGGCACAGCGCTCAAGGCGCTCTACGACTTCGATCTCGATAATGCCGACGGGGAGATCTTCGGCGGCGGCGGCGGCGGCGCCAGCGGCGCCGGCAACGTGTTCGCGCCGGGTGGCGCTGGCGGCGGCGGTGCGGGCACCAATCCGGGCGCAGGTGGCGCAGGTTTTCCGGGTTACGGCGTTCTCCCTGGCGGTGACGGCACGGCCGACAATGGCGGCGCCGGGAGCTCGGGGCTTCCCTATGCCGGCAGCGATGGCGGCGATCCCGGCCAGGCTGGCTCGGGGGTCGGCGGCGGCGCCGCCGGCAACGCGATCGACGGCATCAGCTTCGTGACCGATGTCGGCGCAGACCCCGGCGATATCGCCGGGCCGACGATCAACTGATGGGGAAATCACATGGCGATCTACGCACATAAGAACTTCGTCGTGCTGGACTTCGATGATCTCACGGTCGTCGATGGGGCCACGATCACGGTGCGCCATGAGGCATCAGGCCAGCCGCTGGCCGCGCTGAAGTCCGACCGTTCGGGAACGGGGCAGAGCAACCCCTACGTCGCCGCGGACGGCGAGGACGCCGGATTCTACGCGATCAACGGCGTCTACATGATCACGGCGACCAAGGATGCGTTCACCCGCACCTGGCGCTATGAGCCGCTGTTCGATCCGACGGTGGGGCTGATGGGACTGGATGACGGTTCGGCGGCGGCGCCCTCGCTGGCGTTTCTCAACGATCCCGATACCGGGCTTTATCTTGCCGGTACCAACAATATGGGTTTTGCCGCCGGCGGCGTGAGCATGCTGCAGCTCGACGGGTCTGCGGCCTCAAGGGCTACCGGGCTGAAGCTGATCTCTGCCGCTGCCGGCGCTGCGCTGTCGCTGCTCGTGATGTCGAGCGGCACCAACGAAGGCCTGAAGATCGATGCCAAGGGCTCGGGCGATATCACGCTCAACGGCACCGGCACCGGCCTCATAAAGTCTCCGCGGTCGTTTCAGGTAACCGCGACCAACGCCGGCTTCCAGGTCGCCGACGGAACTGTCTCGGCGATCTTCAGCGCCACCAACAGTTTCCTGACCAACTCGGCGGCAATCGGCACGCTCAACGATTATCCGCTGGCGTTCTTCCAGAACGGCGCCCTTGCCGGCTACATCGGCGCCGACGCCTTCTGGCGCTTCAGCAACGGCGTGTCGATGTCGGTTGTCGATCCGACGCAATCGATTTCGTTCCCGACTTTCGACAGTACGCTGCCGGACTACACCACGGCCCTCTCGGTCACCGCGCGGTGGACCGGCTCGCTGGCGCTGGCTGCTGCTGCGATCAGCGGCCAGATCATCATCGACGACACCACCACCGGCATCGACGAGCTGCAGGGCGTGTATGGTGGCGCCGCCAACAAGCGCGCCAGCCATCCGGGCCTGTATGGCGTCTCCGGCGTCATCAACAATTATTCGACGGCGACGACCCCTTCTGGCTCCGGCCTGTTCGGCATCGTGCGCGGCGATCTTGCGACGGTCTCTGGCGCGAGCGTCACGGGCGTCACTGCCGTGCGTGCCGTATCCGAAGTTGCCGCAGGCCAGCATCCGAATGCGGCGTTCTTCTGCTACAACAGTGTTGCCACCAACGCTTTCAACGTCGGCTATTACTGCGCAAGCGCCGTTGAGTACGGCTTCCGCGTCGGCTACGGCTCCGGCTACGGCTCCAACACGATCATGCCGACCTATGCGTTCGGCCTCGTCAATACGTCGGATGTGATCCTGTTCTCGGTTGCGGGTGCAAGCGGTAACCTGAACGGACTTGGCACCATCACCAAGACGGCGCTTTCGCCTTCTGCCAACACGTCGTTCGATGGCTTCATTGCAGCGAATGATACAGCGGCATCTTCCGGCAACCAGCAGTATAGCCCGCGCTTCCGATGGAGAGGGCAGGGCTGGAAGACCAACGCCACCGCCGCATCGCAACCGGTCGATTGGATCGCCGAGAACCGCCCCGTCCAGAACACGGTCACGCCGACCACCATCCTGGCGTTCGCTTCGCAGCTCAATGGCGGCGGCTATAACGACCGCTTCACGCTCAACGATGCCGGCGGCAACGGGCTGACGGTCACCTTCAACGGCACCGGCTCCGCGCAGTTCCTGGTCGCGGTCGGTGGATCAAATACGGCTGTGATGTACGCGGATGCGTCGCAGGCGATTATCGCGTCTCTGACCAGCATTCCGCTCATCCTCAAGACCGGCAACAATGAATTTGCGCGCGGCAGCACGGGCGGCGCATTTACCCTGAACAATCCGACCGGCGGCCTCGGCTACGGCACGGGCGCCGGCGGCACGATCACCCAGGCCACCAGCAAATCGACGGGCGTCACGCTCAACAAGGTGTGCGGCCAGATCACCATGAACAACGCCGCGCTAAATGCGGGCGTTTCGGTCAGTTTCACACTCACCAACAGCGCGATCGCCGCGGCAGATACGGTGCGGGTCAACATCCAGTCGGTCGGATCGGCTGATAGCTACAACGTCGATGTGACCGCTGTCGCCGCCGGATCGTGCCGCATTCAGGTGCGCAATTTCACGGCGGGCAACCTGTCGGAGGCCATCGTTCTGAATTTCGCAGTGATCAAGGGCGCCACGTCCTGACAATAGGGAGAAAGCAATGGGTATCGAACAAGGCGAGAAGACGCTCAAGGTCAAGGTGATCGAGCGTACCTGGCGGACGGAGATCGACAGCAGCTATGGCGGCGTGCCCGTCATCACGGCGCATCGAGAGGTTTTGAAGATCGCCGACGGTGAAGTGATCTCGCGCGAGCGCGGCATTGTGGTGCAGCGCTCTCTGGAGGAACTGAAAAACGCCGACGACAGTGTGAAGTTCAAGAACAAGACGGTCACGGCTGTCGAGATGGCGGAATACTTCTCTGCGTTCATCGACAAGTGGGCGGGCGAGAGAACCGCGTCGGATGTTCGCATGTCTGACCGGCATGTCGCCATCGGGGTTGCGCCAAAGGCCTGACGCCCACTACCTAAACCGCAAGACAGGAAAGGTTCGAGATGTCCAAGATTGTAAGCGTGGAACTGCCTATCTCAACGCTCGACCGCATGACGGCCGCACTGCGCGCGATCGACGCGCATGACGCGATCCAACTCGACGGCCTGGTGCGGCTCGACATCGCGCGAAACATCAACGTGCTCTTGCCAGAGGTCGAAGCATTCGCGCGTCAGGTCGGCCGCGAGCACAGGAAGATCAAGCCCGGCAATGAGAATATCGACAGCAACAACAAGGTTGCCGAAGAAATCGAGAAGATGCGAGCCAGGGTGATGACCTTCGACCTTGTGCCGCTCGATGTCGGGAAGCTCCGCCTCGACGACAACAAGCGGATCACGGGCGAAATGATCGCGGCGCTGGCCCCGATCCTGACCGACTTCGGCGGGCCGGCGAAACGCAGCGCTGTGTCCTCGAAGAGGAAGTAAGGCGACGCCTAGTCGCGTATCAGCCGCTGCCGATCCTCGAACGGGTCCATTTCGGAAACCCGAATCTCGATCCAGATCAGCCAGCGCCATCGCCCGCAAACGATACGCGGCAACCACAAAAACTTCGGCGTCCAATCACTCATGGGCGCGAACGCTACAGGCCGCGCAACCTCGGCGAACTGAGTCAAATTGACTCACCTCGATAGTTTTCCCGCCAATCCACAAGTCGCCCATCCCCGGTCTTTCCCCCGGCGGTCGATGGCGCGCATCTATGAAAAGAGCCCGTCATGCCATCTGACACTGCCGCGCCGTGGCTTGCCACGATGCGGGAACTCGCCGGTGTCAAGGAATATCCCGGCGGCGAGAACAATCCGACGATTTTGGGTTGGGCGCGATTCATCGGCGGCGCCTGGCCGGAGATGGCTGCCTATGCAGCGCTCTACAAGAGCGACGACATCGCATGGTGCGGGCTCACGACGGCCTATGCCCTTGCGAAAAACGGCGTTCGGCCGCCGTTCGGATCGACCGACGTCGAGCGCTTCCTGTGGGCGAACTCGTTCCCGGGTTGGGGGCTGCGCCTCGATGAGCCGCGCCCTGGCTGCTTCGTGGTTTTCAAGTGGCCGTCGGGCGGCGGCCATGTCGGCTTGCTCGATCGCGTCGAAGGCAGGACGCTGTGGGTGCTCGGTGGCAACCAGTCCGATGCGGTCAACCTCGCCCCGTTCGCATGGGACAAGACGGTCGTCGGCTTCTTCTGGTCGCCGCAGGTTGCAGCGACGCCGTCCGCTGTTCGCACTTCCTCGGGCGTCAGGAGGCGGATGGGCAAGGCGATCACGCTCGCGGAAGCGCGGCGCGACCGCAATGGGAATCTTTCGGTCTACTACCTCCCGGCCAATGACGGCGGCGGCGCCTACGAAGTCGCCGGCATCAATGTGCGATATCACCCGGTCGCTGCCGCCAAGCTGAAAACGCTGATCGAAGCGGGCCGCTATCAGGAAGCGGAAGATTTCGTCGGCGATTACACGGGCTCCTATACCGATGTTGCCGATCTGTGGACATCGTCCTGGGGCATTGAGTTCTATCTTCGCGATTGCGTGTTCAACCGCGGCCCGACGGGTGCAGCGAAGATCCTGCAGCGCGCGCTGTTGATCCGCGGCGACACGGTCGGGCCCGACGGGGTCGACGGCGATGTCGGCCCCAACACCATGGCGGCGATCGGGCGGCAGGAAGCGGACGTCGAGGCCCTGCTCGTAGCGCTCCGGAAGGCGCGCGAGGACTACGAGCGCGAGGACGTCGGCTATCGCGCCAATTTCTGGAACGGGCTGATCAACCGCTTCAACAGCGCGCTGACGACGGCGCGTCAATTCCAAATCGAACAAGCAAAGGAGCTTCCAGTGTCAGACCCGACGAGTGACCAGGTCATCAAGGAAATGCAGGCGCTGCGTTCCGACATCGCGCAACTGACAACCTCGCTCGGCGCGCTGGTGAGCGCGATCAAGGGCGCGGTCCCTGCGCCGCCGCCGATCGCGGAGCCGAAGGTCGAACCGAAACCGGAGCCCGCTCCGCAGCCCGCTCCGCCGGCAGCAACCCCGATCCTGCAGCAGCCGGGCGTCGGCATCGGCGTTCTGGGCGGCGTGTTGACCGCCGTGCTGCAGGCCCTCGGCATCGTCGGGCCGATGACAGGCGAAGCGGCGACGACGACGGGGCAGCTTCTGCCGATCCTGTCGGCGGGCAGCGTCGCGCTCGGCGCCACCGGCACGCTCGGCTCCGTGCTCAATGCGCTCGGCACTGTGGCTTCGCTCTTCTTGCAGAAGAAACCGCAGACGTGATCGACGACCAGGCGCGGGCGCTTGCGATTGTTGCCGCGCTCCTTTCGGGCGCGTCGGGCAGCGCCGGCTTTGTCGGCGGCCGGGCGAGTGTGTCGGTGCCTCCCGCGGAAGTGCGCTACGTGCAACTGCCCGTGCCGATCGTGGTGCCGGCCCTTCCGGTGGAAGCGTCGCCGGTCGAGCCCGTCCCTACGCCTCCTGACGCCGAGCCCGCGCCGCCTGCTACGGCGATCGAACCGCCCGAAGCAAAGCCGCTGCCGGCGCCGCGGCCGAAGGTCGAGGCCAAACCGAAACCAAAGCCGAAGCCGGAATCGCCGGTCCAGAAGCCGCGTCCAGTTCGAAGCCCGACCGCAAGCGAATGTGCACAGTTGAGGTTTGGCCTCGCCACGATCGGCAGGGACGGCGTCAACAGGCAAGCCAATGCCCGCGGCTACACGAACGCTCAAGTCTCTTGGGCGCTGTCGGCGTGCCGGCTCTGAAATTCAAACAACAGGAGACCGCCATGATCCTCTGCGACCTCTACAAGCTGATCCGTTTCGCTATCAGTCTGCTGTTGCCGCCGGAGAAGCCCAAGCGCGAATGGACAATGGAAGACGTCCATGCCGCGCTGACAGAGAAGGCCAAGGCTTTCCTGCCGACCGTGCTGGCATGGGACACCTCGATCGTCGATCTCTGCAAGGTGCTCGATCTCAACCCGGGCCTTGCCGGGCGCGCGGACATGTACCGCAGGGCGGGCGGCCTCGGCGCCTATGAAGGCACCTCGGAACAGAACATCTGGCTGCACAACCAGGTGATGGAGAGCCTCGCCAAGCACGGCTTTGCGGACTGATGCGCGTCCGCTCGCCGTGGGTGTGGGTCACCTGGCTGGCCCTGATCGTGGTCAGCTTCGCGATCCTCGAAGGCCTCGCGCTGTCCGATCCGGACGGCCTGTCGCTGTCGCAGTTCTACGTCAACATCAAATACGGTTGGCCCGCCATCGGCGTCGTCGCCGGCATCATCATCGGCATCCTGATCTGCCACTTCAACTGGCACTGGGTGCCAAAGCAGATGCGCGAGCGCTGCAAAATCTGCGACCGCGAAATGCTCAGGAACAGCCACGGCGGCTAGAAAAGGGAAACTGTCACATGGCAAACACCGAACTGCAGAACAAGCTCTCTTCGGCCAAGCGCTATGCCGGCACCGCCGGCGCCACGCTGCTGACCGTGCTCGGCGCGCTGTCGTTTCTCACGCCCGAACAGATCGTCGAAGTCAAGACGCAGGTCGACGTGCTCAACCAGAGCATCGTCACGGCCTACGGCGCCTTGACCAAGATGTGGATCATCCTCGGTCCGGTCGGCGTCGCGGTCGCCGCCAAGCTCGGCTGGAATTCGTCCGGCGTGCAGGCGCTGGCCGGCAAGCTGCTCGACATCGCCAAGACCGACGACAAGGCCAAGGAAGTGCTGGTGACGGCGGCCGCATCTCCGGAGATCGGGACGCAGGCCATCATCAATCCGTCGCTGGCGCCATCGCCGGCGACACCGGGCAACGTGGTTGTTTCAGCTTCCGTAGCCGCGGCGCTGCCGGAGGTCGTCAGGTAATCACTGGCTGGGAATGCCCTGGCATCGGCGGAGGCTGGGATCATGACTGAAGAACTTCTCAAGCTCGGCACCGCGGGCATCATCTGCATGGTGCTGCTGTGGGTGATCTACCGCTCCGAGCAGCGGGAGAAAAAGAAAGACGAGCGGATCCAGCTTCTCGAAAACCAGCTCACCGAAAGCTACGACGAGCGCATCGCGGCGGCGGACCGGATTGCGGAATCGATCCACTCGACGCGCGGCGCCCTGGAAGCCCTGACCAATGAACTGAGGGCGGGCCGCAAATGATCACCATCGTCAACAACATCCGCCGGATTTTCTCCGACAACGGCAACAGCGACCGTGACTTCTCCGGGCAGGAAGCGCGGTTGCAGAGCGCGCGCGCAAAACTGATCGCGGAAGCGGACGGGCTGAAGCGGGCCGCGGAAGCGCTCGCCGACATGATCCGCTTGCGGTCCTGACCTAAAAGGAATTCCGGCATTGAAGGCTGCAATTCTCGCGGCGTGCTTCTGCATGCTCGCCACCATCGCCCGCGCGGAATCCGGCATCGCCTCCTACTACTGGGAGCACGGCAGCAAAATGGCGAACGGCCAGCGGTTCGACCAATGGTCAAATAGCTGCGCGCATCGTTCGCACCGGTTCGGGACGCGGCTGCGCGTCAAGTACAGGGGTCGCTTCGTCGAGTGCGTGGTGCGCGATCGCGGCCCGTTCATCGAGGGGAGGATCGTGGATTTATCCGTTCAAGGCGCGCGCGACCTCGGCATCGAGAGCCGTGGCATCGCGCCCGTGACGCTGGAGGTGATCAGGTGACGGGCCGCGACCGGGTGACCATCGGCGCCGTCGCGTTCGCGCTCACCGTCATCGTGCTGGCGTTTATTCATCCAGCGCTCCCGCACGATCACAAAAAGCCCCACCTCAACGACTGGATGAAATCCCTCTACAGCAAGGGCAATACCTGGTGCTGCGACGGCAATGACAACGACGCCATCGATTCCTGGGAGATGAAAGAGGGCCGCTACCGCGTCAAGTTTCAAGGTCGGTGGTTCGACGTTCCCGATGGCGCGCTGGTGAGCGGGCCGAACATGGGCGGGGACGCGCTGCTCTGGATGAATACGAAAGGATGGGGTCCGCCGTCGGTGCGGTGCTTCATGCCGGGGAGTATGTCGTGAAACTCACATCGCTTGAGCCGCAATTCATTCGTCACGAATTCCGTGATGGCGGGGAATTCCTCTGCGATGTGCCGACACTGGATCAGGCGCAGGGCATCGAATTCCTGTGCCCCGGTTGTTTCGAAAAGAACGGCGGCGCGGTCGGGACGCATCAAATCATTTGCTGGTCGCGCTCGCGCGGAACGCCCGATGAGGTCCGCCCCGGTCCCGGCCGTTGGAAGATGACCGGCACGGGGTTCGACGATCTCACGCTCGATGCCGATCCGCCGAATTCGGCCCGCAGCGTGGCGCTGACAAGCGGCTGCCGCTGGCATGGGTACGTCACAAACGGCGAGGTGACTGACGCGTGACCCCCCCCCAGCGACTTCACAAGAAGCGACGACGTTGAGCGCGAGATGTTTCGGAATTACAGCACATCCCTGAAGATGTGGGCTCGCGGGTTCAACACGGCGGAGATCGCGGCGCACCTGAAACAACCGGAGCACGTCGTGCAGCGCTGGATATGGCACTGGCGCGAGTTGAGCCGCACGGCGATGACACCGTGAGAATCGCCCTTGCGCTCGCCGCCCTCGCCATCGCGGGCTGGATCATCTGGGCTGCGAATGCACCCGTGCGCCTGTGCACGTCGATCGCGGGCGTGTGCCTGTTCTAGCTGCGGCCGTCCCGGCATCGGGTAGTGTCTCAGTGAGACACTACCCGGCATCGCCGCGCGAACGTCCTGGCAGCTTCCAGCGCCTCTGCACCGGTCATCGCCTCAGGGCGCAGCCGTCTTCCCGGAACGTCATCCCAGTAGAAGTATTCCGAGGCGCGTCCGTCATCGAACCAGACTTCATAGGAGCCGGTTTTGGGCACGGCTTCGTGCTTGCGGATGTGGACGGGCATGGGGCCGGATGTAGCAAATCGGGTTACCGGTGCGGAAGGCCCTGACACTCGATTGAAAACACTGGCAAATCGAAATTGGGGTTAATACCGTAGCGGGCTCCCGCTACCATCTTGACCCCCGACAGAGAACCATCCGGAAACGCGTGCGCGCCGAGCAGCGCCGCCAGGCGGCCATGGATGCGAAGCCGGACCGGCTCGCCCTTTTCCGTCCGGTGCACGACCACAGACTCGATCAGCTCGCGCACACTGCCCGCGATCTCGCTATGGCCGCCGCGTTCCTTGATCGCGCCGGTAAGGTCGTCGACCACTCTCAGGTAATGCGCCTGCGCCGCTGGATGCAGCGCGACCACCTTCACCGGCGCGTCCAGCTTCGCGATCGCGGATTCGATCTCGCTTTTCTCACGCTCCAGCTCGGCGAGTTTGCCGGTGAATTGCGAGACCGGCGCATCGCTGTCCAGCATGGCATCGGTGAGGCGCGCGGCCTTGCGGGCGACTTCGCCTAGCCGCCGCCGTAGCTGAGCCCCTTCCTCCGCAGCGTTCCCTGCAAGCCGTTTGCGTTCGTCGTGGTACACCTTCAGGAAGTGGCGGATCGCGCGGGTGTCGACCAAGTGTTCGCGGAGACCCGACAATACGATTTGCTCGATCGCATGCTGGTAATAGGTGCGGTTGTTCGAACAGGCTTTTGCGTTTTGATACGCGGTGCAGACGATGCGCGTGCCGCCGCGGTCACAGCCCTTGATCGACATGCCGCCGGCACAGGTGCCGCAGCGTAAGAGGCCCGACAGCAGCGCCTTCGGCTTGCGGCGATGGGCGGGCGCTGCCGCGCGGCGGCCGGCCTTGATGGCCTGTGCGGCCTGGAACGTGTCGATCGAGACGATCGCAAGATGCGGCACCTCGCTGCGCTGCCATTCGCTTTCCGGATTCGGGCGCGAGACGCGCTTGCCGGTTTCGGGGTCCTTGATCATCCGGACCCGATTCCAGACAAGGCGCCCGCAATAAATCTCGTTTCCCAGAATGCCGTTGTGGCGGTTGTTCGATCCGGTGAGCGCGCCCGGTTGCCAATAGGATCCTCGCGGCGGCTTGACGCCTTCGGCGTTCAAGGCCTGCGCGATGGCGGTGGTGCGGTTGCCTTTGAGATAGTCGGTGAAGATACGGCGGATCACTTCCGCTTCCGCTTCGTTGACCGTCCATTCGCCAGGCTTGCCCGGCGTCGTGTCATAGCCATAGGCGAGGCCGCCGGCGTGCTTGCCCTGGCGGATGTTGCCGGCCGCGCCGCGGCGGACCTTGTGCGCAAGGTCGGTGAGGAACAACGCCGAGACGATGCCGCGCACCCCGACCCGGACCTGGTCGGCGCGGCCTTCGTGCATGGTCATGATGTCGACGCCGGCAAAGGTCAGGTCGTCATAGATCGCCGCAAGGTCGCGCTGCGATCGGGAGAGCCGGTCCAGCTCCTCGACCAGCACGCAGTCGAATGCGCCGGCTCGAGCGGCCGCCAGCATGTCGGGAATGCCACCGCGGCCGTGGATCGATGCGCCGGACTTGCCGTGATCGGAATAGACGGCGACAACCTTCAGCCGGTTCTGCGCGGCATGGGCGCGGCAGAGCGCGACCTGGTCGTCGATCGAGCGATCGGACTGCAGTTCCTTGTCGGAAAAGCGGGCGTAGATCGCGGCGCGCTTCATCGTATCTTCATCGCGCGAACCGCAGACGCATAATCCTCCGGGGTATTCCCGGAAGTGCCGTGCCTTGCCAGCATGGAAGCCACAAACTCAAGCAGGTCGTTCTCGGCGTCGCGGATGTGTTTAGCGATCACCACAGGAAGATCATCCGGTCTGAACGCTTGTGCGGGGTGGCCTACCGTCTCGCCGTCCCGCCAGTCCTCGAAGGCCTTTTGGCCGCGTTCTTCGGGTGTCATGGCTCAACCGGTGTTGCATAATGGAGTTCGGCGGATACCGTGAATTGCCCGATCGGCCCTTCGTCGTGGTGCCGAAACATCCCGGGGTCGCGCATCGTCTTCTGTTCGTTGACGACCGGCTCTCGCCGCATGGAAAGGCTGAGGATGCGTGCCGGCACCGGTTTCTGGTCGCCGATCTGAATCGTCGCGGCTCCGGTCTTGTCGTCGATGTCGATGATATACTTCATGGCCCGTCCGCCATTTTCCAGTCCCGGCCACGGGCCGAAAGACTCCGCGAGCCGCGCGAGCGCCGCTGCTATGCGCTCAAGCGAAACGACGACGCGACGTTGGGTCGTCTCCATCTCGCGCAAATGCTCGCTGGCCAGCGCCAATCGTTCCGTCGCGGTCATATTTGACAGTTGTTCGCGTGTGACGATTCTCACGCCTCGGTCTCCCGACGTATCCGTGTCTGGACATCTGACCGCTCCGGCCCGACCTTGGAAAGCGATTTTCCTGCGCTGTCCAGCGCATGATGCTCTTGCGCCAGCGTCAAAGCTATGCCTTCGACCAGCCGGAGGATCTCCGGCGGCAAGGGCTGTTCGCTCTGTCGCAGCGCCCGCGGCATCATCCACCCCCGCCCGCCGGCACATCCTCTCCCTTACTCGACGCGGGGGAAGATGTGCCGGGGGCCGCTGCGACCCGCCGAGATTCAAAATGACCACGGCATTGGATGTTGCCGCCGATCGGGCAATCGGTGTGGCAAGGAACGTATTCTGGGTCGAGAGCGGCAAGAGCCGCGCGGTCAGCTTCGCCGATACCGCGAAAGATGCACGTCTCGCACATTCGATCGCGCCGGTACATTCTCACTTCATCGTCTCCGCACCCGAATGCGCCCCGCCCATCGACATGCACATCGCGGCCGGCGATCCGCAGGAAGAAAAGGCGACATCGGCATGGATGCGCCTGGCGTTGATCGGCGGGGAGGAATCCTTGTAGGTGCCGACCTTGACGTTCTCCCGGCCGCGCTTGACGGCTTTTGCCATGGCGAGAACGAATGCGTCGTTTGCTCTTACGGCGGCGGCGCGCTGGGCCTTCTGGTAGCGGGACCAGATCACGCCGTCGGTCGGTTCGTCCTGGTCATCGTGGTGATGTTCGGTGTCCATGGTTGCCCCCTGTTACTTCCCATCGAAATGCTTGATAAGCCGGTCCAAAATCCTCTCGGTCAACTCGCTGTCTGGCGCAGTGTCGTGTTGGAGAATCACGACGATGTCGCCAAGACATTGTTGCGCTCGGTCGCGTTCCTCTTTGTAGAAGCGCGACAGCGCGGCCCGGAGCGCGTCATGTTGTTCGCTCATCGCCCCCGCTCCGCAATCGCGGTCATGACGATCATCCGCATCCGCACGATGTCACCCCGCGCCGCGTACAGCTTTTCTGCGACGATCAGGGGATTGAGCCCGACCGAGTGCCAGAACTCGCGTTCGCTTCGGTTGTGCTGGGCGTCGCGATCGAGGCGGTGACAACCGGGGCAAAGAGGAACCGCGGCGGAATCTTTCGGCTTCTTCGCCATGCCGCTGGTTTTGCCGAACGCCGCGCTCGAAAACCTGACATGCGCGCATTCGCTCGGTTCATCTCCGCATTTCAGGCACGGCAGCGTGCGGATGTCGGCAAGGTAGGATGCATCGCGTTCGCCCTCGGGGCGAAGCGGGCGAGCTGCCGGCGCGGCAAAGGATTTGAGCAGCGAGCCTGGCGGGGCGTAATGGGCGATGCGTTGTGCGCGGTGCCGGGTCATGCCTGCTCCCGCTGTGACCGCTTCGAGGGTGTCAGCACGTGGTCGGTCGGCATGCCGTTGTGCTCGATGCCGTCGAGCAGGCGCCCGGCGGCTTTCTTGCCGACCTTCTCCATGACGATGTGAGTTTTGAGCAGCTGCTGCGCGGCGGGCCATGCTAGGCCGCCGTCAAATGTACCGTCAGCGTTGAACGCGCCGTGCTCACGCGACACGTTCACGCAATCGCGATGCAGCCACTCGCCGGCCTGCTTATAGAAAAACGGAATGCCCGCTGCCGCGCACTGATCGCGCAGCGACCTTGCCCAGTCCGGATGCATGGGTCTGGCGTCGTGGCCGGATTCGCCGCCAACGATGACCCAGTCTAGCTTGCGAATATCGCCCGGTGCCGTCTGCCATCCGCCGCCCTCGCCGACATACCCGAAGATATCAATCGGCCCCAGCAACGGCTCCGCGCTGATGAACCGCACCGCTGCCGGCGTCTGCAGCAGCAGCGGTATCCGTTCGTCGGCTTCCTGCCGGCGTTCGGTTGAGACGCCTAGCCAGACGTTGAATAGAGGCCATTCACTATCGTGGCCGCTGCTGAATCCGCTCGCTATCAGGTTGGCCTTTTCTTCCCAGACGCGAGCCCAAGATCGCGGGTTGCTGCAATATTCCCGCATCCGCTCCGCGCGCTTCGTCAGCACCTGGTAGGTGTGGTGCGGCGTCAGCGCCATGACGGCGAAGATGCGGTCGATCACCTCATCCGGCGTGTTCTCATGGAACAGGTCCGACATCGAGTTGACGAACCAGGTGGTGGGCTTCTTCCGCCGCAGCGGTGCAAAGAGCACGTCATCGGAGGCGGGCCGCATGATCCCGGTCCAGACCGGACCGGCCTTGGTCGGCTTCGTCAGGCCCTTGTAAAGCTCCTGGCCCATCGCCTCGAGGCGTCCGGCCATCTTCATCGCGTAGCAGTTGGTGCAGCCGGGCGTGAGCACAGAACAGCCCGCGACCGGATTCCATGTCTTGCCCTGGCTGCCGTCTCCGCTCTTGACCCATTCGATTTTTGTCATGGCGCCGACATCTCCCGCGCCACCACGATCTGCGCGGCTTCCGCCATCGCCTCAGTAACCAGAAAGAACACGTCCCTGATTGGAAACCCCTTGAACTGCAGCAGGCGGATCGCGTCGCGCTCGACCTGGAAGGCGTCGGCTTCGACCAGGGTTGCCGCCATCCTTCTCACAAGGTCGGTCCTGCGGGCGCAGATCAGGCGGTCGGTGAGGAAGCCGTGGGGGGAGGCGACGATCATTTGCCGGGCTCCCGCGGTATCAGCTTCAGACATTGCGCCGTGTATCCGGCTTGCGCGGCGTTACCATAGGGCAACCACGAGCCGCCGCTCTCAACGCAAACCTTTTGCGCCGCGTAGTATTGGCGATCGGCCTCCGTGCATCCGTAGACGAAACCGCCGATGATGATGAAGACGACGAGAACGGTTGCGATGGCGGACGTCATTGCCACACCACCTTCGAACAATGCACGCACACCACGTCCCCGCAGGACGGGATGAAGTGATGGCCGGAGGGGTTGACGCATTCCGGTTCGATCTCGAACGGGTCGGGCGTCTCGACCGCGATGAAGCGGATGGTGGTGCGCTCAATGATTTCCTGGACGGGCATCGGCGGCTTTCCCATGTGATGCAGTGGCGGGAACGCGGCGGGGTACTGTGTGGGTGAGCGTGAGGGTGACGACGTGGCCGCCCTCAAAATCGATCTGCACGCCGTGCACGCCTTCGTTCACGACGTTCGTGATGCGCAGGCCGTGCTCGGCGTCGATGGCGTGGTTCCAGCCGTGCGCGATGCAGCGGGTCAGGAAGGCGGCAAGGTTGGCGCGGTTGATCTCGGCGTCGGTCATCTTTCCCTCACGCCGTCGCATTCGGATGCAGTTCGCCCTTGCGGTCGCCGTACATCAGGCGCTGGCGGGTGCGGGATGCGGCTTCCGCCGCGGCGCGGAACTGGGCGCGTTCCTCGGGGAGCATCTTTTCGGTGTCGAACAGTTTCAAAACCTTGAGGTTCTTCTCCCGCGCCATCTGGTGCGTCATCTGCACGACGATGAACTTTCCAAAATCGCGCCAATCGATCATGACCGGGGAGCGGTTGATCCAGACCGCCCCGACCGCGTCCCCATCGTCGGAAACCTGAATCTGCCCTTCGTTTTCCGCGTGCTTGACCAAAACCAGGCAGGTCAGCGAGTTGAACACCGACCGGACCTGCCGGCGCGCATTCGGCTGCGCCAGCTCGGAGATCGGGACGATGCGGCGGGTGATTTCTGAGAGTTTACGCATGGGTACTTACTCCGGTTACTGGTTGGGGTGAGGCGAGGTTGAGGGCGATCCGGATCGACAGCGGCAGCTTGCCGTTCTTGCTCCACATGCGGGCCGTCGCGCCTTCGCATTCGGGGCAGTCGCAAGGCCCATCGTCGTAGGCCATCTCGTCGTCGTTATCGTCGAGACCGAGTTCGCGGGTGCCCTTTTCAAAAGGATTATAGGTATTTCGCTCGATCCCCAATTCGTTCGCAAAGGCGACCTGGGTCGGGAATCCTAGCGCCAACCGCAGGTTTTTGAGCCGTTTTCCTATCGCCTTGGGGTCATCGATCATGGCGCTGAGCGTGCCATGAGCGGGGGAAACTTTCGTCTCGCAGATTGCGAACGCTTGACTTGTCCGCACTATGCGAACTATTTCTTGACGCATGACACCTGATTCGGCATGGACATGGGGAAGCGTGATCGACGCCGCCGGCGGCACCAAGGGTGTTGCTGAGGGGCTAAGCGAGTCCACGTCCACCGTCAGCGGCTGGAGATCGCGTCCCGGCGGCATTCCCGGAAAGCATTGGGCCGCGGTTGTGAGGCTCGCCGCCGAGGCCGGGCGCCCAGAGATCACCTTGGAGGTTTTGGCCGAGGTCGCCGCGAGGCGGCAGGTAAATGAAGAGGCCCGGGCATGACGCCGCACCGGAAAGCGAACCACATTGTCGGTCATTGTTCTTGTACCCCCCGCAATTTTGGGGCCTCCGTCCGCCGCCGGACGCCGGTTGAGGGGACACACTATGACAACTTTGTGGCGCTGGCAAACACAATTCGTCGCGGCACCGCACCGTGCGACCACGGGACGCGTCACCGGCACAAAACGCATAGTGCAGCGCAAGGTTGCGCAGGCGCGCTTCCATCTCGATCGACAGTGATGTTGCGTGGGGGAGTGGTTCCGACATGGGAACAATTTCGAATCAGCGGCGCATCCGGTCGAGGCAGAACATCGGAACAACTGTTCATCCTCGGCGCGAAAATCTTTCGAGGTTCGGTCTCGTGGTGTGGGCGCTCTGGCCTGACGACCCGGTCGCGGGCCTTGCCCGGCGCGCCAAATGCACCAAACGCCACGCCAGCTTCCTCATCGAAGGCAAGCGCAAGCCGAACGCCAAAGCGATGCACGCGTTGCACGGCGCGATCCTGGAAGATTGAATCCCTGGCGAAAGCAACCAGAGGCAAAGCCGGAACGGCTGGGGGTGCGGCCCCCGTAAGACGATCTACCGCCGGAACGGGGTTGCGAGTAGGCGCGGCAGGCGCGGCCCTGCCTGCAACGTCTGAGTTGATGGACGTGACAGCCGGAGAGACGGCACTGAATTCGGTTGATACCGCCGTGACCCGGAACGTCCGTCCCGGGGTGAAGGTATTGGGCAAGACAACTTGTCGGGAATTGCTTGCCCCTCGACTGCGCCGTGAATCTGGTGGCGTCACACCTACAGCGCAGATGACGCAAGCGACCGAAGGTAAGCGGGCTGAAGTACAAGGCAGCGCGGCGGTCGTCACGCGAGGCGGAAGGCCTCGCACTCAATTCGCAAGCGGGCGTGAGGGGAGGGCGAGGTGAACTCGATTCAGCTTCTCGAGTGCACGCGTCGCCTGGGCGCGCCGGCCAACTGGAATCACGAGACAGACGGCATCTGTCACACGCTGGAAATTTGCGACCGCGACGGCTTCATGATCTCCGGCTGGATGCCGACCGACGCGGAGCGCAAGCGCATCGCGGACGGCGCCCCGATCTTTCTTCACATTCAAGGCGTCTCGCATCCCGTCGTCGGCCTGTCGGTCGGCAACGCCGCGGACATTCGTCAAGTCGAGATCGCGAGGCCCGGCAGCTCCGATAGCTGATCCAGCCCCGCACCACAGTTCCCAGTTGCATTCCTGCGTTCCTGGCCTGCCGCACGTCCGATCATTTTCGGACGCGAGGAATTTTGTCTCAAACCGGAGTATCCCGACATGCTCGCATTTCACGGTGACGAAAGCATCAAGACGAACATTCTTTCCGGCCTCGCCGCGCACCGCGCGGCGGATGAGCTGGTGCAGGGCCGCTACTGGGAGAACGGCAAGGGCTGCGCCGTCGGATGCACGCTGGAAAGCATCCGCCTGATGAAGGGGCTCGATCATATCGATCATTCCAGCCACAGGACGGCAGAGCGCGAAACCGGCATCCCGCAAGTCCTGTGGCGGCTGGAAGATCGCATCTTCGAAGGCCTCCCCAATCATCTCGCCAAGGATTGGCCAGAACAATTCACCTCGGCCATTCGCCCTGGTGCGGATCTGACGATGATCTGGCCGCGCTTTGCATTGTGGATGCTCAAGGAAGAGCTTGCGCCGCTGGCGACGAACCGCCCGAAAACTGCTGCAGCCATCGCCGAAGTCGCGGACCTCTATCAAGAGTGGTCCGATACTTGCAAAAAGCCCACTGCCGAGCGCTGGCGTAAGGCGAGGAAGAACGCCGCCGCCGCCGCCGACGCCGCCGACGCCGCCGCCGCCGCC
>FRDC01001038.1_pt1 | contig 33076 bp, 45 predicted proteins | sample 1106171 | NCBI WGS metagenome assembly FRDC01 (sample SAMEA3930566, study PRJEB13176) | freshwater metagenome | biome: Drinking water system; feature: drinking water; material: water | place: Singapore | collected 2014-12-20 | reverse complement strand
GGAGCCCGCGTCACCTGCGACTGCTACGTTGCCATCAGTCGGTGCATTAGCATAGCTGTTCACGTAAGCATCCGCAGTCCACTGCCATACGTTACCCAGCATGTGCATCAGACCGAAATCGTTAGCGCAGTAACCTGGGTACTTCTTATCAAGGGCAGCCACAGGGCAGCTCGTGACATCACGAGCGTACTCGGCGACACCTTTGCTGTTGTCCCAATAGTAGGCGTAGCTCGGATCGATCTCATCGCCCCAGTAGTATTCAGTCACAGTGCCAGCGCGAGCGGCGTATTCAAACTCAGCCTCAGTCGGCAAGCGATACTTCGCCGACGGATCAAGAAGGTTCATTATACGAGCGAACTGTTTGGCTTGGATGTAGGAAACGTAAACGGCGGGATTGTTGTCGCCTTCTTTCACGTAGGACTTGAGCTGACCATTTTCCTTCCAAGGTTCTTCACCAAGTACAGCTTTATATTGCTGTTGGGTCACAGTGTACTGACCCATTTGGAAACTCTTAAAATCTCTTTTCGTGACGGGTTTCTCGTCGGATTCACCACGTTCACTGCCGATCGCAGCGCTACCCGCTGGGATCTCGCAAAACTTCATCTTCACGTTGCCATCCAACGTGACTTCAACAGGGTTCTTGCAGTTGCTCGTCGCTGCAAAAGCGGAAGAGGTGGCCAGTGCTACCACTGCCATTCCAAGGACCGAGCTTCGCCAGTTCTTCAAATAATAGGACTTCATTTTCATTACCTCGACTTTCTGACTTTCTTCGCACCACTTTCGCCCTCGATTCTCACGAGAGAAATGACGCGGCTATTCAAGTTTAGCGGGCGCAGTATCGTATGGTTTTAGTCAAATTTCAAGCCCTATTTGTCGTCTGGTTTTAAGGGGTTGAATTCATTGCGATTTATTTGACTAAAAAAGTCAGATTTAGAGAGTTTCAAAGAATCTACGGAGCCGAACACCGAGGACATCGGCCAATTCCGCCAGCACCTTCAGGCTGGGGAGCTTCTTTCCGTTTTCAACGTCCGAAAGATACCCCTTCGAGATGCCAGCCTCGTAAGCCAACTTCTCGGAGGTCATCTTTTTCTCACGTCGGACCCCTGAGATCCGCTTTCCTAGTTGTTTTGCCAGTTCTTTCATAATCAGGTTCTCGGATGGAGAACCTGACTAGACATTAGCTTGATAGTGGTGCTAGGTAGTTCTCTGTCAGAGAACCAGAGGTGAATGAATAGGTAGGTCAATCTGTATCGCTGAAGAATGGAAGGTGGGAACGATCAGACCAAGAGAGAAAAACTGTTCGCGGTGACACTGGCTAAGAAAGTTTTCGATTGATTCGATCCAACAGCTTGAGCGCAGCACGAAAGTCCTTTTTGTCATCTTCCGGCAAAACGAGATTTCCCGCAGCCATCAGTTTCAACGGGTCAACGCCGAGATGCCTACTCAAAGTCGAAATCGTAGAAAGCCTGATATCGTTTACGATGCAGTTTTCGATTTCATTGATTGTTGAGATCGAAACACCCGATATTTTGGCAAGACGGTTTTGAGAAAGCTGCGCTTCCTCTCGATAGAAGCGGAGTAATTTTCCAATCTGCCCCACTAACCTCACTAAAAGTTTGTCGTCGTACTGCTTGTTAACTCTTGGCATACATACCTTTCGTTTAGGAGAAAATTTTACGGTTAAACCGAAAGGTGTGTTATTTCGTTAAATCGGTAAATTTTATGATTGGGAGTAATAAATAGAGGAAAGGCTGCGCATGTTGAAGTCAGTTTTAGAAATGGAAATGACCCGAGTCGTGGTGTGGGGCGACCGAAAGAAAGAGAATCGAACCTGGCACTATTATCTCGGCGAGAACTTACGATTGGTTGTCGAAGTGAAGGATGATCTACCAACTGGTCCCTTCACATTTTATTATCGAGATGGAAAACCAGCCATTAAAGGCTACTTCGAGCGAGGGGATCGCGCCGGCGATTCCGAATATTTTCTACCCACGGGTGAAATACTCGACGAAGAGACGGAAAAAGAAATCCGCGAAACCCTAGCTTTGCTTCCGAGAAATGACATCGACACCAAATTCCTGCACTAATGAGCGCAGGACGTATCCTCTTAGTCGAGGATGAGCAGTATTTGCGCGACTTCCATTCCATGATTCTCCGGGAGTGGGGCTATGAAGTCGCACTCGCTCACGACGGAAAACACGCGATTGAAATTTTAAGAGCCGGATCGAACTTTGATTTTCTCGTTACCGACTTCAACATGCCCAACATGAACGGCCCGGAGCTTGTGCGCTGGGTTGCATCGTGGGGGCCATCGTTCCGAGCGGTTGTGCTCTTTACGAGTATGTTTGATGACGACTACCGTGTTTTAGAATTGGCCCGAGAAGTCCAAGGAAAGCTCCCGTATCATTTTGTTCATAAGTCCGAGCCCAGGAAGCTACAAACCATCCTAAAGTAACAAGTGTTCGTTTGCTTACCAAACTTTCGCGTGCCTATCTAAGACGTATAGGATTTTAAAAAGCATTGGCAGACTTGGCGCTCTTTGATTTCGCTCAATCGCTTTTACAGTCGAAGCGCTTGCAGAAATCAGCTCTGCAAGTCTCTCCTGAGTCATGTTTTGAGCTTTCCTCGTGATCCTAATTTTCTCCGCGATGCGCTCGACTTGGGATTTTACATACTCGCGTTCCGCTCGACTCAAGAACTCCATATTCCCGAAGTCCAGTCCACCGCGCCGCCAATTCGGCCTTGACTGCTTCTTCATTATTACATTTTTGGTCGGATACCGTAGGTATCCCAGGCACCGACGGTGGCTGCGTTGTGATTTAGAAGAAACTCTGATAAAAGTCGTCGTGGGCGACCGATAAAGGTCGCGCTAGAAAGGGGAGCGAATAAGTGAGAGCGGAGTTAGTGCGCTATGCTTGGCAGCCAGAAAAAATCATTGAAGCTGCGCTAGAAACACTCGGACTTGATTTTGCCTTTCTTGAATCCCTTATTCACATGGACGAGACAAGAATTAGAGAAAGACTCCGCTCAAAGGAGCTGCTGTCTTCCGAGTGGATCGCCCTTTGTGAAGCTCTTTATGTGCCGCTTGGTATGGTTTCTCATGGCTACTTTAAGGAAGCCCATAAATCCCACATTCGAGACGCAATTTTAGACTCGTATTACCGGCTTCCCAAAACACAAGGGTACTGGAGACTGTTGTTCGAGTTTTTCAATGATTACGTACAAAACTGGAAATATGAGTCCCGACGCTATGGTGTCAGGCTTCGCTGGAAGGCTCGCTATCAAGACGCAAGGAAATTTTTGAAGCGGATCTTTGCAAGACGTTACAAACATCGTGATCCACAAATTTTTTTACGGGAAGTGTTTACTCCGCCCCCAGCTCAACCCGCCATTTTTGTCATGGAATTCGAGAAACAAAGCGTTTCATCCAGGCCCGCATTGAGAATAATCAATTCTCTACTACCGGAACCTAGTAGCGCTGATCTTTAGTTTTACTTTCCGCGGTGCTTTGGTAGACTGATCTTACTCAGCACGAAACTCCCAATGGACGTTTCATGCCTGAGCTTTCCCCAAAATCCCTTTCAGAAAAGCTAAAAAAGCAGGAAGAACGGCTTCGTCTTCGCGAGGAGCGCATGGCCTACATGCGCGGTCTCCCGCATTTGCACGGCTGGAAGTGGTACACTTGGGCGCGCGAGTTTTTCGAGAGCACGAATCGCCAAAACTTTCTTTGCGCCGCAAACCAAATCTCGAAGTCCTCTACGCAAATCCGAAAGTGCATCCATTGGGCGACGGCCAAGGATCTTTGGCCTGAGCTCTGGAACCACACGCCCACGCAGTTTTGGTATCTCTATCCCTCGCAAGAAGTCGTCAACATCGAGTTTGAGCTCAAGTGGAAGCAGTTTCTCCCAAAAGACGAGTACAAAAATCACGCGGTCTACGGCTGGAAAGAGATCAAGGACCGCGGCGACATCAAGGGCATCCGCTTCAATAGCGGTGTTTTCGTTTTCTTCCGCACCTACACAAAAGACACCCAGCACCTTCAGACCGGAACGGTCGATGCGATCTTCTGCGATGAAGAGCTTCCGGAAGAGCACTACGACGAGCTCATCATGCGCTTGTCGGCCACCGACGGCTACTTCCACATGGTTTTCACCGCGACCCTCGGCCAAGAAATCTGGCGGCTCACGATGGAGCCTGGCAAAGGCGAGGAAGAAAAATTTCCGCAAGCCGCGAAATGGACCGTCTCGCTCTACGAGTGCAAAACCTACGAAGATGGCACGCTCACGCACTGGACAGATGAAAAAATCGCTCAGGTCCGCGCGCGATGTAAGTCGCATGCCGCAGTTCTCCGCCGCGTGTACGGAAGATTCGTCGTTGAAAAAGGCCGAAAGTTTCCAACCTTCGATGCCACCAAGCACGTAAAGCCCAGGCACCCGCTTCCGGGTAACTGGCTCGTCTTCGGCGGTGTTGATCCGGGTTCCGGCGGGCAGAAAGGCCATCCGGCGGCGATCTGCTTCGTCGCGGTCAGGCCCGATTTCAGAGCAGGTCGCGTTTTTCTAGGCTGGCGCGGCGACGGCGTCACGACCACGACGGGCGACGTGGTGGAAAAATTCATGGAGATGAAAAACGAGAACTCGCTCGCGCCGATCGCGCAGACTTACGATTGGGCCAGTAAAGATTTCTTGGAAATCGCCAGCCGCATGGGCGAATCATTCGCGCCCGCCAACAAATCCCACGAAAAGGGCGAAGAAGTCCTCAATACGCTCTTCAAATTCAACATGCTCGCCATCTACGAGGACGCCGAGCTCTCGAAGCTCGCAAGCGAACTCTCGACCCTTCGAGCGGAGACACCCAAGAACCACGCGAAGGACGACTTCATTGACGCGCTACGCTACGCACTCATGGCCGTGCCTTGGGATTTCTCCGCGCTCACGATCCCCGAGGCCCAGCGCGAGGACCAACCCGAAAAGGAGCTCACCCCTGAAGAACTCGAAATCAAAGAAAGGAAAGCCAGGTTTGAACAAGAAGAAAACCAAAAGGTCGAAGACGAATTCGATGAGTGGAACCACGCCTACGGAAGCGGATAAAAGAACCCCCTGGTCTACAACGGAAATTTGCCGTATTCTTGAAGTAGGTGCAAAGGTAGGAGTCCAGGAGCTTCGCTTCCACGGTCTCCACGTCCGATTCAGCAGGCCCGCCGAATCCCTGTCGCCCGGCCCGGCACTCGCAAGACCTTCAATCCCTTCATCCGCACCTCCTGAGAAGGCCATCTCAGAGGAACAGCACAACAAACAAACCCAAGACGCCCTTGAAGCCGATGAACTTCGGCTCAAAGAGGATCGCCTTGCGCAATTGTTCATCGAAAACCCTCTCGAAGCGGAGCGGATGTTGATGAACGGAGAGTTGGGGGATGCCGAAGAATCGGATGAGTCAGAAGCACTCAATTGAGGACTTAAATCTCCTCTATCGAGATGCCGAGACCGTAGACCAAGAAATTTTCGCTGAGCAGAGGTCAAACCTACTGCTTGTTTCCGGGGAGCACTACAACCGCCGGATGAATTCCTTTTATCGTCGCATTCGCGAGGCGAAGGATCTCACCAACGAGCAAAAACTTCGGTTGACCAAGAATCACATTCAGCGCATTTGCAAAATTTACTCAAACAACATCATTTCCGCGAATCCCGGTGTCGGATTCTCTCCCAAAAACGAAAAAGAAGTTCACGACCAGAAAGTTTCCAAGCTCCATCAAGCCGTTTGGCGTGATGCCGTCGAAAAGTACAGCATCGACGAGCTGATCGACGATTGGGCCGATAACTACGTGCAGATCGGCGAGACGATCGTCAAACTTTTCTGGGACGCCAACGCCGGCAAGGTCAAAGGCTACGAGCAGAAGCTCAACAAGCAAGGTCAGGCCCTTTTCCTAGATCCCAACGGTCAGGAAACCACGGATGACGGCTCCGCGATGGGAATGCAGTTTCAACCTGCGCCCGATCAAAGCCGTCCGGTTCACGAAGGCGAATTCGTGTTCGAGGAAGTCTTCGGTTTCAACTGCCTGCGGCCTCCGGAAGCAAAAGACATCCGGAAAGCGCCCTGGCTCTGCGTCCGAAAGATGATTGATCGCGATGAGCTGATCGCGCGCTTCCGCGACGTGCCCGGCATCGAAAAACTTGCGCAATCAAGCCAAGACGAAACCTTCCTCGTGTTCGATAGCGGAAAAGGCGGCTACAGCCACGCCAAAGACCAAGTTTTACTGCGCGAGTTCTATTTCCGGCCCTGCACACTTTATCCGAACGGATATTTCTACTTCTCCACGAAAGAAGGGATCGTCGCCGAAGGCGAACTCCCTGGCGGCGTGTTCCCGATCATCTTCCGCGGATTCGATCGCGTGCAAACGACTCCGCGCGGTCGCGCCGTCGTCAAAACGCTCAGGCCGTACCAGGCCGAGATCAATCGCGCGGCTTCCAAGATGGCCGAGCACCAGATTACGCTCGGCGACGACAAGCTTCTCATTCAAAACGGCACGAAGGTCTCCGCCGGCGTCTCGCTCCCAGGCGTTCGCACCGTGAACTATACGGGCATGGAGCCAAAGATCCTCCAAGGGCGCGACGGCTCTCAGTACCTCAACTATATGACTACGCAGATCGCAGAAATGTATCAGGTCGCGATGGTTCAGGAGGAAACCGCCGAGCTCCCTGCGCAGCTTGATCCCTACGTCATGCTTTTCCGTTCCGCGCGCCAGAAAAAGCAGTTCCAGCGCTACATCAAGGGGTTTGAGCGCTTCTTAATCGACCTCGTGAAAACTTACCTCAAGCTTGCCAAGGTTCACTTGCCAGACGACGCCGTGATCTACGCAATCGGCACGAACGAGGCCGTCAATATCGCTGAATTCCGTTCAAGCTCCGACCTCTGCTACGAAGTGAAGGTCGAAGCCCAGAGCGACGACATCGAAACGAAACTCGGAAAGCAAATCGTCATCAATCACGCGCTTCAGTACGTGGGAACGCAGCTCAAGCCAGAAGACATCGGAAAACTCATGCGCCAGATGCCTTACGCGAATTTCGATCAGAGCTTCGACGATCTCACGCTCGACTACGACAACGTGACGAACGACGTGCTCGCGCTCGATCGCGGCGAGACACCTCCGGTGCATCCTTACGACCCGCATCCGTACTTCATCAAGCGATTGACCGCGCGCATGCGCCAGGCGGATTTCAAATTCTTGCCGCCGCAAGTGCAGATGAACTACCAGCAAAAAGTCGCGCTTCACGAGAAGATGGAAGCCTTCAACCAGCTCCAAATTCAGCGCGCGAAATCCGGCTATATCCCCACCGGCGGATATCTTGTCGTCTGCGACCTCTACATGCCGGACCCCAATAACCCGAACAAAACGCAGCGAGCGCGACTTCCTTACGAATCGCTCGTGTGGCTCATCAAGCAGCTTGAAGCCCAAGGCAGTGGGCTTGCGCAGATCGAGACGATGAACTCGGGAATCTTGGCAGAAATTTCTCAGCACGCCACCCAGCCTCAGCCCAGGGAGCTCCCATCTCCTCAAGGCGCGGGCATGAGCAATGGCGCTTCTCCGTGGAGTGCCGTCGCATGAAATAGGAGATCACGATGACGACTGAGGAATTGACCCAAGGGACGGAAGGCGGCGCGAGCACCGAAACCGAAAGCCAGGTCACGGAAACGACCACAACCGAAAACGATGGCGGCGAAGTCACCCAAGCCGCAGGCGTAACCCAAACGTCAGGCCAGATTGAAAGCGATGCCTCGCGCCTTACGCCCGAGAAAATCGCAAGCAAAGCGAAGGCACGAAAAGCCGGCGCTGAAACTACACCCAAGGCCACCACGACAACCGAGACCAATCCAGCCGCGCCCGCGCAGGCCGCGCCGGTTACACCTCCGGCCTTCACACCCAATTTCAAGTTCAAGGTCATGGATCAGGAGCACGAGATCCCCGAACGCTTCCGCGAGCTCATGAAGGACGCGACGACTGAAAAAGAAGTCCGAGAAATTTTTGAAAAGGCTTACGGCCTCGATCACCAGAAACCCAAGTACGAACAGCTCAAGACCAAGCACAGTGAAGTCGAGCGGAATTTCAACGACGTGCTCGGCGCGGTCCAAGACCTTCGCTCCGTTTACCAGCAAGCCGTGAGCACCGGGAATCTGCTTTTGCTCGATGATTTTTTCGATCGCCTGAAAATTCCGGATCAGGTCATCTTGCAATACGCTTTGGCTAAGGTACAATATGGGGAGTTGGACCCCGAAGCCCGCAAGGCTTACGACCAACAAGTTTTTGCTCAAAAACGGCTGCTAGACCTCGAAAAGCAAAATCAAGGTTACTCTCAGCAAGCCATGAGCGCAGCCACCCACGCAAAGGGTGCGCTTCTCGACTCCTGCCTGGCCAGGCCGGACATCCAAGCCCTCGCACAAGCATTTGAATCAGCTCCGGGTCGAAAGCCTGGGGATTTTAGAAGATCGGTGTGCGAGCACGGCGAGTACGTTTGGTTTAAGACAAACGGACAAACGGATCTGTCTCCTGAAGAGGCAATCCAACAGGTCGTCCAAAGATTTGGAGTTATCCTGCCGCAGCCCGGAGGCCAGCCAGCCATTCCCAACACCGCGGCTAACCCCACAACCACAACTCCCCAGCAAGGGAATCCTGCGGCCACCACAGCCGCGCCTCGACCTGCCGCTCCTGTCATACCGAACGTCGTTTCACGTGCTGCTTCACCGATGAAACCAAGGCCGAAGTCCATTGCGGAACTTCGGAAATTGGGCCAGGCGGCAAGCTCGTAAATTCAGCAGACGAATGCCCGTCGCTCTGGCTCTTAAAAGGAGCAAGAAATGGCGACCAATCGTGAATTTCAAGACATGCTGAATGAGTATCTGAACGAAGATTTGCTTCGTGAAGAATTCATTCCGCGAACCTATGTTCTCAAGAACATCGAGAAGGACGATGGGTGGAAAGGTGGAAAGTACGTCGTACCCTTCCGCGGCGCTTATGCGTCGAGCGTAGAGTACGGCCAGCTCACGGCGTCTAACGACGTAGCGTCGAGCAAGTACGTCCGCGGTAGCGTCGATGCGCAGATCGAAATCTGGGGAACGATGAAGTTCAACTCCCGAGATTTGATGGAGCACGACAAAATCTCGGAGCAAAACTTCCTCCGGCTTCTGCCCGACGAGATCGAAGACTTCATGGACTACATGAAGAACGTGGTCTCGGTGAACCTTCTCGTTGGCGACCACTTTGCCAAGCTCACGGCGGATTCGACGGCCAACGACGGGATTATCACCGTCGATCGTCCGGATCGTTTCACCGCGGGCCAAAAGGTGATCGTGGACGATGACAACTCGGCCCCGCTGACTGGTTATGTTTCGGTCATCGACATCAACAACTTCCGGGTGACTCTCGTCACCACGCGAGGCGGCGCTACGCCGGTTGATTTCTCGGCGAACCAAATGACCACGGCGCAGAACGCCCGGTGCTACCACCCTGGCGCGCAAACCAGCGCGTTCAACTCGGTTCGGAAGGCTCTGCTTTCCGCGGCGAATGGTGGCTCCTCGGCGCTCTACGGGCAGACGAAGCTCGCGTACCCGTACCTCCAGGCCATCAACATCCCTGGCAACGACATCACGGCAGCAAACATCCTGCTCAAAGTGTTCGATGCACTCACTCGCTACAGGCTCCTCAGTAAGGGGAATGCCACCGAGATTTGGTGCTCGTACAAAAACTTTGGCGCGATCGTCAAAGCCGTTGAATCGTCCAAGGGCGCGTTCAACGTCGTGCCGGATTCGAGAAAGACTTCCGTCTACAACTGGCAGGAAGTCACGATCGGTTCCGTCACTGGCGGCGTGATTAAGTTCGTCGGTATCCAGGAAGCAGATGACGACATCATCATCTTCATGGATTGGAGAGCGCTGAAATTCGCCTCCAACGGCTTCTTCCGCAAACAGCGCTCTCCGGATGGGCTCGAATACTTCGTGATTCGTAACCAAACTGGCTACGAATATCTCGTCGATATTTGCCTCTTCGGGGAGTTGATCGTCACGCGGCCTTCGTACTGCGGGATCATCTTCGGAATCAGCTTCTAACCCTGAGTTCCGCGAGCTCGCGGCCTAGCCAGGTTTCGAGCTCGCGGGATTCTCCCTGAAAGGAAAATCCATGAAAAAATATTTTGAAGGACTCTACCTCGCGCTCGTCGCCCTGGCTCTTTGCGCAAGTAATGTCTGGGCGCTCTCGTCTTCCGAAGTCGGAAGTGCCGAGCACAAGCTCAATCAGGCTTCGCCCGGTGCGATGGCCGAAACGCAGCTCGGAACTACGCTTTTCCGTGAGCAGGTCCATACGCTGAAAGCCGTCTACGATTTCGCCAAACAAGGCGGAGCCGTAGGCACTGTTTCGCTTCTTGGTCCCGACGGCAAAGCGGCGGTGCTTCCGAAAGGTGCCATCGTTCGCGATTGCTTGATCGACGTGCTCACGGCACCGACCTCGGGCGGTTCACCAACGATCGCGCTGGGCACCGGGCAAACGGGAACCGACTTGAAGGCCGCGACGGCGATTGCCTCTTATACGGGGCTAGTCGTGTGCATTCCGATCGGAACCGCGGCCACCGCGATCAAGCTCACGGCGGATCGAACGTCCACAGCGACGATCGCGACGGCGGCGCTCACTGCCGGGAAGTTCAACGTGCTCATTCACTATGAGCTCAGCGACTAAGGGGGGAATCATGTTGCAACGAAGAGGAACGAAATTCTTCACTATCACGCCTACGGTTACTGCGAGCTCGGCTTACACCGACGGAGACGTGGTTGGCAGCTTGTTTGAGATTCCGGGGGCCGTTCTCGATGAGGGCGGTGTGGCGGTAGTCAAAAGCATTTTCTCTCGAAGCAAGTCCAAGGTGAATTCCAACTTTGGGCTGGTTCTTTTCGACTCAAAGCCTGCCGGCACGTTCACGAACAAAACCGCATTCAATCCGAGTAACGCTGACCTCGCAAAAATCGCGGCCCTCGCGGACTTCGGTACGAACTGGCGGGATTTCGCGAACAATTCGGTTGATCCGACTCTCGATCCAGCCGTGCTCATTCAGTCGGTTCGAGATCCAGCCAACCCGCTCAACAAAACAAGCCTCTGGGGATTGATCTACTGCAACGGATCAACGCCTACGTTTGGAACGACGGACGATATGGCCGTCACGATTGGCTTTGAGCACTACTGAGCCATGAAGGAGAAAGCGTGTGAAAGTTTATGGCCCGCTCGAAGTAGCTCAGCTTGAGAACATCGCCAGCGCAAATCCTACGCCCGGCGCGCGTGGCCGCGTTTATGCCGACACGTCGGGCGGAACGACTGCGATCCCAAAGTTTCACAACGGTCTGGGCTGGCAGCCCTTCAAGCTCGGTCAGACCGATCCTCTTTACAACGCCGGTAACTCCGGAAAGGCGGCAACGATCAATTGGGCCAACGGGCTCGCGCAAAAACTCACGCTCACCGACAACTGCATCATTTCCTTTTCCAATCCGGTTCCCGGCGAGGCGCACACGCTCGTCGTTCTTCAAAGTGCGACTGAAATTCCAGGCGCAAAGCCCTTCGTTTACAAGTTCAATCTGACCGATCAGGCGAGCCGGCGCACGCCGTATCAACCGAGCGGCCTGCTTCAAAGCTCGGCCATCGGTCTTCACAAGTGGTACTACGCAGCCGGAACGATTCCCGCATACACGACGATCCCCGGAGCATTTGGAAACCCGAACTCTCTTCTTTCCACCGCAGCCTTCGGGATCTGCTATTCGCCCGATGGAAAAACTCTCTATCAGGGCAACGGCACGAGCCCCTTTGTTCATTTCTATCAGCTCCTCGATGACGGCCCGAAAGTCTACGCCATTGGCGTAAACCCCACCTCGGTTACGGCTGGGCCTGGGCAAATCAACTCGGTCGCAGTCGCGCCCAATGGAAAATTCCTTTTCTTCGCGTCCAGCACGTCACCTTTCATCGGAATGAGGGCCATCGACCCAAACGGAAACCCAAGCCTTCTTTCGTACTCGAACCCCGGCACGCTCCCGACCGCGGCGAGAATTGCGATCGACGTTCATCCGGCGGGATCGCACGTGATCGTCGGCGGCGGCACGAGCCCGTTCATGGAAGCGTACCCGATCAACAACGGTTTCGGGCCGAAGCTCTCAAATCCCGCTTCTCTGCCCACGGCTCAAGTCAACGGCGTCGCATTTTCTCCGCAAGGCGATTACGTCGCTATCGCAGTCAACTCGTCGCCGTTCATCGAAGTCTATCCCTTCGATTACTTCACGGGCTTCGGAACGAAGGTCACGGCTCCCGCATCGCTCCCCACGAACGCAGCGCCCACGCTTGGCGGAAAAGTGATCGCCTGGCGACCTCAAGGTGACTGGATCGCGATGGGTATGACCGGCGGAAACTTCATTTATCTCGTTCCCTTTGACCGTGGAGCAGGCACGTTTGGATTCCCCGCGTTTCTCGGCCCGCCGTTCTTTCTGCCGGCGGGTAACATCAACGGGCTTGCTTGGAGTCCGGATGGACAGTTTTTGGCGGCGGCATGCTCGGCGTCTCCTCAACTGGCGATCTGGGCTTACAACGCTTCGACCGGAATCACGCTCCCGTCGCTGCTTTTTGATGGCGGCCCTCCGGGTGTTCAAGCCAACGACGTGGTTTGGCATCCGAGTGGTGAGCTCGTCTCTCTTTCGCTGAACGCTTCACCGTTCGTGATGACCTACACCGTTCCGCGGATCGCAAAAAACTATCTGAAACTTTTGGAGTGAGCATGGAGGCTGAAATGGAACGACCGCAGCAAAGACGGGAGGACGTTGAAAGAAAGCTTGGGATTCTGAGCGAACGCACGCTGATTCCAATGGGATCTCTCGTGATTTTGATCGGCGGAATCGTTTGGGTCGTGAGCATGGGGCTTCAAGCCAGTGCCGCGCAAAAAACCGTTGAAACGGTTGTTCAACGGCTCAATGAAATCTCTGAAAGACTTGCTCGAATCGAAGGCCGCCTAAGCCTCGATCAAGGAGGCAAGCGATGAGCGAAGCAAGACGCGCCAAGTTTCGCCGCGGGCTCCATCACTTGTACCTGCCCATTTACGACGCTCTTTGCGAGCAGCTTCCCGAAGACTGGCAGCCGTTTTGGGGCGTGCGCACGTTTGAGGAGCAAGCGCAAATCTACGCGCAAGGAAGAACTCTTCCCGGCGCGATCGTGACCGACGCCGAACCCGGCGAGTCGCCGCACAACTACGGCTGCGCTTCGGATTGGACTTTGTTCGTCGATCGCAAGCCGCTCTGGCTTCCGCTCAATGATTCGCGCTGGAATGTCTATCAGCGCGCTTGCGAATCCGTCGGCGCGCGCTGGGGCGGATTCTTCAAGCACCAAGATCGCTACCACAACGAGCTCAAGATCAACACGCGCTGGGCCGCCATCGGCGAAACCTACAAATCGCAAGGTCTCAGTGCCGCGCTCACGACGATCGAAAGGAGCGCGCAGGCATGAACTGCCAAGACGTTGAGTGGTGGAAGTTTGGGCTGACGCTCCTGGGCTACGCGGTCCTGGAATATTGGCTCGGAAAAACGAGCAAGGTCCGGCAGGCCAGCCTGATCGAGCTGATTATTTGCGGCGTGGTTCTCTTCGGAGCCTACGTCTTAACCAAAGTGAGGAAAACAAATGGAACAAAAGGGAACGAAGGAACTTAAGGAATTGCTGGATCTTGCACTGACCGGAGTGGAGGTCGGCGTCGCTGCCGGAAAAGACGGCCATATCGGCGTCGAAGACCTGGGGCTTCTCTTGAAGCTTGTACCTACGATTCAACCCGCGCTTGACGGAATTGGTGAGATCCCGTCGGAGCTGGCCGATCTGAGCACCGAAGAGGCTGCCGATGTTGTGGCGCATGTGATGGCGAAACTCGCTATCGACGACGCCAAAGCACGGTTGGTCATCGAGAAGTCGCTCAAAGCGATCGTCGCCAACTACGAACTCATCAAGGCGGTTAAGGCGGCATGAAATGGCACTCCTTCGGTTCAGGGATGATAGTTGGCGTGCTGTTCACGGCGGCATGCTCCAGTCTCGTTGTAGACCGGAGCATGCCTGCCGTTGCTGCCGGCGATTACACGCTGGCGATCAGTGCGTGCGAGAACGTACCCGGTGGCGGCATGGATATCTGCCGCGTCCGAGAGAACAGCGCGATCGAAAGTTCGTGGAAACTCATCGTACCGCAAGGAAAGAACATCGTCCAAGGGGGCGAGATCGACGTTTATTATCGCGACGTACATCGACAGTACGGCGTGAGCGGAAGCGTCGTCGAAATCCCTTGGCGCGATTTCTTCTCTCAAGAACGATGGACAAGCGACCTCGATGGCGAAGCTCTCGCCCTGGTCCTCGTTCGGTGGAAGACGCCGGAGGGGATCGAGGAAGTGGTAAAGTTCCGCGGCATCGCCAAAATTGTCGTCACGAAAGAAGGATACGACCGGCTCCCGATCGACTCTGGGTTTGCCGCGTGGAAAACCACGTGCAAGGTCCAGTATTCGACCGCGGGCCGGGGTGCCGTCCAATGCAAGTGAGGGCGACTCTATGAGCACCGTTCTTCAAATCATCGCCTCGATTCTGGGCGTCTTCGCTACTTGGTGGATCGGAAAGCAGGTCACGAAATGGCTTCAAGCCTATCGAACCGCTCGCCAACAAACCGAAGTCGAAGACGCCCGGAAGCAATCTCAAGCCGACAACCAGAAAGCAAACGAGGAGTCCGATCGACTGAAAAAGATTGATGGGAGGTAAAGATGCCGATTTCAACACTCTCGAAGGGCTACAAAAAGCCCACGAACCCGACCACTGGCGACGCTTGGTTTCCTGCGATGGAAGAGAACATCCAGCGCATGAACGACCACACCCACAACGGGACCGACGGCGCGCTGATTGCGGTCACGACCCAAGATATTCTGTCGGCCAATTGGGGCTCGGATCTGGGCGGCGGATTTTATCGCCAGCTCATGACGATGCCAGCGGGCTTTCAATTCGACCAAACCCGAATCGAGGTTCGCACCTCGGGCGGTGAAGTCGTTTATCCGAAGATCGAGCGTGTGAGCGCAACGACGTACTACGTCTACTCGAACGACAACACGATCTCGATGAAGGCGCTCTATGGATAGTCCGGTCGTTCAGCCCTATGAGGTGCGCGACTTCTCCGGAGGAATGACCGATTACTTCCTTCAGGGCGGTCCTACGCGCTATCAACGGGCGGACAACCTCATCATTAATATCGACCGAAAGCTAGAGAGCCGCTACGGCTCTTGTCCGCTGGATTCGGTGAACTACCGCATTCCTGGCCAGCCACGGCGAATCGACGGTTTCGTTCATTTCAACAACGAAAGAGAACTCTTCGCGCAAGCCGGACGCGACATCCATTATCTCAATCCCAATTGGACAAGGCTTCTTGGGCCAACGGGAAATGAGGTGCTGGGCTCCGGCGGGTCGTACACCCAGGTCACTTACTCTGATTGGAACGGGCATTCGTTTCTCGTGCCGAATTCAGGCGCGATCCCAAGCAAAATTTATCGCGACAAGCTTGGTGCGCTTCAGGTGCGCACGGCAGGTCTTCCGAAACCTAAGTGCGTGCCTGGCTACACCAACGCCTCGCTCTTGAATGCCTGCATCGCTTTGGCAAACGACCTGCGCACGAGCATGGTCAATCACATCAAGGACATCTCGAACACGAACCCCTTCGGAGGTGCGGTGGCGGGGTTTCTCCACGGTCTCCTCGACAAGTGGAGCCTGAGCTACTTCGAGACGCAAACGTGGTTCATCTTCGATACCGAGTATCCTGGCCCCACGCCCACACCCACGCCGCGGCCATTAGCGACCGATCAAAATTCGCTCTTTAATCTCATCGAAGCGCTTTGCTTGGCGTTTGAGCACCACGGGGCCGACGCTTTCAATAGCTTCTATCACTTCGAGGTTTTGCTCGACACGGGCGGCGGCGGTAGCACTGTTCCACCTAAAGGGCCTTATCAACGGCTCAACGACAACACACGCCCCACGACGCTTGAGCAAGCGGCTCGCCAGCTCGATGAGCTACGCACCAAATGGTACTGGCACCAGTTCAACGTCTATACGCATGCAGCTTTCAACGACTACAGCGGTATGAACAAGTACCGCGTGACCCAGCCCGCGATCGGCACGATTGATCTTGATGGCGTGCCGAAGCTCACGCCGAATTACCAGCCATTTTTCAACTACGTGAATCGGCTCAAGCAGGTCTTCAATGCGCACGTCACCAACGGCGTCGTCGATTATTTTACGGTCATCGACTACTGGCACTACCAGCTTGAGAACTCGCTTTTCTATCACCACGTCACGCTTCCGGACGCGACGGACCTCGATACGGCTTACCTCATTCTTTATTGGGTCCGGGTCATGTACGGAAGCCTTCACGTCTTCGATTCCAACTGGCCTCAGCACACGAACTTTACGATGGACACCACGTCGGGATCGGCCAACGTCGCGGACGTAAAAATCGGCGGATCGCCGATCACGCTTCCAACCGACGCCTGGGTGATTTCGACCAACGCGATTTTCAACGATCCCAATCCCGACAACCAGAAGGCCGCGCGCGTGGTGAGCTCGGCTTCAGGTACAGCAACGCTCTCTAAAACCCTGCAAAATACCGTGGGCGATCAGCCTGTGCAGCACTCGCTCTCGTTTTATCACGGCGCTACGCAGTTCGGCTCGCTCATTACGACGACAAACCAAAGAGCAGGTACGGACGAGTTTCTTGAAGGCAGCGTTGGTGAGGATTGGGTCATGCCGCCCACCTTGGAAGCGTGGATTGAAGACGGCGCTGAGCTCTTCAACGCCATCGCAGCCCACATCGGAAACGGTGCCACCCACATTCAGGGCGAAGCGATCGTGAACTTCTTGCAAGGCGGAGGCTTCTATAAACCCGAGGTCTCTTCCTACGCCTATTCGTTCACCTATAAATACAAGTACACGACGGAAAACGGCGTCGAATTCCTGAATATTTCGACTCCCATTTTCGCTGGCCCAATCGAGACCTGCAAAATTTATCCAAAGTTCACCGAGCTCCCAGCCGGCATCGAATCCGATTTCGTGGACGATGGCATAGTCACTGAGGTCGCGACTGTCGGGATCTCGAATCTCCCGACGCTCGCCAATGATCCAAGCACCAACTACGACACCGCGGAAATCGACGTGCAAATCTATCGCACGATCGACTCGGGCAACACCTACTACCTAGAGGGAGAAGTCGATAACGGCACGGTCTCCTTTACCGACGGCATCGCTGATTCGCTTGATGGGCCGGGAGTAAATCGCCTGGATGCACGAGAAGTGCTTTACACGACAGGCGGGATCGTAGCCAACGAGTCGCCGCCGCTTTGCCGTTACCTGCACATTTTGAACGACATCGCTTACTACGGCGATATTACGGACGCCGGCCAGCGCTTTCCGAACAGAATCTTGCAGTCGATTCCTGGATCTCCGGATGCCGTCTCGCTCACGTTCTTTGACGACATCGAAGACTTTCTCATGGGAATCAGCTCGACGAGAAACAACGTCGTAGCGCTTGGGCGCACGAGCGTTTACCGCCTGAGTGGATCTTTCAATAACTTGGGCCAAGGCGCGATCACGCACGAGAGAATTTCGGATGAAATCGGCTGCATCTCCACGCGCTCGATCGTGCGCACCGAGATCGGGATTTTCTTTGCTGGAAACGACGGATTCTATTTCACCGATGGATTCCAGCTCATCAAAATCTCGATCGACCTCGATGAGACCTACGCCAAGCTCACTCGAACGGAAGAGCAAAGAACACGGATCACGGGAAGCTACGATAGGCTCACGCGCCGGATCTGGTGGACGGTGCAAGAGGAAGCGACCGATACCGACTGCAACGCCTGCTTTATTTTCTATCTCAACTACGGCGTAAAGCCTTCGGGCGTTTTCACCACGGCATCGAATGGTTCGCACTTTCGTCCATCCGCGGTCACGTTTCACCAGGGCTACCTCATCCGCGGCGACAAGCGCGGGCTTCTTTTCCGTCACGATCCGAATTACAAGACTGATCCCAAGGTGCCAGCCGACGTTTCCACGCCGCTCGCTGAGTGGGGCACCGTTCATCTCCCTTACGACTACAGGTCTTGCGCTCTCGACTTTGGGAATACCGCCACCGGCCAGTGGGTTACGAAAATCCACGTTCTTGGAAAGAACGCCGGCAACGCCTCCTTTCACGTCAATAGCATCAAGGAAAACAACCTACTCACGAAGCGGGCGACGGCTCCTGTACGCTACGTGCGAAACCCCATCTGGGGAGACGCCACGATTGATTGGGGAGATCCGGATTTTACCTGGCGCTATGACGGAAAGCTCGACGAAAAGCGGCGCTTTCCCGCGGGAAGCCTCCGCTCGCAGTTTCGCCAGCTTCAAATCACGCCAGCCGACGACGTGGGCGTGTACCGCTACGAAGATTTTCCGGAAGGCTCAACGGCGGATGTCGATGCCACGGCCAAGACGGCAACGATCGCAACACCTTCGGGCTACACCGAGATCCTTTGGCCGCTTGATGTCGATGACATGCGAATCGCTTTCTCCACCGACAACTACGAGCAAGAGTTTGCGATCGAGTCCGTACTCGACGACGAGCTCACGTTCCTTGATCCGGGTAATTTGGCAGTCAGCGATCCCGCCGCCACCTGGGTCATTCGCGGCGTGATGAAAGAGCAGCGCATTTCGATTCTCTCGTATCTGCTTCAGTTCAGCGCATTTGGCGAACCGGGCGCAGCCTATGCGGGCTTTGAGAGCCGCGGGGAGAATGCGCAATGATAAACCAATCCAAAGGAAACCGCGCAAGTCCTCCTCTTGCAGTCAAAGAAATCACCGACGTATATATCCGCGAAAACTTCAATGCGCTTGCGCGCTATTTCGCCGAGCAAAATCAGCTCCTCAATTTCAAGTTCTTGGAGTTCACCTTCGACGGAGCCGTGACCGAGCAGAAGATCCCGCACGGTCTGGGCTTCACGCCGAAGGATATCATTCGCTCGAAAATAACCGGCCCCGGCGTCTGCACGTTCAATCACAGGCTATTTGACGACGAATTCATTAACGTCTCGACGACGAACTCTGTGCGCGTTCGCTGCTTTGTGGGCACCTATTTTCGAGACGCAAGCCAGATCAATCCTGGTGAAACCGACACTGAAGATTTCTTTGCAAAGATCCCGACGATTCCAGGAAAAAACGGAAACATCACGTCCGTCATTCGCGCTTACCTCGTGCAGGACTCCGACGATTTGATCCTAGTGGGCACGCCAAACGATTCGGATTCCACGACGGTCACGCTCCCGGATGCCACGCTCTACAAGGGCCGAAGCATCCAGTTTCATAAAAACGACGACAATTTTATTCAGCACCAAGTAGTGCCGCTCAAGAGCTCGCAGACGATCGACGGCCAAACAAGCACAACTCTTTGCACGTACCGCGAGCGCATCACGCTTCAATCGGACGGAACGAACTGGCGAACCTTGCTTCGCGATTACCCGAAGGAATGGCGATCGACATTTTACGCCAACCCCTCGGCGATCACAAATTTTGGCACCGTTTCGCTCACGCACTACCAATGGCGGCGAGATGGAGACCGGATCATTTTCAAGTGGACCTTCCGCTCGGGCACGACCGCGGCTGCGATCGGAGACGTTCGCTTTCCGACAAACATTCGCGTGGATACGACGAAGCTCTCCGCCAATGCTCGCGGCTACAACCTGGGGCTTGCTTTCCACGTCACGAACGGCGCATCGGCTGCCTTCTGGTCGGCCAACAACACCTACGTTCTTTTCTACGACAACACGAGTACGGACAGGCTTTTCTTTGCGAACGCCTGCGCAAGCAACGCCTTTACGAAACTCAACGGGAGCAGCGTCTCGGTCACGAGCGGCGATATGTTTCTCGAAATTTCAATGGCCGTTCAAGGATGGCGGGGGTGAGCAATGAGCGATGAACAAAAACTATGGACCTTCAAAGAGCACGCCGACAAGGTGAAGCTCGATCTCGTTTTGAACGAGGAAGATCCAGAAGAAAAATTCGTGACTTATGAAGAGCTGATCGGCTACTTCAACGACGGCATCGACGATGCCGAGGCCGAGATCGTGAACCTGCACGAAGATTACTTTCTCACCTCGGACTACGTGCCGCTGCAAGTGGGCGTTACCGAGTACCCGATGCCCAAGAATATCTACGCCAACAAGCTTCGCGGCATCGTGTACGCCAATGGCTCGATCATCTATCCGGTCAAAAAATTCCGGATGCGAAACAAGTTCGAGTCGATCGCGGTTTCCAAGCAATTCTCGCAGGGCGATTATTATCGGTATTTTTTGACCAATGATGCACCGGGACAAAGGCGGTTCGTGATTGATCCACCCTCACGGGAGGCGGCGATTCTCCCGCCGCTGCCTTCGCCCTTTACGCCGATGCAGCGCTGGTACATCCGCCAGGCCAACCGAATCCCGCTCCCTGGTGAGTACACGAATCCGGAAAACCTTCTGCCGGCAGCCGTGAACATCGGGACCGACGTAATCGCGGTGGCTCCGCTCGTGCCTTACGTGACCGGCGACAAGGTGAAGCTCAAGGGCAATAGCGGGGGCTTGCCCGCGCCGCTCAGCCAAAACACCGTTTACTACGTGATCCGAGTATCGGATAATGAGATCAAGCTGGCTTCTTCGTTGGCCAACGCAAAAGCCGGCACTTCAATCGACCTCACCACGCCGGGAACTGGCTTCCATACTCTGCGGGTGGCGGCCACGACAGCGATCATCGACGCAACAATCATCGACATCCCTGAGTTTGCCGCCTTCCTCCAACAGTACGTCAAGGTCCAGATCCTCGACAAAGACGTTGGCGATCCACGGCTCGCAAAAGCAGCAGCCCAGCTCAAGCAGCAGCGCGAGCAGATGATCGACACGCTCACCAACATGGAACCGGACAACGACGATGAGGTTGAGCCGGATTTAAGCCATTACGAAGAGATGAGCTGAAAGGAGGATTCATGGCGACTACAGCCTGGGCTCCGGACACAAGCAATCCCTGGTCGCCGTACTACGGGATGCCAAACCAGCCCGGATACGGAACAGTTTACGACCCAAGCACGATGTCCTTTGCGCCCGAAGTGCAGCAAAGGCTCAATGCGCTCGCGCTTGATACGCGCGGGCTTGAAGCGTTTCGCCGAGAGGCACTTCGCAAAGGGCCGTCTTCCTGGGCGAAGCTCTCGACCAAAAAGCAATTCGCCGAAGAAGCCGACTCTCGTGAGCGAGCCAAGCAAGAGGCCCGCTCTTCCCAGGCGCAAGCGGAAGCCGATCTCGCGATGCGCGGCGGTCTTTCCGGCGGCGCGCGCGAGCGCTTGACCGCCGGTGGAGCAAAGAACCTACTCGCCATGTCGCAGGACGTGGACCGGCAAGGAAACTTGAACCGGATGCAGATCGGGATCAACGACGAGCAGAATCGAATCACTCAGCTCGGCATGCTTCCCGGAATGGAAAACGCGAACCTTCAGTCGCAACTTCAAAAAGAACAACTTTGGGAGAACGCAAGAAACGCGGATCTCCAACGAGTTCAGCAGGAGAACGAGCGGAGAAATCAATGGAACCAAATGCTTTACCAGCAGCAGATGCAAGCCTGGGCGTCGAACCGCCAAGCGCAAGCGACGGAAAACGCTGGGAAGAAATAATCGAGGTCGTCGTGATTGATGCGGAAGACTGGAAGAAAAACTACTCCGAGAAAGCGCACCTGATCGCGTTCGGCAAGGACAAGCCTGCGAGCTGGGACCGGATCGACTATGCGCTGCTCATGGTGGATCGCCGCACGCACACGCCTGGCGGTTACATCACGTGCCGCGAGTTCGATCACGAAACGGTTTACTGGCAGTTTGGCGGCGCAATGCCCGGAACGAAGGGCACGCTGGGGAGTCTCGCATGCTTTGACGCCGCTCTTGATTGGGCAAAGCGCGCGTATCGGCGAGTCACGTTCGTCGTCGAGAATACGAATTTCGCGATGCTGAAACTTGCCATGAAACGCGATTTTCAAATCGTGGGAATGCGCAGTTTTCACGGGGCCTTGCTGCTTGAGCACATGAAGGAGTTCGCATGAAATTTTCTATCTTCAAGTACGAACCCGAAAAGCATTTCGATCTCCTGAAATCTTGGTTCGACCTGCGCCAATTTCCTGCACCCAATCCGAGATTTCTTCCGCCGATCGGTGCGGTCGTTTTCCTTGGTGAGCTTCCGGTGTGCGCGGGCTTCCTTTTCCGCAGTGACGCGGGAGCCGCGATCATTGGGCATCTCGTCTCGAACCCGGATGCGCCCGGCGATATTCGCCATGCGGGTTTGGATTCTTTGATCGAAAGCCTCACGCACGTCGCCGCAAGCGAGGGCTTTGAAATGGTTTGCTGCTCTACGAACCTGCCCAGGCTCATGGAGCGATTCGAGCGCCACGGCTTCACCAAAACGGATGAGGGTGTCGCAAACTTTGGGAGGGTCATATGCCATTAATCGCACTTGCAATCGGTGCCGGTGTCGGGATTTTGAAGTCGGAGCTCGTGGACAGACCACGCGAGCAGCGGCAGCGAAAAACTCGCGCCGCAGAAATTCGCTACTCGCCGTGGACAGGACTCACGCCGAGCCAGCAAATCCAAGAAGCAGATCCCTTGGGCTCAGCAATGCAGTTCGGCTCGACTGGCGCGATGCTAGGCCAGTCGATCGAAACTCGCGACTTCAACAAGAACTTCAACGAGAAGCTGCTCTCCAACATGGACAAGCAGTATTCTACGCCGACCAGTGTTCAGGTCGTGACCGCCCCTCAGCAGTCGCCCATGATGGCAGCTCCACCCAGGTATTCGGTCATGCCTGAGCTCTATCAGCAGCGAAACCCGTGGAGTTTGGGCGGATACAGCTACTAAGGAGGCAGGCCGTGCGAACGAAGAAAAACCCTGATACCTGGCAGCTCCTAGCGATGATGCAAAACCCGATCGAGGACACGAGGCACTTGGCCTCGGTGGGTCAGCAAGCTATCGCGATGGGAATCATCTCGCCCGAAGAGGCGATGAAAGAAGTCCAGACGATCAGCCGCGACGTAAGCCCGGCACTCAAGCAATTGCAAATCGGCGCTGATCCGGAAGCAAAAATGCTCGCCATGAATTCGGATGAAGCCACCGCGCTCATGAATCAGCGACGCGCAGAAATGCAGGGCCAGGCCGTTGAAGCTCCTTCGGTTCCGAGCTCTACCCCTGGCGTGTTCAGCAAAATCCAAATGCCCATGCTTCCCGAGCCGCAGCTCAAACCGATTCCGAAAGGTACTGGCCTTGAGCAAAGTGATGAGGCCACGGGAAAAGTCGGCGGGCGCACAAACGTCCAGCGCATGCTCACGATGAGCCCCGACGAATGGCAGTCCTCTTACGAGTCGGCGATGCAGACGCCGGCGATCCAAGAGCAGATGAAAGGCATCAATGACATTCGCGATCTTCTCGCGATGGAAGCCCAAGCTCCCTCGCAGCTCAATCTAGCGCCGCTCGTGGCGCTCACGGATTCTCTCACTGGCTCGCGCCTCATGGCGGGCTACACTCCACCACAGGATCGGCAAAAGCGCCTGGCTGATTACATGCTCAAGATCCAAGACGATCGAAAGGATTTGGCGAAAACGATCATCGACGCGATCGGAAAACAAAAAGCCGGCACGATGCAAGAGATGCTTTACCAGGATCTCATCAACAAAAAATCTGCCGAAGCGAAAGACCCGAACGCAATGGTCAAGCCGCTCTCACCGAACGCGATCATGTCCGATCTTAGGATCAAGGAGAAGGACGTGCGCGACTCCGTGAACAAAACGATGGAGCCGCTAGAGACGGGCTACAACCAGCTCTTAAACGCGAAAGAATCGCTCGATCGAAACGACTATCAGTCGGCGGTCGGCATGCTTTCCGTTCTCGCGAAAAACGTCGGCGCGGACTCCGGCGCGCTTTCAAACCAAGACTTGAATCGTTGGCTCCCGCGCACGTTCGAGGGCGATCTCGCGAAAGTGGAAGCATACTTCACGAGCAATCCCAACACCGAGGTTCCGCCCGAGCTCACGCGCGGCCTAAAGCAGCTCATCGGGATCGCGGCTCGCAACATGGTCGATCGCTACTCGAAACAGCTTGATCGAAAAGTAGGCCAGTACAAAGGCTCGTCGAGCTACAAGAACGTGCCTTTGAGCGAGATCGTGAGTCCCGCCCAGCAAATGATTACGGATCTCAGAAAGTACGGGGGCTACGACAAGAAAGAAGGTCCGCTCAAAAACGTCACGGCTCCCAGAAAAGCAAACAGCTCCTACGACGGATCGACGGCGCTCCCAGCCGACGCAACGATGGAAATGAAAAAGGCTCGCGCCGATTTCCTTCGTAAGAAGAAAGGCGGTGGATAATGGCTCTTTCCAAAGAAGAAGAAGCCGAACTCGCTTCGCTTGAATCGCAGGGTTTGACTTCGGAGGAAGACGCCGAGCTCGCGGCACTTGAATCCGAGCTCGGAAAGCCGAAAGAGTCCTACTTGCAAAAGGGCCTTCGCGGCCTCGATTACGATCGCGCGCTCACCGGCGGCCCTGTGCTCGCCAAGCTTCTCGAAAAAGTGAGCGGCAAAGACGTGTACCGCGAAGACGAGGTTGAAAAAGCGCGGCGTTTTGAGGCGGATTATCCGTCGAGCTCTGAGCTTTTGGAGCGCGCGGGCTACGCGCCCGATAGCAAAACAGCAAAATTTCTTTTGGGCATGGGCCTCGATGTTGCCACCGCGCCGAGCACTTACGCATCCGGCGGACTCTCGGCACTTTCCAAGCTCAGCAAACTTGGAAAAGCTGGCGAAGTCGCCAAGGCCGCGGTGAATCCGATTCAGGCGCTCTCGAAAGCTGCCGGAAAAAGCACGTGGAAATCCGCGTTTAAATCCCTCGATGTCGAAGCGCTCAAGCAGGGCAAAAAGATCATGCCCTCGCAGGTGCTTATGGAGGGCGGCGTCTCGGGGCTTACGTCTCGCGGGATCAATAAAGAAATGGGAAACCTTGCCGAAGGTCTCCTCAATGCCCGAAACTCTATTCTCGAAGCTGCGACCGACGCCGGCGGAAAGATCGACGTGGACAAGGCCACTCGCTACGGCCAGGAGCTCATCGACCATTACCGGAACCTGGGCGTGGATCAGGCCGATCAGGTAGCCGACGCCATCGCTACCGAGCTCAAATCGTTTGAGCGCCTGCGGCCTAAACCCGCAGTGCCCGCTACGACGGTCATCGAACAGGTGCCGAGCTCGCTCGTCGATGAAGCCGGTGAACCTATAATGCGGCAAGTCGAAAAAGTGATTCCAGGGCAGCCGGCCAAACCGGGCACCAGCCCGTCCAAAGCGAGCGACATCAAGTCGTTCTTTTACGAAGGCGTGCCGTCGGCGGGATGGGCTCCCTACGCCCAAACCTCTGCCGGAACGAAGCTCAACAAGGCACTGGCCAAAGGGCTCAAGGAGGCCACCGAAGAGTCCACTTCGCGCGCCTTGGGGCCTGGGGCTGGGGCAGCGCTCGAAAACCTCAACGAGCGCCTGGGAACGCTTCTGAGCACGAGGAAAAAGGAACTCGGCGAGGTCGGCAAAGAAGAGATGAAAAATCTCTTTACCTCCGTCGACGCTTTGACGCTGGGCGCATTGGGCGCTGCCGAGGCAAGCCCGAAATGGTGGCTCCTCAAAAAGGCCGCCGACATCGCCAAGCTTCAAGGCCCGAGATCCACCGCGGGGAAACTCATGTACCGATTCGGCGATAGCGTCGTGGCTCCAAAAGCCGTGGAGCGATCGGCCTGGTCGCTACTCAACAAAGAGGAGAGATGAACGATGGCAAAGAAAAGCGACGGAGCGCTGGCCGCTCCTAAACCCGAGAACGATTACGAGGCGGACTCTGCGCTTGAAACGCTCACGCGAGCCGAAGAGATCAAGCAGGATCAAAAGCTCATGAAGCGTGTGGCGAGCAAAGCGGGCCGCAAGATGAAAGCGATCACCGGGCTTTCCGACGTAATCGCCAAGTACGCTGAGAAAAAGCCCCGCTCGATCAGCGATCTCCGGAAGATCCGAAACTCGCTGGGCCGCGACGACATGGGAGACTAAGCGATGGCCTACCAATCCGGCTACGGCGATGTTTCCTACGATTCAAATGGCTATCTGAATTTTCTTCCGACGCCGGACTACGGGACGAACCCGTGGTCTTCGTTCGTGCAGTCGCAGCAAGGAAACGTGAACTCCGCTCAAGGCGCTGCCGCGGGAATCCCCGGCATGCAAAATCAGCTTCAAAGCCAGATGCAAGCCTACCAAAAGATGATCGACGCGAACGCCTATCCAAGCTTTCCAAACGCCGGCGGCCTGGGCACACAAACGGGCTACGGCTCCGCGCCCATGCAAAACACGAATCAGCAAAGTCAATCCGAAGGCCCAGCTCCGCGCGGTCTAAACCCGTGGTCACTTCAGGGCGAAGCTCTCTCGCGATACTAAAAAAGGAATCCCGATTTCCGCGTCGCTCGGGATCACACGACTGAAATATGCGTGGCCGTTGCGGCCTGGAGGCGCATTTGCGGGGAGCTGATCTTACTTCACTCTGGCAAGCATGGGGTGATTTCGCTCGGCCTCGGTGTCGTCGATGAGATTCTTTAAGCTATCTTGGTCGAGTGCCGACATCGGCATGTCGCGCAGATCATGCAACGTAAGCGCTGGACGATCAATCCAAACTGTCTTCTCGCCGAAAGCCTTGAAAGCCTCTTTTAGCGAATCCTTTTGAGAATCTTCAGGCACAAAGCCCAACGGGTCTTTCTCGGGCTGGACGCGGATCACATTACCAGCTTCATCTTTCTTTGAAAATTTCTTGACGATTTCCTCATCATATTCCGCGGCGATCTTTTTCTTCGCCTCGTTTACGGCCCTGCACATTTTTTTGATCTTGTAGGCGGAGTGCCCGTCGGTCACGACCTCGGCCATCCGAGCGAGGGTCGAGTCGATATGAAAGTTTGAGAGATCCGAATACTTCACTTCAATGCCGTTTGCTTTAGCTTTTTCCATTGCGGTTCCTTTGTGCTGTTTTTGGCTGAGAAAACTTTTGTTTCTTGAGGTGAATGCGTTCGATCAATCGGCCCTTGGGGGTGTGGCGATTCCACTCATCGAACGTCTCTTGGCTCATCTTCCCTTGAGCGACGAGATCGGCGAACTTGCGTCTCTGCGCTTCACTCTTGAACGGCATAGGGTTTTCCTCGAATGATTTTTGCGACCTGCGGCTTTCGGTGATCGCCTTTCCAGATAAAGAGATCCATCGGACCAACGCCCTTCCATGCCTGGCAGATCGTGCGAAAGCGCATGTTCTCGAACCCTTTGGCCTCGTGGGCCTCGTCGGTTTCGCGGGATTTGTTGAAGATCACGAAATCCGATTTCCAGTAGAGGTTTCCGCAAACGTGGAGGCGTTGCTCGATGCGCAGATTTTCGTACTCGCCAGAAAGACACCAGAGCTTGAGCTCGCAGTAAACGGCAGCGTGAAACTTCGACGGGAAGTTGTATCCATCAACCGCCGTCGGCTGGGTTTTTACCCAAGATTCATTCTTATTCTTTTTAAAGAATGCCATCTTTTTTGCGTACTGATTGGCGAACCGGCGAAGAGACATCGCTTAGCTCTCTTGCCAGCTTTCAAGCTCCTTCAGGATCTTCTTGAGGTCCGACACCCAAAGGTCGATTGAGCCATCACTATTTGCGTGGATGCGGATCGCTCCGTCTCCGGCTGGGCTGTTTTCCATCTTCACGGTTTGGCAAGAATCAGCGTCGAGAGCGACTGCTACGAATTTTGGTTTTGGCATTGATGTTCCCCTTTCAAATAATCACGTACCGACCAAGCTGATCGCTTGGGATTTCGAGTCGCTTGCAGTGCGGGCAAACAAATCGGTAAAACTTGGCTTGCTTCTCCTCGATCTCGAATGCGGCGGTGGGGCAAATGCCCTTGAGCTCGTGGCCGCCGAACTTCGCGCCACACCTGGGGCACGGAGTCCAGAAGTGCCCAAGACATCGGGCGTAGATGAGATGCAGAAGTCGGGTTAATTTTTCTTTCCACGTCATGATTTCCTCACTTGAGCGCAAGCCAGGTCGATTTCTTGAGCGTCGCTGAAATCTTCCCGTCGATATTTTCTGAAACTGTTTTTCCGAAAGTTCCCGTTTCGCCAGAATGCAGGCTCATTTGACGAGACCAGACCGCAGCAGCGATCTCGTCGGCGGACGGTTGAAAGCCGATGCGAATGAGCGCAAAGAGATTGGCCGGCCCGAGCAGTCCGGCGTTTGAAAATCCGCCGAATGCCGTGATGAGCGCGTCCATGAACTTGAGCCCGGTGATCGCGGCACTGGAGACAATCCCTAGAGCCGTGATCGTTGTCGCAAGATTCCCGGTTCCTTCTAAAGGAGCCGAGCTCACGCTTCCGCCCGATCGCCCGTCGAAGGTCACTCCCATGCCGCCTTCCTTGATGGCTGGCGCATAAGAGTCGCTGGGGCGATAGCCCACGGGAATCGCGTCGATATAGTCCGCGTTGAAACGCCGAGCAGAGAGGGCTCCGGGGCCGCCTTGCACAGAGCGCACGGCGACCCCAAAGTTTGCTCCTCGGAATCCCATCGGATACTGCGAGTTGATGTCCGTGTTGGGCCTAAGCATTAGTTCCAACCCTGATCGAGGTAGCCGTTGAAGTTCGTGGCTGCCGCGGTCGCAGCTCCCGTGAAGAGAAGCCACGCCAAGCATGCACCGTCCTCGATCTTCGGAAGCGATGGCATTTGGAAAAGCAGGTCTCGCTCCGACTGCACGCCCAACGTCGTGAGCGGAAGCTGAGCGAGGGGCTTACAAAGCACGAGCGCTGCCGTGCCGGCTGCGCCCGACGCCGCCGAGAGCTGCACCGACTGCACGGAGCGTATCCCGCGATCACCGTTTCCAAGCGGGAGAAACGGGCCGTAGTTATTGGCCGCCGTTCCCGAATGCGTGAGATGCGGAACAATCGCCGAAGCCGTGCAGGCCACGGTCACAGGATTGACTGCCCCCGCGTTCCCGGATTCATCGGTGTAGTTGTACGAGAGGTTGTGCGCCGTCGCTCCTGTCGTCGCCGTGATCTCCAAGAAGGCGCGTACACCTTCGCCGCTCGCGTAGCGCGGAAGGCCGACACCGTTCACGAGCGATTGAGAAGTCGCCACGTTCATGTTGATGCCGGGATAGTACATGAGCAGATCGACGAGCATGAGCGTGCTGGGCACGCCCGTTGCGACCGCCGTGACTGCGCCGACGTTAAGCAAGTGCTTCGTGTCGGGAGTTACGTTTCCGCCGTGCCACATGGCCCCTTGAGAAGCATCAGTGAGTTGCTGCGCATTCAGCGCGGTGCCGGTGTAGTTGCCCGCGACCGGCGTCCCGTTCAGCGTGAACGTGTTGTACCAACGACCAGCGGTGTAGGCCGCGGCTCCGGTGACTTTGTTCCACTGCGTTTTGTTGAACTTCCCGCTTACCGTGATCGCGTTTACGAGCGCGTCGATAGATGAAAAACCCATTGCTTAGTCCTCCTGAACCTGTAGAGCCGCGGCTGGAAACTGCGGCGTGATGAGATTGGAAACACTCAGCGGCGAATTAAGTGCGCCCGAGTAAAGGATCTGACCTGCGCCGCTCGGGAGCGTTCCGATCGAAACGTGAGTGATCGTGTTCGAGCCACCCGTGCATTGCGGAAAAGAGATCGCGCCAGTATTCGACGATTGGTTTCCAGCGATCGTCCAACCTAAAGCATCTCGTGAAACCGCCACGCGAGCGTAGCTCGTGTAGGTCGCTTCACTCGTGGTTTGGTCTCCGCCTTCACCAGGATCGGCGGTGTGGAGAGCCACGTACAAATTCGTATTCGCGTCCCACGGGATCGCCGTATTGTTGAAGAGTTTTTTTACTACGTCGTTTTCGGTCGCGTTTGATTTGCTCATGAATTCCCCCTTTACGAGTAAGCTAGGCTTGCGCGATCAGCCCAAATGTTGTCGAAGTTCGTATTGCCGTCGGCAAATTGAACGGTTGTTACTGCACCTGAAACCTGGATGCGCTGAACCTGCCAAAGAGGATCAGAGTCGATCGTGCCCGCAAGCGCCTTGCCGACGTAGGTGAGCGAGGCCGAGACCTCATCGACTCGCGTGGCGTAGACGGCATCGGCGGTCGAGAGCGTTCCTTCCACCTTGAGCGAGCTCGTGAGCGGGTTGAAAATCTTGTTCAGAATCTCGAAGATGCCTTTGACCATTCAGGTATCCCCCAAGAACTGTAAGCAGAGCTGGCCGTAGTTCACCGGATCGGGCGTCATCGAGCGAAGACTGATTCGCGTTCCGCGATGAAGCGAAACATCGACCTCACGAATTCCTGGGCCAATGATGCATTCCAGGCTCTCTTGTCCAGGCAGACCCTTGTAGACGCCGACCATTTGCTGAGCCGAATCTGCAACGACGAGCTGGTAAGAAGTCTTTGAAAGCGAAGCTATGACTTGAAGAGGGGCATCGGCATTTCCGGGAATAGCCGTGATCGAGGCATCCAAAACTTCAGGCGTGTCGAAGTAATCGACGATCTTGAGGGATCTCACTTGGAACCTCCCTCTTTTTTGTCAGGGTCGATCATGCCTCCGGAATCGGAGATGAAACTTTGTTGGCCCGCCGCCTCGGTAGCCAGGCGCTCATACGTGCCTGGAAATTTGCGGCCACAAGTTTTTCCCATGCCAATTGCGATAGAACGTGGATTGCGTAAAACTCGTTTGCAAATAAGGCATATAGAGCTTGGTCCGCTGAAAGTTTTTCCATTTCCTTGAATTCCTTGAACTGAGTTCATTTTTTCCTCCGGGTTGAAAAAAGAAAGACGGCGAGCTCACCGAGAGCATGGGATCTCTCGGCTTCCTGAGCATGCGGCAGCATGGATTCAGGGCGCTCGCCGTCCTGCGCGGAGCTGGTGAATGGGGAACAAACACCAGTTCGCGCAAAGGTGTGGTTGTGGGGAGGGACGAAATTTTTCATGCGCCTGCCTCCTTTTTCTGAGGCAGCGTTGTGCCCGCGCGGGCCGCGATCATCCGGAAGCGAGCCATGATTTCTTCGCTTCGGTGATCTTTGCCTTTCATCGTGAGCGGGATGCACTGGCCGATGATCCTGGAAACGATCCGCTCGTGCAGGCGATCCTTGAGCTCGTCCATCGTGAGGTTGGTCGTGACGATCGTTGGGTAGCGCTGATTGAGGCGGTAGTCGAAGACGCGATAAAAAACTTCGCGGCTCCATTCGGTAATGTGCTCGGTGCCCAGATCGTCGAGAATCACGGGAGCAGAAATCCGCACGCGCTCCGGAAGTTCAAAATCTCCGCGTTTGATCTCAGCGAGAAGTTCCGTGACCGGATAGTACGCCGGCAGTGGTGCTTGCGTGCTGCGAGCGAGAATCTGGTGTGCGACCTGCTGAGCGAACGCGAGAGCTAGGTGACTCTTTCCGCAACCCGCAGGCCCCATGAGAAGAAACCCGAAGTCGTCGGCAACGCGCCAGCTCTGAAGCAAGCGCACGACGCGCTCGTTTTCAGGGATCACCTTGAACGTCTGGAAGGTTTTGCGATCGAGATCCCGAGGAAAGTTCGGGCGCTGCCGCCAGTGCTCCAAGCGATCGTGGCGCTGCTTTTGGATTTCTTCGGCCTTGCGACGGCGCTCTTCGTCGATGCGAATGCGCTCGACCGCGGCGGCACAACCGGGATGCTCGTCGTACTCGTAACAGAGCAGAACGGCGAAGGCCGCGGGCACGACGCTACCGGGCCGGTAATTCGATTCCCAATCTGGCTTGAGTCTTGGCGTGCGCGGTTTCTTGCAGGCTTCGCAAAGCTGTTCAGGAGCCGCGGGAGGCGTAAGTGCTTGCGCGTTCATTGCTGCACCTCCGACATCATCGCGTTGATTTCGGCGTCGAGACTTTCGGTGCGCTCATGCGTGGTCTTCACGCGACCGGCGACGCCGTTTGGTTTCGGCGTGCCCCAATCGTATTTGCCTTCGAGAATCTTGGCGTGGTTATCGGGCCGGGTCAGAAATTCGATGTCGGCTTTCCATCCGCGGTTGTTCGTGCCCAGGCAAAACGGCGTGGCGTTGATCTTCTCGATGACCGATTTCCAGTAGGCGCGATCGGGCCGCTCTTCCCAGCGCTTCTCGCACGAGGTTCGGCGTGCGCTGTTACGGGCCATCTCGCGAACCTTGGGCAGCCGCTCGTCGGCGAGCTCGTTCCAAAGCTCAGCCAGTTCCGGCAGGTCAGATTTCGGCACGGCCTTTTTCGGCGGCGGAGGGTCGCTGGCCTCGTCGGCCTGCGTTAAAGTTTTTTCTCCCGAACCCTCTTTTTCAAAATCTTGATCCTGATCTTTTTCTTTATCTTGATCCTTGTCTTTGTCTTTAAGGGTATCGGAACCCTTAGCAAACCCTTCGGTAAGGGTTACGGAACCCTTTGGATCGTTCGGGACTTCTTGGATCTGAGGTTGTTTGGCTTCGGATAGGGTTAAAGTTACAGGGTCGATGCCGTGCTTGCGCAGGGTTTTGATGGCGGCGAGATGAGGTTTGCATTCCTCCGAGAGCTCGCCGTACTGAAATTCGATGAAGCCGGGCAGGAAGATTTTGTCTTTGGCGATCCGGACGACACGATCCCCGAAGGCTTCCCGGACTTCCTCCCAGGTGATTTCGTCGCCGATTTGAAATGATGCGAGGCCGTAATCCTCGCTCCAGATGCCCGCGAGATCACAGTTGTCTCGCAGGTACTCCCACATGCATTTGAGTTTGGGCCGTAAAAGTCTAAACCACTGTTTGCCCCATTTTTCCGAATCCGTCATGCGCTTGGCCATAAGCCTTCCCCCATTTTTCCCCGCAAGATTCGGAATTGCGGGTTAGAGAGAGTTCCGATAGGCTGGTCTGGTTAGAGACTCCACCACGGTAGAACCCTGTCTTTTCAATAGGTTTCAGGCTGACATTGGCAAGCAGGCAGTTAGAAACTCTTCCAGGTGAGTCCACCA